>Ga0181583_10003830_pt1 | contig 11024 bp, 10 predicted proteins | sample 071ome_31_FD_132461 | JGI IMG/M metagenome (GOLD analysis project Ga0181583, IMG submission 132461) | Coastal salt marsh microbial communities from the Groves Creek Marsh, Skidaway Island, Georgia - 071405CT metaG (megahit assembly) | ecosystem: Environmental > Aquatic > Marine > Intertidal... | reverse complement strand
GAGGAGGACTACTGGGAAAAATAAGATGAGTGTTTTAGCATCAACAATTGATATAGGTACTCATCCAGCCACTGCATTGCTTTTGGGTGGATTGGCAACTGCGTTCCTAAGGGGGCGATATGCATCTTTTGTTCTCATTCTCGCCCCTCTGTTTGGTCTTGGGTACATGACTACTTTAAAAGTCGGTGCGGTTTCGAGCATGCATTTGTTTGGCTACGAGATCCTGGCGGTGGTGGTGGATCAGCAGGCCATGCTTTTTGGATACCTCTTCCATGTGGCGGCATTGATTGCTGGGATTTATTCGTTTCATGTACGCGACCCCTGGCAGGTTTCAATGTCTCTTCTTTATGCTGGATCGGCAGTGGGTGTGGCATTTGCGGGAGATATGTTATCCCTGTTCTTATGGTGGGAAGCGTTGGCCATTACTTCCGTTTTCCAAATCTGGGGGAGACGAACCCAGCGGGCGGAAGATGCAGGTTTCCGTTATCTCTTTTTTCATATTTCGTCCGGCTTACTGCTCTTGGTTGGTATCCTTGTTCGATACCACGAGCTTGGCAGGGAGGCTCTCAGCCTGGTACCACTCACAGATTCTTTGGAAGCGGGGGATTGGGGTGCTTTGTTCATTCTTTTGGCGATCGGAATTAAGGCGGCCTTTCCCGGGTTGCATGTCTGGTTGAAGGATGGATACGCTGAAGCGACTCATTCCGGCCCGGTTTGGCTCTGTGCGTTTACCACAAAATGTGCGGTGTGTATGCTCGCCCGTCTATTTCCTGGAGCGGATGTTTTAATTACCATTGGGGTGGTTATGGCACTGTTTCCCCTCTTTTATGCCGTTATTGAGAACGATCTGCGCCGGGTTTTATGCTACAGCAAGATCAACCAAATTGGGTTTATGGTGGTGGCCATTGGGATTGGCACGGACCTGGCGATTGATGGGGCCATTGCCCATGCGTTCAATCATGTACTCTACAAAAGTTTGCTCTTTATGTGTTTGGGTGCCGTCCTTTTCCGGACCGGGGAAATCCGGGCATCTCACCTGGGGGGGCTCTATAAGAAAATGCCCTGGACTACCGGATTTTGTATCCTCGGATCGGTAGCGATTTCCTTTCCGCTCTTTTGTGGTTTTGTCAGTAAATCGATCATCCTTACTGAAGCGGCCAAAAATGGTCACCAGATTGTCTGGCTCTGCTTGTTATTTGCATCTGCAGGAGTTTTTCATCAGGCAGGTATCAAGATTCCTTTTTTCACCTTCTTTTCCCGAGATCAGGGAATCCAGGCGAAAGAGGCACCTATAAATATGCTTTTAGCCATGGGCTTAGGGTCCTTTCTCTGCATTTTTATTGGGTGCAATCCTCAATGGCTTTACAGCCTCCTGCCCAATGGGGCAGCTGGGTATCATCCTTATGATGCCACACATGTAATCACACAGGTGCAAATACTTGCTTTCTCAGGGTTGGCATTTCTTTGGATGATGATCTCCGGAAAATACCCAGCACCGTTACCATCTGTAAATTTGGATGTGGATTGGATATACCGTAAGTGTGGCCGGGGCTTTATTTATTTTGGCGATTGGTTTTGGAATGGATTGAATGATCGGGCACATGCCATCTTTGTGGGCGGTGTGACTGGTGGAGTCTGTAAGTTTCTCAAACAGGGGCATGTTTACACGATGAAGTGTGTTTACACGCCCCTTTGTCGGATTGGTTTATTGGATAATAAACACAAGGGAAGCCGGGGAAACTTTACCAAAAGAATGTCCCTGGGTGTACACCCTGTTGGTTGGACTGCCCTGGGCACTATGATTTTCTTTCTCGGGTTTCTTTGGATGGTATATATGTAAGTTTATCGAATGTTCCTTGCCCCCGGTGTTCGCATCGGATACTTTTGAAAAGTGATGCGAACGGGTAGGGAAATTCTTTTTCTTTCTTGCTTGCTGGGCATATTTGGTTTGTTCAGCGGGTGCAAATACTTCGACCCAGATGCTAACTTTATTGACGAAAAAAAAGTCTGGGAAAAAATAAGCAGGGAAGCTCCTGAGCTTGGGCTGGACCCCCGCTTTGTTTATGCAATTTGCCATGCAGAGAGTAGCTTAAATGCCAATGCGGAGTCCTCCATTGCCAAAGGCATGATGCAACTCACTGAAGCTGCCTGGTCCGATGTTACCAAGCTGCATTATCGCACAGCTTTTCAATGGGAAACCAATGTGGAGGTGGGCATGCTTTACCTCAAAAGGCTCAAAGGTATGCTTGAAAGTGTGGATATGTTTAATTACCCACGGCTAGCTGCGAGTTATCGTTATGGATACAATGCCTTAAGAAAAGAGCAATACATGGTCAGCCGGATGAAAACACCGATCAATCGAATTTACCGTAAACTTTTTGCCGGGCAGCTTTCCCCGGTTGAACCACCTGAGGAATAAGCTTCTTTTTTTAAGCACATAGATGGGAGCAAAAACGGAGCTGAAAGGACGCAAGCAAGGAGAAGTTAAACTCGAACCTCCTCCTGGTTATGAAGCGGATATCAGTGCCTTTCTCGCCTGGGTACAATTAGAAAGGGGATTATCTAAAAATACGGTAGAATCCTATGAGGCAGACCTAATCCAGTGCTCCTGCTTTTTGCAGAGCAAAGGTTCGCCCAGTTGGGCGGAAGTATCCTTGGAACATATTTCAACTTGGGTGTCTTCGCTCACCATCGAAGGATACGCTGTCGCCAGTCTTTCTCGAAAATTGTCTGCTCTGCGCATGCTCGTTCGGTTTTTAATTGGTGAAGGCAGGTTGCAAAATGATTTTACTGAACTGATCACTAATCCTAAAAAGGGCAGGTTTTTACCCGATGCCCTGAGCATAGAGGAAATGGAAAAATTTCTTATGGCTCCAGATCTCAATACACCGATGGGGAAAAGGGATCGTGCCATTTTTGAAATGATGTATGGAAGCGGGTTGCGGGTGTCTGAAGTGTCCACAGTGTTGGTCAATTCGGTTCATCTGGAAGAAGGGTTTGCCCGAATCTTTGGCAAGGGGGCGAAGGAAAGAATTGTACCGGTCGGTGGGCAGGCCATTTTGGCAATACGCAACTATTTGCATGGCGGACGTCCCCATCTGGCCAAGGAGAAGTCTGGCGGGGAGTTGTTTCTGAGCAAGCGGGGGACTCCCATCTCCCGAAAAATGATTTGGGTATTGGTGAAGGAATATGCAAGGCGTGCAGGCATAGAAAAAAACCTTACCCCCCACAGCCTCAGGCATTCCTTTGCCACTCATTTACTTATGGGAGGGGCGGATGTTCGGGCGGTTCAGGAAATGCTGGGACATTCGGATGTGGGCACTACTCAGATTTATACCCATGTTGAATCTCAACGCCTGCAGGAAGAGCATGCAAACTTTCATCCGCTTGCTCAAAACGAGGAATAAATTACATTCAAACTTTCCGATTCCATAAATAAATGTTTGAAAGAAATTCTTCTCCATTGTTTCACTCAATCGACCATTCTATGATAAAACTTCATCTGATCATCTATTTGCTTATTGCCCTGTTATTTTCTGGGTGTGGAGATTCAGGAGGCTCTGGCAATCTTACAAAATCTTCCGCAACTCAATCCCCATTGGAAGATGATGTGTTTACACCGGTGTATGGAGAGAAAGACCCAATTGCTTTGGAGAAGACCAAGCCTGGAGGAACATTTACCACCTGGGGAGGGTCTTTTCCCAAGTCGCTCAATATGTTTCTCGATTACAATAGGTTCTCGGCCAATGTGATGGGCTTGCTTTATGAGCCCCTAATCTCCTTGCACAGTACTGAGAACCGCCCGATTGGAGTGCTCGCAGAAAGCTGGGAGATTGGGGAAGATGATATGACCTTCACTTTTAAAATTCGTAAGGATGCTACATGGAGCGATGGCCAACCGATTACATCTGGTGATATTCAGTTTTTTTATGATGTTATCCTCAATCCGAAAAACCTGACCTCTTTATTCCGTGTAAGTTTAAAACGATTTGAACGCCCGGTGGCAGTGGATGAAAAGACCGTGCAAATCAAAGCCAATACCAAGCACTGGAATAATTTTTATCAGGCGGGCAATATGGTCGCTTTTCCATCCCACCTTTGGAAAGGGAAAGATTTTAACAAAATCAATTTCGATTTTCCTGTGGTATCCGGTCCCTATGCAATAGGAGAGGTGAAAAAGGGGAGGTCGATCAGTTTAACCAGAAGGCACGATTGGTGGGGTAGAACCAATCAATATAATGCTGGGAAATATAACTTTGCTAAAATTGTTTACCGTTCGATGACAGACCGTAACAAAGCACTGGAAGCTTTTAAAAAAGGGATCTTTGATGCCTATCCTATTTATACCTCTTCTATATGGATGAAAAAGACCGAGTTTGAACAGGTGCAAAAAGGGTGGGTAGTTCGGCAGGCCGTTTACAACCAGGAGCCCAAGGGGTATCAGGGACTGGCCATCAACATGCGCAACCCTAAGTTTCAGGATATTCGGGTGCGACAGGCACTTGCTTATTTATTGAACAGGGAAGCGATGAATGAAAAGTTTATGTACAACCAGTACTTTCTACTCAACTCCTTCTATCCAGACCTATATCCCGAAAATACCAACCCGGAAAGAGAGGTCACAGCATACAACCCAGACAAAGCTCGAAAGTTGCTTTTGGATGCGGGATGGACAGTCAATGATCGTGGTGAATTGGAGAAAAATGGGCAGGCTTTTGAGATCACGTTTCTATCAGCGGCAGAAGATTTCCGACACCTAAACCTTTACATTGAAGATTTAAAATCGGTCGGGATTCTGGCAAAGATTGAGAAAATCAACCGTTCCACCCTGACCAAGAGGCTGGATGGTTTTGATTTCGAAATGGTATGGACGGCATGGGGGGCATCCCGGTTGAGAGATCCTGAATCTGCTTGGCACAGTTCGACGGCGGATCAGAAAGCATCTCAAAACTATACCGGTGTGAAGGATGAAGAAGTGGACCGTTTGATCGAAATGCAAAAGGTGGAATATGATATGAATAAACGGATTGAGATTTTAAAACAAATCGACAACCGCTTGGCAGAAATCATGCCCTATCTTTTTTTATGGCAAGCAGATCATGGTAGAATTTTGTACTGGAACAAGTACCAGACCCCCAAATATGTTTTCGATAAGTTTGGGCAGGAGGAATCGATCATCACTTATTGGTGGGAGGATCCCGAACTGGTGCAAACTCTCGAACAGGCGAAGAAAGAAAAGAAGTCTTTGGCAAAGAAACCATTTAAGGTCGTTTACCAGGAATGAGGGTCTATTTATTCCGGCGGTTGTTGCTTCTCTTTCCCACCCTTCTTGGAATCACGGCAGTCTGTTTTACCCTCATTCAGTTTGTGCCGGGTGGTCCGGTTGAGGAATTGATCGCCCGTGTCCGGGCACAGTCGAGTATGGAGGGTGGGGGAGGCTCTACTGCCCAGCAACAGATTACTGAGGAAGAAATCGAAAATATAAGGGCTTACTACGGTTTTGATAAGCCCGCACTTACCCGCTATTTCGAATGGTTGGGCAAAGTGGTACGTTTTGATCTGGGAACCTCTTATTTTTATGAGGAACCGGTGTGGGATGTGATTAAGTCAAAATTTCCTATATCCCTTTTTTTTGGACTGGTTTCCTTTGTTCTTTCTTACTCCATTTGCATACCTTTGGGGCTTTACAAAGCGATGTGGAACCGGAGCAGGTTTGATTTGGTCAGTTCGATCATGATCTTTGCCGGGTACATTATACCGGGCTATGCCCTTGGTATATTACTGATCATATTTTTTAGTGGGGGAAGCTACCTCGACTGGTTCCCATTGGGTGGAATAGTCAGCGATGATTTCGAGACGATGGGTTTCTGGGCAGGAACTTTAGATTTTCTTCACCACATGTGCCTGCCGCTTGTTTGTTTTATGGCGAGCGAATTTGCTTTTCTTACCATGCTTATGAAAAATTCACTGCTGGAAGAAATCCGTAAGGAATATGTACGTACTGCAATGTTTAAGGGGGCAGGTTTTCAAAAGGCTGTGTGGAAACATGCTTTGCGCAATGCCCTGATTCCACTGGCCACTAGAATGAGCGAAATATTTACCCTGATGTTTACTTCCGCTCTTTTGATTGAGAAAGTATTCGATATCGATGGCATGGGCCTACTGGTGTACAACTCCATCCTCAGTCGCGATTACAATGTGGTCCTAGGGGTTATTCTTATATCTAGCATCATGGCCCTGTTGGGGAGGTTGTTTTCTGATATGCTTTACATAGCGATTGATCCGAGGATCAAATTTAACTGATCAGTAGAATGGCGTTTTTTTCCAAACTAACCAGAGATCGATTGATCAGGTTTCGCAGGATTAAAAGAGCCTGGTATTCCTTTCTTATTTTATCTGCTCTGTTTGTTTTATCCCTCTTTTCCGAGCTTATTTGTAATGACCGGCCCTATGTTTTGTCTTATGAGAACAAGCTCTACTTCCCGATGTTTCAATTCTATACGGAAAGAGAATTTGGTGGTAAATATTTAACAGAAGCAAATTATCTTTCCCTGCGAAAATCTCCGGTTTTTAACGATGGTGAGAACTGGATGATTCTTCCCCCTATCCCTCATAACCCTTTGCATTCCTACATTGATTTGGCAGGCACGCCCCCGCATCCACCCTCTGCCACTCACCTCTTAGGCACAGACTCCTCTGCTCGGGATGTGTTTGCCCGTCTCTTATACGGCTTCAGGATCTGTATGCTTTTCTCCCTGATTCTGGCCGCGATATCGACATTTTTTGGAATCCTGATTGGTGGTGTGCAGGGATATTTTGGAGGGGTGGTGGATATAGTTATGCAAAGATTGATCGAAATATGGTCATCGCTTCCCTTTCTCTATGTGGTGATTTTGGTGGGCACAATTTATTCCCGCAGTTTTATGATCCTTATCCTTGTGCTCGCTTTATTTCAATGGATCGGACTGTCCTACTACATGCGGGGTGAGTTTCTTAAAATTCGCAGCCTCAACTATGTGAAAGTTGCCAAAACGATGGGGATGCCAAACAGCCACATATTGTTTCGGCAAATCCTTCCCAATGGACTTACCCCAGTCATCACTCTGCTCCCCTTTCAAATCATTGGAGGAATCGGTGCATTGACCGCCCTGGATTTTCTTGGTTTTGGTCTGCAACCCCCCACACCTTCCTGGGGGGAGCTGCTCAGCCAGGGGTTGAACAACTTATTCGCTCCCTGGCTGGCCATTTCCACCGTGGTCTGCCTTTTCACCACCCTGCTTTTAGCCACCTTTATTGGGGAAGGAGTACGCGAGGCTTTTGATCCCCGGGCATCCACGAATTGATGATGGAACCCAGTATCGAAGAAGAAGAGAAGCCAGACTGCCTCCTGCGGGTATCCGATCTTTCCATTGGGATTGATCGACCTGAAGGTGTCCTTGCTTTAACTGACCGGGTGTCGTTTCATCTTTTGGAAGGAGAAATTCTTGGTTTGATTGGAGAATCGGGGTGCGGGAAAAGCATATCATCATTGGCAATCATGGGAATGCTACCGGAACCGGGAGGCACTCTTTTGACAGGTGAGGTGTCTTTTCGGGATCGTAACCTTTTTCAATTGGATGAATCCGGACTAAACCAGTTGCGTGGCCAAAATATCTCAATGATCTTTCAGGAACCATTTGCTGCAATGAATCCATTGATCCGTGTAGGGGAGCAAATGCTGGAAGTTTTTGATTACCACAGCGTAGATTTTGATAAGCACCAAAAAATCAATGATTTACTCAATGAAGTCGGGCTTACAGATCATGCACGAATCCTTAAGTCTTATCCTCACGAGCTTTCTGGAGGTATGCTTCAGCGCATCATGATCGCGATGTCCCTTCTGCTCGACCCGGATCTATTGATTGCAGACGAGCCTACCACTGCACTGGATGTTACGGTGCAGGCACAGATCATGAATTTGATTGTACGCTTAAAGAGGGAGAGAAAAATGTCTGTCCTTTTAATTTCCCACAACATTAGCTTAATGGCCCAGTACACCGACCGAATTTCAGTGATGTATGCTGGTCAGATTGTGGAAAGCAATGATACCGCATCCTTCTTGGATGATCCAAAGCACCCCTATTCCAAAGGATTGATGCATGCAATTCCCTCCCTCGATCAACGAGAGGGAAAAATACTTTCCATACCCGGGCAGGTTCCTGAGCCCGGAAAATATCCACCAGGGTGCCGTTTTAAGTCCAGATGTAGAGATGCAACGGACGAGTGCCTGGCAGAACCGCCCGAAAAAAACCTGAAAAACCATGGGAGGTACCGTTGTCACTATTAGATCCAAAATCAGCTGGCAATCCTGTCATTGAGGTGAGGAATTTACGAACCTGGTTTCCAGTAAAGCAGGGGTTGTGGGGAAAAACATCCCATTATATCAAAGCAGTGGATGATGTAAGCCTGAGGGTGAACGCTGGGGAAATCGTTGCCCTGGTGGGGGAGTCTGGTTGTGGGAAGAGCACCCTTGGCAATTCCCTTGCTGGTTTATTACCCATCCGGGGAGGAGAACTGTTTTTTCAGGGAAATACAGCCCTCAAAAAGAATCGTCTTCAACGGTCCGTATTTCAAAATAAAGTACAGGTCATTTTTCAGGATCCCTATTCCTGCCTTAATCCGAAACATACGGTATATGAAATTCTCTCCTTTCCACTGCTTTATCATAATATTTGTGCCCGGAGAGAAGTGAAGGATACCATCGCCAGCCTTTTGCAACAGGTGGGCATGCCTCCCGATTATATGAACCGGTACCCTCACTCTTTTAGTGGTGGGCAAAGGCAAAGAATTTCAATTGCCCGGGCGATCGGTATGCAACCAGATTTGATGATCTGTGATGAGATTGTTTCCTCGCTCGATGTGTCCATTCAGGCACAAATTGTGGAACTTCTTTTGGAATTGAGAAAGGAGTTAGGGCTGGCTCTCCTATTTATTGCCCATGATTTATCCCTGGTAAAAACTTTATCAGACAGGCTCTATGTGATGTATCTTGGCAAGATCGTGGAGTCTGGGAGCACGAAAGATGTATTGTCCCATCCATGTCATCCATACACGAGGGCACTTATCGATGCTGTGCCCACCCTAAACCGAAACAAACCACCGGCGATTCTCCAAGGGGAAGTACCTTCCTTTTCCAGCATGCCTGCGGGTTGTAGTTTTCAAAACCGGTGCATCAACCGCTCGGACCAATGTATTAAAGTACCGGAAATAAGCCCGTCTTCCGACCGGGAAGTGCGTTGCTTCCACCCTCTTAAAAAGTAGGTTTTCGATGGAGCGGAGAGCAAGGTCTGGTTTTCAAAATCCGATTAAATTTTCTCACGTGCGCAACTAAGGGTTGTAAGAGTGCCCCTTTAGGTGTCTTTAAAATAAGGCGTGAAGGTTACGGTATTTGTTTCCCCCAAAACCACAGTTTTGGACCCCCAGGGCGCGGCAGTTGAGCAAGCGATAAAAAGCTTGGGCCACCATTCAATTGGAGGAGTGCGTGTCGGTAAGACTGTGACCTTCCAGATGGAGGGCACCGATACTCCGGAAATTCGGGAGGAGATTGATCGCCTCTGCGACGGATTGCTCAGCAATCCAGTGATCGAAGATTATCGATACGAGATCTCTGCGGAGTGAAAATCTTTCGTCATCTCGACCAGTCCGGAAAAATGGGATTTGGTCGGTTCGATGAGGAAGGGCGCACCTTTCTGATCGTGCAAAAACCTGATGGTTCCTTCGAGGCAACCGATCAGGCAATTACTCCGTTTCAGTTGCTCACACCGATAGACTTTCGCTGCATCTATGCGGTGGGTCATAATTACCGTGCCCATTCAGAAGAGACTGGTGCTGAAATACCGAAGCATCCGCTGGTGTTTATGAAAGCACCCACCACTGTGCAAAACCCTGGAGATCCCATTGTTCTACCGAGATTTCTCAGGAGTGATAAAGTGGATTACGAGGGGGAGCTGGGAGTGGTTATTGGCAGGCCTTGTAAAAATGTTACTCCCAGTGAAGCCCTTTCTTATGTCCTTGGGTTTGTTGCAGCCAATGATGTAAGTGCGAGGGATTGGCAGAAAGAAAAAGGGGGTGGGCAATTTTGCCGGGGTAAAAGTTTTGATACTTTTTGCCCGGTTGGTCCATGCTTGGTAACGATTGATGAATTGCCCGACCCGTCCAACCTTACATTGCGTACTTTTGTAAATGAGGAAAAAATGCAGGAATCTTCCACTGCGGACATGATCTTTGATGTCCCCACCCTGATATCTTTTTTAAGTGGAAGCACCACTTTGCTTCCAGGCACTCTTATTTTGACCGGTACACCCAGTGGGGTGGGGGAAGCCCGTGATCCCAGAAGGTATCTGGTCCCGGGGGATGAGGTGACGGTAGAGATCGAAGGGATTGGTCTGCTGACCAACCCCGTTGTGGAAGAAGTATTTGAGGATGAACCATCCAAGGAGGAAAAAAAATCGTGAAGGTAGCAATTATACAATTCCCGGGTTCCAATTGCGATTGGGATGCGGAACACTCAGTTAAGGATGTCATGGGTATCCCGGCAGGCAGGGTCTGGCACAAGGACAAGTTGCCTGATGGGGTAGAGGCAGTCATTGTGCCCGGAGGGTTTTCCTTTGGAGATTATCTACGCTGTGGTGCCATTGCCCGCTTTTCCCCAATTATGAATGATATCCAAACATTTGCCGATCAGGGCGGGCAGGTTTTAGGAATCTGCAACGGGTTTCAAATTCTTTGCGAATCGGGTCTTCTTCCCGGTGCTTTGGTTAGGAATAATTGTATGGAGTTTCGCTGCATTAACCAATCCCTTACCGTGGAAAACTCCAACGATCGATTTAACCGGGAGGTTTTGGGAGACCACCTTTGTTTACCGATCGCTCATGGTGAAGGGAATTTTCGGGCAGACGATTCTGTACTTTCCGATCTGGAAGCAAACCAACAGGTGTTGTTGCGTTACCAGCCCAATCCCAATGGTTCGGTAAACGATATCGCTG
>Ga0181583_10003817_pt1 | contig 11049 bp, 10 predicted proteins | sample 071ome_31_FD_132461 | JGI IMG/M metagenome (GOLD analysis project Ga0181583, IMG submission 132461) | Coastal salt marsh microbial communities from the Groves Creek Marsh, Skidaway Island, Georgia - 071405CT metaG (megahit assembly) | ecosystem: Environmental > Aquatic > Marine > Intertidal... | reverse complement strand
TGCCACTGCCAATCTGGTATCCGCTCGACGCTGATGGAGAGCCAGACCACGACAATCCGATACTCCCGAACGAGTCAGACCTGCCCATCGACCCCTCGACCGATGTGCCTGCCGGCTACTCAGCAGATCAACGCGATGTGCCCGGTGGGTTTACCGGTGATCCCGACGTTCTCGATACCTGGGCGACGAGCTCGTTGAGCCCACATATTGCCTCGAAGTGGGAAGAGAGCGACACTCTCTTCAGCCAGGTCTTTCCGATGGACATGCGACCGCAGGGCCACGACATCATCCGCACGTGGCTGTTCTCTTCAATGGTTCGTTCACATCACGAGCACCAAGAAATTCCTTGGCAACATGCAGCGCTCTCGGGGTGGATTCTCGACCCAGATCGCAAGAAAATGTCCAAGTCGAAAGGCAACGTCGTCACACCGATGGCGCTATTCGAGTCGTACGGCACCGATGCCGTTCGCTACTGGGCCGCGTCAGCTCGACCCGGAGTTGATACCGCATTCAGCGAAGATCAGATGAAGGTGGGTCGCAAACTTGCGAACAAACTGTTGAACATCACACGGTTCGTCCACGGATTCGGAAGCGCCCCGACCAACGATGTTGCACTGAACGCCGTCGATGCCTCGATGCTCAGCCGTCTTGACGCCGTCATTGCCGAAGCGACAACAGCGTTCGAAGAATTCGACTATGCCCGAGCACTTGAGCGCACCGAATCATTCTTCTGGTGGTTCTGCGATGACTACGTCGAACTTGTGAAGTCACGCGCCTACGACACCGAGCATGAGCACCAAAGCTCTGCGCTCTTGGCGCTACACACCGCTGTCACCACCTTGCAACGACTGTTTGCACCACTCATTCCGTTTGCGACAGAAGAAGCATGGCGGTGGGATAACGAGACCAGCATCCACATCTCATCGTGGCCGACCACCACGAACGTCAACGGAGACTCAGAACTTCTCAGCCCTATTCTCGATGCACTCGCCCAGGTTCGCAGGGCCAAGACAGAAGCCAAGGTGAGTCAACGTGCCGTCGTTGAATCGGTCACCGTCTCGGTGCCATCTGGTCAACGAGCCGCACTCGATGCCGGTATCGATGACCTCTGTCGGGCAGGATCAATAGAGACGATCACTGTCAATGACACCGACGGTGATGCCGTGACATGTGACGTCACACTCGCACCACAAGAATGATCTCTAGATGACCCGATCGACTACTGCGCCCCGCACATGGCCTCAGCGCCTCACCATCATTGCGGCAGTAGTTGTTTCCGTGGTGTGTGTCATCATTGCCATAGCGCTCATCGGTGGACGTCTCGTGCTCGGTCAACGCCAACTCGTGGTCATCGAACCCGCTTCTGACGCACCACTGACGGCGGCCGCCGGCCCTGTCGAACGCCTGATCGAAGTCGGTAGTGACGACGAAGAGAGCATCACGGTCGAAGAAGTTATTGAGGTCACTGTCGGCGATATCGAACCGGGTGCTCGAAACTTCCTTCTTGTCGGCACCGACAACAACGCCTGCATCGACCCCGACTCAAGATACGCCCCCTTTCTGCTCGGGCGCGCCGACTTTGGTGAGCGAGCCGATGTCATTCAGATGTGGAGAGTAAATACCGAAACCGGAGCCATTGCCGCACTGTCATTTCCCCGCGATCTGTATGTTCGCCTCGACGGGGGGCGCCGTGCCCGAATCAACAACGCATTCGATAGCGATGACCCAAACGGCTTGATTTCGACAATCCGATCAAACTTTGGAATCGAGACCGACCACTACGTTCAGATCGACTTCTGCGCATTCAAAAATCTTGTCGACTCTGTCGATGGCGTTGGGATCCCGTTTGAGTCTCCAGTGCGCGACCGTGGCACCGGTCTCGCAATCTCATCAGCAGGGTGCAGCACGCTCAATGGTGACGACGCTCTCGCCTATGTGCGCTCCCGGAAACTTGAATTTGAGCGTCCTGCGGGGAGCGATAACTGGGTAATCGACCCTTCGAGCGACTGGGGTCGCATCGCTCGTCAGCAAGATTTCATTAAGCGGACACTCGCCAAGGTGGTCAATTCTGGACTCACCTCTCCGTCGGTTGCGAGTGCCCTCATCGAAACGAATGCTGATCAGGTTGTGACCGACAGCGAACTTTCAGTGTCGACAATGCTTGGCTTCGCAAATATTCTGCGCTCGGTCGACACCGCAAACGCACGCTCCTATCAAATCGCTGCCGCCGGCCGAATTGTGAGCGGTGAATCGGTACTCATTCCGACGCTTCGAAATAGCGAAATGCGGGCGATTCTCGACATCTTTCAGGGTGATTCTCTGATCGAAGGAACGTCGATCACCCTCGATGACATTGCAACCACGACCACAACCGTGACCGCTGACGAGCAGCAAGAAGAACAAGAAGAGCAAGCGTCTGTGGTCGGTGCCGCCGGTCAGTCGACACCCCTCATTGTCGGTCTCGTGCAGCAAGACACCCCCGACGACAACACCTTGGGATGGGTACCTGACCCGAACATTATTTGCGACTGAGAACTTCGTCGAGTGCTCTCGCAACATCATGTGGGCCTTCAACACCCACCAGAGCGGCTCCGGTCACTTCCGCAAACCGCTGAGCATCGGCGATGTCATCAGCCGGCGACACGATGACTAATTCTTCAAGTGACTGTGCGAACGGGACCGCCTCATCGATTGCACGATCGCGGCAGTCAGACAGCAACACCGTGAGGTGACGACCACATCGAGCGGCTTCGTGTTCGGTGATGGCCGCTCGAAGACCATCAGACACGTTCGTAGTTCCGTGACCCTTGAGCGAGAGCACTGCGTCGACAACGCCATCGGCTGAAGCGTGGGCAGATGTCACCATAGATCTCACCACCTCTGCCGTTCCTGAAAACGCAATGACTGCATGAAATGCCGGTGCTCGAAGAGCGACTGCGGCCGCTGCAAGAGCCGCCGAGGCCAACGCCTCACCTTTCATCGATCCCGAACGATCGATCACCAAACACACCGCCGTATCGGGTCGCTCCCAGTCGATGACGCGCAGCATGTCAGCGTCGACAAGCGAACCCCCAGATTCAGCCAGCGACTCAACTGCAGCATCGACATCGAGATCACCACCATCTCGAAGTGGAAGCGAACGGAGACGCCCAACCTTTCCTTGCGCTGCGCGTCCACGTCGCGCAATATCGATAACGATTCGCTCAGCGACACGTCGGGCTTTTGCCCGGAGTTCAGGGTCAACTGCATCACCGAGTGTGACGAGAAGCGATACGGCCTCATCAGGACTGTCAGCGAGCAACCGATCCATCACGTGCTCGTCAAGTTCGCCAACCTCAGGAGAGAGCTCATCGAAATGTTCGATCGCTGTCATCTGTTGCCGAGAGACCATTGTGCGGGGAGCGACTCCTCCCGGAGAGCCAGACGGCGGAGGGGTTAGATCGCCCGACTCGTCGTGGCCGGGCTCGCCACTTTTCCCTCCGAAGGCGCGGGCTCCTCATCGCTCGGTCGGCAAAACATAGATCTCCACAGATCGGTGACGATCTCTTCAGATGTGCGAGACACGCCTTCTCGCACTCGCACCCGTCCCGAAAGCGCAACGAGAGCAGCGTCGAGAGTGACCGCATCATCGTCGACCGAAAGTGATCGCAATTCAGCCAGTTCTCGAGCCACGGCACACAGGTCGATCGCACCTCTGATCGACGAACCTGTTCGAAGATCAGGGTGCTCACGGGTGGCACGAACTATCTCAACCGCTGCTGATTGCACACGGGTAGGAACGTCATCATGCTGAGACTCGACAATCGACCGTTCATCTTCTGACGACTGATAACCCATGGCGACCCTGCAGACACGGTCGTACACCGCACCCGCAATGCGGGCGGTTCCGACCGCATCAAATGGGTTCATCGCCGCAACCAGACGAAAGCCCTCCTGTGCCTCAACCCGCCCGAGCCGCGGCACGTGCACCTCCCGCTCGCTCATCACGGTGACAAGAGCATTCAGAGTTTCCTCTGGCACGCGATTGATCTCTTCGACGTACAGCAGTGAGCCATTCCGAAGGGCTCGCACCAGCGGGCCGTCGACGAAAATATCGGGTGAATACCCCTCAGCCAGCACTAACGCCGGGTCGAAATGACCGATTAATCGGGCAGGCGTAAGTTCGGCTGTTCCCTCGACAAACTCGAATCCCAAGCCCACCGCAGACGCAACCCCTCTAAGGAGAGTCGACTTGCCGGTTCCTGGCGGCCCTTCCAGCAACACGTGCCGGTCAGCCGCAAGCGCAGCGACTACCAATTCAGCTTCGCGACGGCGTCCGACCACCTCAGCAGAGAGCTGGTCGACGACCAGTCGAGTAGTCACCATGTCACAGGTTGTTTTCAGTCGTAGATGATGACGCCGCGGATGTTCTCGCCATTACGCATTGCCTCATATCCCTCATTGATCTGATCGAGGGTGTAGGTCTGCGTGACGAGCTCATCAAGTTTCAACTGACCCTGCGTGTACAACTCCATGAGCTTTGGAATGTCGGTCCTGATGTTGGCTGAACCAAACAGCGACCCGACGATCTCTTTCTCGAAGAGGGTGAGGAACGCTCCAGGAATCGAGATCGATTGCTCGTGGGTCGGATGAATGTTGGTGACAACGGTTCGTGACTTCTTTGCACTCAACCAGAACGCTTCGCCGAGAACGCTTCCATCTCCAACCCCCATCGTCATGATGACCTTGTCGAAACCGCGTCCCCACGTTGACTCACCGAGGTTCTCGAGAGCTTCTGCGACCGACGCATAGGTATGGGTCGCACCGAACTCCATTGCCATCTCACGCTTGAATTCCACCGGATCGATCGCAGTAATCGAACGAGCTCCTGCGAGCTTCGCACCCTGAATCGCGTTAGAGCCAATACCGCCACAACCAACGACCGCAACAAAGTCGCCCGGCTTAATGTCGGCCGCGTACACGGCCGATCCCCAACCGGTCACCACGCCACATCCGAGCAAGCATGCTTTGTCGAGCGGCCAATCTTTTTCGATCTTCACGCAGCTCGCCTCGTTGACCACCGTGTGCTCTGCGAAGGTGCCGAGCAGGCACATCAGTGTGAGGTCTTTCCCGTCGAGCGTGTGATGTCGAGCGGTGCCATCGGAAATCTGCATGCCTCGCGCAAACTCGGTGCCGCCAACGTCACAAAGGTTTGAGTGTCCTTCGGAGCATGGCCCGCATCGACCGCATGCAGGAATAAATCCAAAGACGACATGGTCGCCCGGTTCGAGCCACGTCACACCTTCGCCAACTTCAACAACGACTCCGGCACCTTCGTGGCCACCGATGATCGGCATTTCGGCGGTTGCTCCAGCCAGATCGCCGGTCACGAGGTGTTCATCGGAATGGCACATTCCTGAGGCGGAAAGCTTCACGAGAACTTCGCCGGCTTTTGGTGGATCTAGTTCAATCTCTTCGATGCTCCATGGTGCGTGAAGCTCGTGCAAGACCGCTGCTCGTGTCCTCATATTGATTACCCCCTAGATGTGGCGCCACGACATGGCACGTTCCGTTCCTGAAGAGTAGTGGTCAATTGCGCCGAGAGCCATAGCCGGGTCACGACGATGTACCATCTCGGTATGGATACAACTCAGCCTCAGATCACCGAAGAACGTTCAGAAGACGTTTCAGACGCCGAAGCTGTTGCCGAAGAGCTCGAGCTCGTCGAGGAAATTTCCATCGACGGCATGTGCGGCGTTTACTGAAATTCACCTCGCTGTGCTCGATTCGCCTCTGAAGTTGCACCCCTCGGTCGCCTTGCGTCCCGAGCCGTTTGGCGCCCTGGCATACCACTACGACAACCGACGACTGATCTTCTTGAAACACCCGACAATCGTTGATGTCGTAAAAGACCTCGAGCAGCACCCCGACCTGCAGTCGACCCTCTCGGCTCACGGCATCGATGAGCAGCAGTGGGATAACTACGACAAAGCCATCTGCTCGCTGATCGAATCAGACGTTGTGGTGGCACGATGACCGCTCTGACCGAGCGCATGAAAGACGGGCTTGACGCCCCGATCTGCATCACCTGGGAATTGACCTATTCCTGCAACCTTTCATGCGTTCACTGCCTTTCATCATCAGGCCGGCGTGACCCGAAAGAACTCACCACCGAAGAAGCTTTCCGAGTTGTCGACGAACTGCGCGACATGCAGGTGTTCTACGTCAATATCGGTGGCGGTGAACCAATGATTCGCCGAGACTTCTTCGAGATCGTCGAGTACGCAACCTCAAGTGGCGTTGGTGTGAAGTTTTCAACGAACGGCACATACATCGACGCTGCAACGGCGCAACGGCTCGCAGCGATGGAGTATCTCGACATTCAGATCAGCCTCGATGGTGCCGACGCAGCGACGAATGATGCGATTCGGGGCGAGGGCTCGTACGACACTGCAATGACCGCAATGCGTCACCTCAAAGATGCAGGTTTTGGTGAATTCAAAATCTCTGTCGTCATCACCCGACACAACATTGCACAGCTCGATGAGTTCAAAGCGATAGCTGACGAGTTCGGTGCCCAACTTCGGATTACCCGGCTTCGGCCTTCAGGTCGCGCTGTCGATACCTGGGAAGAGCTTCACCCAACCCTTGACCAGCAGCGCACCCTGCACCAGTGGTTACTCGGTCACGGTGAAAATGTGTTGACCGGTGATTCGTTCTTCCACCTCAACGCCCTCGGCGAGAGTCTGCCGGGCCTCAATCTCTGCGGAGCCGGCCGTGTTGTGTGCTTGATCGATCCGATTGGTGATGTCTACGCGTGCCCGTTCGTTATCCATGATGAATTCCTTGCGGGCAACGTTCGCGATCACGGTGGGTTCGCGGCGGTATGGCGAACGAGCGACTGCTTCACTGAATTGCGCGGACCTCAATCGGCTGGCGCCTGTGCCTCATGTGGCTCGTGGGATGCCTGTCAGGGCGGATGCATGGCAGCAAAGTTCTTCACGGGTCTACCTCTCGATGGCCCTGACCCAGAATGCGTTGGTGGTGACGGTGAGTACGCACTGGCGTCTGCGGGTGCGATCCCTCGACCGAGCGGTGATCACTCGAAACCGGTCACGCTTCAGCTTGGTCGTCGTAGCAACGTATGACTTGGGTGCTCATCGTTGTTGCGGCATATGTCGTCGGCATGTTCCCGAGCGCAATCCTCGTTGCTCGAGCCGCCGGCGTCGACATCACGTCGGTTGGCTCCGGAAACCCGGGCGCAGCGAACATCACTCGAAACCTCGGCTGGAAACGGGGTGCCTGGGTCTTTGTTCTCGATGCGGCAAAAGGTGCAGCCGCAGTGGGAGCCGGCCTCACAATCGATGGTCGGCCACTCGCCTATTTCGCAGGCGCGGCGGCAATCCTCGGGCATTGCTATCCGGCTACTCGAGGCTTCAACGGCGGAAAAGGTGTCGCAACGGGTGGTGGAGCATTTGCAGTGCTGACCCCGCTGGTGTTCGTAATACTCGTGCCGACATGGGTCGTCATATCAAAGGCAACGAAAACAGCCGCTCTCGCTTCGCTGGTTGTGCTGTGCGCAATTCCGGTCGGAGTCTGGGTGACAGGCCGCAAGTTTTGGGAGATACCAGTCTCAATCGGAATCGCCCTCCTTATCGCTCTTCGTCACGCAAGCAATATTCGGCGTATGCGAAGCGGCTCTGAACTCAGTCTCTGATCAACTACAGCTGAAGTTCTCGAAGGAGTTCAGAGAAGTCATAACCGTCAAGACTCGGCAAATGACGATCGACAACATCGTGGAGCAGTTGTTGCCATATGTCATGTCGGAAAAAGAAGCGACCCTCGCGCACGACATAGTTCAACAAGAAGAATCGGTACGCCTCTTTTAAGAACAAGACTTCTTCTGGGCTCAACGGGAACACCGAATGGTATGCCCTTAGGAATTGTCGGAACCGAGGTTCGAACATGGTGTGGGCACCATAGGTAAATGTTGAACGGTCTCCGGTTCGAGACGACACGCGCGAGAGGAAATAGAAATCGAGGAGCCGCGTTTCGTAGCGGAACCAGTCGTAGTCCCATCGACTAAACAAACGAAACCGACCAGAATCAGAAAAGTCAACAGAGAAGTTTCCAAGGTTCCAGTCGATGAGCACTGGCTGTTTTGCCCAGTAGTCGTAACCCGACTCATGTACTGCCATCAGAAATCGATGCGTGTGTCGACGAACAAGATCGATCCTCGACGGGTCAAGACTGAGTTCGTCTGCCGCTCGCCTGCTCGCAGTCAGGTCGTATAACGCAATCGCATCGGATGTGACGGTTTTTGATGTGGGTGGCACGAGGCGAGCCACGCCAGCGGTCGCTCGATGAAACCTTGCCACCTCTTCACCAAAGTTGGTGACCTGCTCGGGAGCAAGAATCGCCGGCAGGTGATCCCGCACTTCGACCTCACGGTAAAAGGCGACCCACACATCGCCGTCGTACCACACGTAGGGTCGTCCGTCGGCGGTGAGTGTGCTGGCCATGAACTGCTCATATGGCCCCCCGTCGAGCAGCCGGGACGTTCGGTGCAGGCGATCGTGATCTTCGGCAAACAGGAAGAACGACCCATAGTTTGATGATTTTGCAATGATCGTTCCGCCATCATCAAGCTGCAGCCGGTACACACGGTTTGTTGACACCATCGCTGACAATTCGCCAAGCTCGATGATCTTCCGACCATCGCCATACTCGCTCCACGCCTGCGAAACCGACTGGCGATGCCGCTCGTCAGAAATGTCGACAGTCACGTTGCCGTCCTGAGGCGAAGACTGTTTGACACAACAAAGACACTAGATAAGACCATCGCCAGACCAGCGACAAGTGGGGAAAGTTGCCCTGACATGGCAAGTGGGACGGCAGCGACGTTGTAACCGAACGCCCACAACAGATTCACCTTGATCGTTCGAAGAGTGCGACGAGACAGTTCAATTGCGTCAACCACCGATGTGAGATCGTTGCGCATGAGTGTGAGATCGCTGGCGTGAACGGCGACATCTGAACCCGCTCCCAACGAGATTCCAAGATCAGCCGCAGCAAGGGCGGCTGCATCATTCACGCCATCTCCCACCATTGCGACTTGTCGACCCTCGGCCCGCAGGTCGCTAATGAGCGACAACTTCTCTGAAGGGCTGAGCTCTGCGTACACGTCTTCAGAATCGATACCGACCTCGTGGGCAATGACGTCCGCAACCGCACGGCGGTCACCCGTTGCCATCAGAGGTCGAATTCCAAGGGCTTTCATTTCTGCGATCGCATCCGCGCTCGATGGTTTCGCTCGATCGGCAACGAAGATTGTTCCGACCCGTGTCCCATCGACGACCACGTCAACGCCGGTCTCTGCGCGTCTCGATGGATCTGACGAGGTGCATACCTCAACAACGAGGCCTCCTACTGCACCTCGCACGCCAAATCCAGGAATATTGACGGCATCAACCGCCACCGGGAGTTCACCTTCGATCTCCTGCAGGGCCGCATCAACGATTGCTCGGGCGATCGGATGTTGGTGCGATGCTTCGACGGCTGCGGCATGGTAAAGCAGGTCGTTACGTGACCAGCCATCAACGGCAATCACCGACGTGACCCACATCTGCCCGGTCGTGATCGTGCCCGTCTTATCGAGAACCAACGTCTCGACCGAGCGCGTATGTTCAAGAATGTGAGGTCCGCTGATCAAGATGCCTGCTCGCGCTCCTCGACTGGTCCCCACGAGCAACGCCATTGGAGTTGCGAGTCCGAGGGCGCATGGGCACGCGATGATCAGCACCGCTACACCGGTCGAAAACGCATCTTCAGCTGATGAGCCAAACAGCAACCAGGCAATCGTCGTCATCACTGATAACGCCACAATGACCGGCACAAACACCGCCGACACCCGGTCAGCAATTCGTTGAACGGGAGCAGTACCTGACTGGGCATTCATGACGAGTCGCGCGATTGCAGCGACTTGGGTATCTCGTCCAATGTTCGTCGCCCGCACGACGAGTACACCATCACCGTTTATCGCAGTTCCAACAACATCGGAATCCGGTTCGACCTCGACGGGCACGCTCTCACCGGTGAGCATCGACATGTCGACCGAAGATGATCCCTCGATGACGACTCCGTCAGTTGCGATTCGATTGCCAGGAGCGACGACGAATACGTCATCAACCTGCAGTGCGTCAACCTCAAAAATGCTTGTTGTTCCATCTGCTCGGCGTACCTCGACAGTGTCACCGGCGGTTTCCAGCAGAGCATTCACCGCATCACCGATGCGCCGTTTTGACCGATTCTCGAACCACCTGCCCGCAAGCACGATCGCAACTGTTGTTGATGCCACCTCGAAGTACAGGTGGTCTCCCCCACCGGTAAACGACATCGTCATCGACATTCCGATATCACCCGCAGATGTTGTAAGCAATGCCCACACCGACCATGCCAACGAAGCAAGCACCCCAAGGGAAATGAGTGTGTCCATGGTGGTTTCGCCATGACGAAGATTCAGCACCATCGAACGGTGAAACGGGAAGCCTGACCAGAGCGCGACCGGGAGCGTAAGCCCGAGGGTGAACCATTGCCAGCCGTCAAACTGCAGGGCACTCACCATCGACATCAACAGCACGGGCATACCGAGTGCGATCGCAACAACAAGTCGGCGTTCGAGGTCGACAGAACGTTCACGCTGTTCACGGCCAACTTCCTCAGGCGTGCTCGCCTCGTAACCGGTGTGTTCGATTGTCGAAATAAGCGACGCAACGTCGATCGTATCGTTTGCGGTTACCCATGCTCGCTCAGCGGCATAATTCACCGAGGCTTCGACACCATCAATTCGGTTGAGTCGCCGCTCGATGCGAGATGCGCAGGCTGCGCACGTCATTCCGCCGATGACGAGTTCGACGGTGACTTCAGGCGACGTCGAATCCAGCTTCATCAATCGCTGCGACAACTGCTCCGTGGTCAACCCCTGAACCGGTGACCGTCACCAGCTTCGTTTCAAGGTCAACAACTACCGACGACACGCCAGCAACCGCTGATACCTCTTTTTGGATTGCG
>Ga0181583_10003809_pt1 | contig 11055 bp, 12 predicted proteins | sample 071ome_31_FD_132461 | JGI IMG/M metagenome (GOLD analysis project Ga0181583, IMG submission 132461) | Coastal salt marsh microbial communities from the Groves Creek Marsh, Skidaway Island, Georgia - 071405CT metaG (megahit assembly) | ecosystem: Environmental > Aquatic > Marine > Intertidal... | reverse complement strand
GCCGGCGTCTCGGGGGCGGGGGGTGCTCACCCATGCCCCGGGGGCCGAGGGAGGTCCGCACGGCGTCCGCCACGGCCTTGGCGGCCTCAATGTTGCCGATCCTCACATCCTTCGCCTTGGAGGCCTCCCTGCGCGGGGGGGTCGGGGGGTCATTGGGGTTCGGGTGGGCCCACAGGGGGGACGTGCCGCGCTCAAAATGGCACGCCGAGCTTGGGCGGGGGCCAGCCGCGTCCCTGATATTGACTGGGCGCCGAGGACGCAGTAAGTCGCGCATTTGTCACTGCTCAAGCGCCGAAACGGCCACGATCTGGCTTGGCGCCGCCTGGTCCCGGCAGGGGCGCGGGACAAATGCGGCTCCCAAATGCCCGGCCCCCCACTTCGACGCCGGCTGCCCGTCGGAGGGAGGGATGCCCTCCCCGACCATTGCCTCCTCGATCTATACGATGCATCCGTTACGCTAAGCGGGCATCGCCGGGTATTGCGAAGTGGGGACGCTCGGGTGGGGGCCGTTCAGGGGGAACAAATGAGGAACGGGGTTGAGTGCAATTTTCTTGTCCCGAACGCCACCTCCGGGGATCAAAGGCGGGTTTGTGAGGTGAAATTACACGACACCACGCGTGTGGATAATAGCAACACCCGCACCAGGCTTCAGTCGGGAGAATGGAAGTCGACCCGCGCCCCAAAAAGTTTGGACCGCCCGGGCGGGGGAGGCATCCCACATCATCTTCGGGCGAGTGAATGGAGCTAAATACGCGAGAAAAGACGGTTCGTCTCACTTGAAGGTCTTCTCCTTCGCCTGGCCCTTCGACATCGTGGCGCCAAACAGGGCGACGACGCTTCCCTCTCGAGACCCGTGTGCTTCCTGCTTCTACGTTCTCTGCCCTTTCAGGGGGGGCTCGGGTGGGATACGTCTGCCGCGGAATGGCCAGCGGGGCGTCCAAATCAGCCAGGAGCCCCCGCGTCTCGTCCCCCCCCCCCCGGTACGACCTGGGTAATCAGCAGCTTCACACAGGAGCCTCCCTACGGCCCGGGCTTCCTCACGTCCACTACGGACACGGTCCCGTCGCCGCACGCGGCCGAGACGAAGTGGCCGTCCCTGTGCCAGTCGACGTCGTACACGGCCCCCTCGCACTTGAAGGTGCGGTGCACTTGCCCGTCCGCCACCCCCCACACGAGCACCTGCCCGTCAAAGCCCCCCGTGGCGAGGGAGCGCCCGTCGGGGGAGAAGGCGACCGCGTAGCACGTCTCCTTGTGCCCCTGGAGGGTGTGCAGGAGCGTTCCGTCGTGCCCGTCCCACACCTTGACCGCCCCGTCCGTCGCCACGGTCACCACCACGTTCCTCGGCGCCCCCGCGGGGCTCCAGCGCCCCAGCAGGACCTCCCTACGGTGGCCCTCGAGGCGGTGGGCGAGAGCCCCGGAAGTGACGTCCCATATGCAGGCCGTCTTGTCGTCGCTGCACGTGAGGAGCCGCGACCCGTCGGCGCTGAACCCCACGCTGTTCACGTCCCGCGCGTGCCCCGTCAGCACCAGCCGAGGCCCCGTCTCCCCCACCCGGCACACCTGCACCGTGCGGTCCTTGCTGCACGACGCGAACTCGCTCTCGTCCCGCCACGCGAGGTCCAGCACGGCGTCCCGGTGCAGGCTCCACTCTTGCTGCACCTCCCCGGCCTCCAGGTCCCACAGCACCACGGCCCCGTCCGCTCCCCCGCTCACCATCGTCGTTCCCCCCGGGCACCACCGCAGCTTGAAGATGGCCCCTTCGTGGTGCTCTAGCGCGTGCAGGAGGTCCCCGTCGGCGCCCCACACCTTGGCCACGCCGTCGTAGCCCCCCGTGGCCAGGTGCCGCCCGTCCGGCGCCCACGCAAGCGCCGCCACGTCCTTCTTGTCCGCCCCCCGCGCCGCGTGCCCGAACCGCCGCGGCTTGTCGAGCGGCGCCCCGGCCCCCAGGTCGTCGGGCACCTCGAACAGCCGGGCGCTGCCGTCGCCGCCGGCCGCCAGGACGTGGAGCGACTGAGGATTCCACGCGCACGCCAGGACCTCCCCCTGGAACCCCTCCAGCGTCACGCTCCGCTCCTCCGGCGTGTCCTCCTCCATGGGCTCGGGCTGGGCCTGCGGGGCGGGGCTCGGCGGGGGCGGGGGTCGGCGGGGGCGGGGGTCGGGGGCGGGCTTGGGGCCTGCGGGGGGCCGGCGGGGGGGGCTTCTCACCGCCGCCTTTTCCTGGGCCGCGATAGCCTTCCGCTTGCTCCGCACCAGGGCCTTGAGCTCCTCGACCGACCTGGTGAGGAGGTCGCGTGGCGTGAGGAGGGAGAAGTCTCCCTCGATATCTGCGGGCGGCGGGGGCACCGGGCGGGGTTTGGGGGCCGGATACGGAGAGACGGGGGGGAGAAGGCCAAGAAAGGCAAGGGGGGGGAGCCGTTCCGCCGGGACGGGGGCGGGATCGCGGCCGTTCGTCAGGGGGGGTCACCCGTGGCGCTGTCGTTGAGGTTCGCCTCGAGCTCGAGGTACTGCATCCCCTTCTGGATGAAGGTGATGAGGGACCCCGGCGGCACGTCGTTAGCGTTCATCTTGATCTTGTTGACGCTGGCCTCGTACCCGAACGTGAATGCCGCATGGCTGAAGCCTGTGAGGCGCGGGGGAAGTGGCGGGGCGAGGGCTCAGGAGGGCGAGGAGGCGGTGTTCCAGGAGCTTGTGAGGAGCCCCCATCGCGAGATGTCCCGTGAAGTCTCGACTCCGAGGAGAACTCGCGACAAAGTACGCGCGACGGAGCCCTGGAGTGGCTCGTCTCGCGAGGGAGACGAGGGGGGCGGGAGGTAGGGGGTCGCTGGGTCACCTGATTCCTGGAGGTACCGGAAGACGAGGTAGTTCACCTCCTCGGAGGTCAGGGCCATCGTTCCTCCGCACCCCTTTTAGACAAAGAGTCGCTGACGAGCCTCTTTCTTCTGTCTTTGGGGGTGGGCGCCCTCTAGCAGGGGAAAGTCAGGGCGAGCTTGCGGTTCAAAAAAGTGCGTCTTCAACAGCGCCGGCGCGCCTGAGACCTCTTGGGCGGGGCGAGAGTGGCCAACCCGGGGGAGGGGTGGGGGGTTTGAGCCCTGACGTGACGTGGGCACGCCGTTCGGGAGCTCTCCTCCCGTCGCCCCCTCTGGTTGGCGCCTCTGGTGACCCTGCTGTCAGGGTCCCTCACCTCCTCTGGCCGCTGCCGCTCTCCCGGGGGCTCAAGGCCCCCCGCCGCGCCCGGACCTCGGCCTCTTCGGGCACTGGGTAGGATAACAAGAGGAAAACAAGATGCCTCCTAAGTTCGGTGCGTGACAGCGCCCACACCAAGCCCGCACCCAACACAGCTCGACGCTTCGCCCCCAGCTCACTCACCTGACTCCCCATCGCCTCTCCACGCAGACCCCTCTGAGGTGATGGAGATCTTCCTCCGTGTCACGGGTGGTGAGGTCGGTGCGGCCTCCTCCCTGGCCCCCAAGATCGGTCCTCTTGGTCTCTCCCCCAAGAAGATTGGTGAGTGCCGCCGCCAGGGCATCCCGCAGCAGGGACGCCGCGCCTCTTTGCCTGAAATACGTTCATTCAATCGCGCGTATCGGGTTCCACTCGCGACGGGCACGCACGGGGGAGGGGACGGGCCGCGCAGGCACCGATGCCCGCCAGGCTCGCGCCCCGACTCGTTGGGACCTCCATTTCGCGTCGAGCGCATATATAGTAGTTTATTCGTCGATATAAGGCGATATATCCGCGCATGCCACCCCCCGCGTCGGCGGGGGCCCTTGGCTTGCACTCGTCGACCATGCACCCCCCCCGGCCGGACTCGACCGCCGACATTTGCCCCTGTACCGTGCACGTTCGCAGGTGAGGACATCGCCAAGACCACCGCCAAGGAGTGGAAGGGCCTCCGCCTCACCGTGAAGCTCACGGTGCAGAACCGTCAGGCCAAGGTGTCCGTGGTGCCCACGGCCGCCGCCCTCCTCATCAAGGCCCTCAAGGAGCCCGTGCACGACCGCAAGAAGGTGATTGGCCGCGTTCCCCACCCCGGAGGAGGCCGAGACCTCGACGTCGCATCGCACTCTGCGTTTTCTCGCCGACGTCTGTCTGGCCGGTTCTTTTCTCCTGGGTCGTTTCCAGGATCCTTTCCCCTGAAAGATGTGGAACACGTCACAGAGTGGCCAGCGGTCCCCGGCGACTGCCCTCGCGCGCCTCGCATCGGGCGCCCCGGACTCCCCCCGGGGAAGCCCCCCGGTGTGGCTGCTGAGCCGGCTCACGCACGTCCTGGGGCCGATGGGCGCCGTTGGGCGGCGACACGCGCGCAATATGTCTCGTGTGGCGGCGATAGACCCCCCGAGACCAGCGCTTGGTGCCTGCCGTCCTCTCCCGGAGCCCCTGACCTTGCCCCCTCCTTCGCCTCTGGACCCTGCAGGAGAAGGACATCCAGCACAACGGCAACCTCACCATGAACGACGTGTACGAGGTCGCCCGCGTGATGGCCGACCGCTCCTGCGCCAAGACCTTCTCCGGCACCGTCAAGGAGATGCTCGGCACCTGCGTGTCTGTGGGCTGCACCGTCGAGGGCCAGGACCCCCGCGACATCCAGAAGGCCATCGACGCTGGGGAGATCGACGTGCCCTCCGCGTAAAGCGGCGAGGCTCGTCTGTCGCCTTCTCATTGGGGATGCCGGTCCAGCGGGCGGACCACACGTGAAGCCCGCTGCCGGCGAACGGCTCTGCTACGTCGAGCTGCGCCAGGGGCCGGGTGTGCAATGCAGCCCTGGAACGCCCTAAATTCATCCCACTGGGGTGCGCCCCGGCCAGGCGCGGCAAGGCGTGGCGGCGCGTGAGCGAACTTCTAAAACTCCGGCCGGGTGCCAGATGCGTTTCTGTTGAAGGCAACCAGCTTCGTGCCCTTCAATGGCTGTGCCGCCCTCGCGTCAGCCCCGCTCCCTCACCGCTCCCCCCCCCTTAAAAGGCCCGAGTCGCATCGTGCGCCTGCTCCTTCATGTCGAGCTCCCTCCGCTGCTTGCGGTTCTTCTCCTGGAGCGCCCACAGGTCGGCCATCTCCTCGCGCGCGCGGTCGGAGCGCGCCCCCGTCTCGTACTGGATGCGCTTGCCCTTGCGCTTGCTCTGCTTGACCGTCACCTCGATCAGGCCGCGCTTCTGCAGGCTCCGGAACCGGTCCTTCGTGATGGCGGCACACGCCCGCACCTGCCGCAGCGACCCCGTCAGCTCGTCCGTTGCCATGACCTGCACCGGCATATCCTCGAACTTGTTGCGCCCCATCTTGGGCGGCTCGGTCAGCTCGCGCTCCTTCCGGGTGGCGTCGCGGCGCTCCTTCAGGATGGCGCGCGTCTCCTCCTCCGCCGCCACCACCTTCTCGAGCTCCTCCAGGTTCTCGATCTCCCGCCGCTGCTTGCGCAGCGCCTTGCGGGCCTCCTCCTCCCGCACCTGCACCTTCCCGCGGGCGCGCTTGTTGCGCTCGGCGCGTGTCTTCTTGCGCCCCTCGTTGCGGCTCCGCTTCCGCCCCTCGCCCCCCTCCTCCTCCTCCTCCCCGCTCGTCTCGTCGCTCGACTCGTCCAGGTCCACGACCATGTCGTCCACCCCCGTGGCCCCCCCCGAGTGCTTCGCCTTGGCGACCACGTCCCGGGGAATCGAGGGCAGCAGCTCGGCCCGGAGCTCCTTCCGGATCTCGTCGGCGACGGCGAGGGCGACGGCGTCCTGGTGATCGTCGTACGTGGGATTGATCGAGGTCCCGGGCATGCCCACCTCGACCGCCGGGATAGGGGCGCTGCGCCGGGGGAGCTTGCGCTTCCCCACGCCACCGCGGGCCCCGAGCAGGGCCGACGGCCCGGCCTCCTCCGCGCCCCGCGCCGGGGCGGGGGCACCGTCCCCCCAGATGTCGGTCACCTCGGGCGTCTCCTGCTCCTCCGTCGTCTTCATCGCCGCCCTGCGCTTCCCAATCACCCCCGCAGCGGTCTTCTTCTTCACCTCGAGGTGCTTGTGGATGCCCGTGGGCGCGCCCTTTGCCTTGGCCTTGGGGAGGCTGGCGTCCACCACGGGTTTGATGCCCGCCGACGCGTCGAGCATGATCTGCTGCGCCTTGGTCAGCTTCGCGCGGGCGGCAGCGCGGTCCACCCTCTTGCGCAAGGGGCCTGTCGACGGCGCCTTGGCCTCCTTGTCTGCGGGGCAGGGGAGCAGGGTGGGCCGGATCCAGTGGGGCGGCGAGACCTGGGCGGAAGAAGGCGCTTCCCGCGGGAATCGCCCGCGTCGGCGAGGCTCTAACGCCATTTTACGACGGAAACATCGACAAAGCTTCGCGCTGTCTATGTATATCGCCGCGAACCCTCCAAGCCGGCGCCTTTATGACGCGAGAGAGGGCTGCGCACCTTCGACAAAGAGCTGCTCGTCCTTGAGCTCGCTGACCTGGAGCTTCCTGTCCTCCGCGTTCTTCTTCTCGATCGCGTCGACGATCCTGCGCGCCATGTGAAGCACGGGAACCACCTGTTCGGCGGCCGGCAGGGGGCGCGCGGGCCTCTGCTCCTGCCCAGGGTTGGTGACGGCCATGCCTTAAACGCAGTCGCGCGACCTCGTACTAGTGCTGGGGGAGACATATGCGCAGTGATGTCACAGTTCCATGAATATTAAGAGCAAGTGGACCGAAAACAACGAGGAAGACGTCACTGGGGAGGAGATATGTGGGCTCACTCGTCGTCCTTGATGAACTTCCGCCACTGCTTCTTTCCCTTGCGGGAGGTCTGCTTGCGCGTGTTCTTCGCCATGGCGCCGAGTCACTCGAAACGATGTCCGGGTGTCGCGGCGGGGTACTGCGGGCCGCGGAGCCAGCCGCCACCCTCTCGTCCCGGGGGACGAGCGTGCCCGCGCGCAGACTGGCATGGAGGCAGCGGGGGTGGCGGCTGACGGCGTTGACGGATTTTTCAAAGGCAGGCGGTGGTCAGGCCTTGACGGGCTCGGTGAGCTTGGACTTCTTGGCCGACCGCGTGAACGAGCGCACGACCCACTCGACCTCGGCGTGCTGCTGGTCCATGGTCCCCAGGCGGATCTGGTACAGCTTGAGCTCGAAGCGGGGGCCGATCTCCTTGAGCTCGAGGCTCTTGGCGCCCTTGGGCATCGAGAAGACGTGGTGGCGGAAGGAGATGTAGTCGTCCTGCGCGATGAACGACATAACCCGCTTGCTGTCGTCCTTCGGCACAGGGAATAGGTGCTTCAGGATGTCCTTGGTGCGCTGCCCCAGCTTGGACGTCAGCCCCTCAAAGATCAGGTGCGGGAACGCCTGCGGGCGAGAAGGGGGCGGTGCGGTCTCAGGACGGTCCGAGAGCCGAGGATTTGGGGGCACTAAGGTATTCGCGGGCGACTAGCGGGCCTCACCTCTGACATGGTCCCCACTTCGCTCTTGCTGCCAATGTCGTGCCGGGCGACGGCATGGTGGACGCCGAAGTAGGCCGTGGGCCCGTACGGCATGTGGCAGACGACGAGGCCGTCCGGCTCCCCTCTGTGCTCGTGCACGACGACGATGTCCGTGAAGTCGTGGCTCCGGCTCGTCTCCACGAGCTCCTGCACGACTAGCCCGCCCCGGTTGACGCGCTGGGCGTTGGGGATGCAGAGCTTGAGCTCCTTGGCGAACTGCACCAGTCGGCTGCTCGGCTCGCGGGACGTCGTTATCAGCACCTTCGGGTCCTTCTCCCCGGCATGAGCGTACTCATCGTCAATATGTGTCCGCTGGACGGCTGCGCGCCGGGGGGAGACGGGGCTCTGGGTCAGGGACGGCGGCTTCCGGGGGGGGCAGCCAACCCTGGGCCCCTGGGGGCGCGGCCCCACTTCCCGCGTAGGGGGGTGTGGCTCCGAATTATCGCACGGTCCATATTTTTTTATCATACATCACACGTTCCGCACCTGTGTTGTCGTCCTCTAGCTCCACCTGGTTCAGGAGCGCCCGGTCCTTCCGCAGCTCGGTCGGGAGCGGCTTCCCCTCCTGCGAGGCGCGAGGGGAGCGGGAGTGGGTGAGGGCGGAAGATACGTTTCCACGCGGGGAAACGAAGCGATAAGGGCCGCGCCGCGCCTGCGTCTCCCCGAATGCAGTCCACGAAAGCACCACACGGGGCGCGGTGGCTCGGCCAAGAGGGCCGACGGGGGCAGGGGGAGGGAGGAGCTCTGCTGCAGGCCCGCTCGCTCACCTCCAGCGCCTGTCGAACCTTCCTCTTCTGTTCATACACCTCCTTCTCCCTCCCCTCGAGCCCCTTCCGGTACAGATACTCCCTGCGCAACCGCGTGTTGCGCTTGAGCATCGTCGCCGCGCTCCTACTCCCCCGTGGCACGACGTGCAGTCGTTGCTGCCTCCGCGACCTCCTGACTCTTGAACAAGCGAGCGAGCGCGGCCTCTAGTGCTCCCGCGGGCGTGTGGTCGTTGCCGAACTGCCTGCCGGGAGCCCCGTCGCTGGAGCCCTTGACGGCGCAGTGACCACGAAGGAGGCCGCTCTGACCTGACGTGCCAGAGCTGGTCGAACCCTGGTTGGGTCGGGGCGGGCGGCTCGAGGCGCGAACCGGCGGGAGGTCCGGCGGGCGCTTCAAGTTCGGTCGCCCTAGACGCGCCGACGCAGTCCCTCCTGCGCATATCCACCGGCCGCCCCGCCGAATTCGATCACCCTTCGGATTGGGTCCTGGCCCCAGGCTGCATCTCGAGCCCGTCCTTTCCTTCGTGCCCGTCGTGCTGTAAACGCAACGCCAACCAGCGCGAGAATGGGATCGTCGTGCTGCAGCGCTGCCATGTCCAGCCGCATCAGCGCTGTGCGCTCCCCTGGGCTCGCGTCTTGCTCGAGGCCCACTTCAACTCCGCGGACCTTCCCCGCGGTCGTGTGCCGCGCTGAGGGATCCGGGGGGCCGGATCAGTCGGGCGACGGCAAGTTGCAGGGTGAGTCGGGCGTCGAGGCGCCCTGCTTGATCCCGGATCCCCCTCGCGACCCTGCCTTCCGCCCAACCCGCGTTTGAGTTGGGGGCACGCCCCGCCTCCCCCACGACGCTCCCCTCCGAAGAAGCCCCTCTTCACCGACGCCCCCCGAACCTCCGCCCGGTCGCTCGATACTCCCCCGCAGCACTGTCATCCCTTCTTGGCGGGGCCATCGAGAAGGTGACGGGGGGCAAGCCCCTGCGGAGCTCAGTGCGCAAGCCCGTGGCCGGGGCCGACCTGGTTGGGTTCCTGGTGGGGGGGGTGGCGGTGATTGCGGGAACGACAATCTGGGCGTCCGGGGCGCGGGTCTTCAAGGGTTCGAAGCGGTACCAAGTCGTGATGGACTTCCCGAACGCGTGCGGGATCGCCGTTGGGACCCCGGTGCGCATCCGCGGAGTCCGCGTGGGCACGGCCGTGGCGGTGCGGCCCTCTCTCGAGAGCGTGCAGGTGGTCGCCGAGGTGGACGACGAGGAGACGGTCATCCCGCGGCGCTCGACCGTGCAGGCCAACCAGTCGGGCCTGATCGCCGAGTCCCTCATCGACGTGACGCCCCTCCTGCCCATCGGCAAGTACTCGGCCCTCCCGACCGACGCCGCGGGGTGCGAGGCCGAGGGGGTCCTCGTGTGCGACAAGGGGCACATCGCGGGGGAGGCCGGCGTGGCGCTCGACGACCTCGTCTACATCATGACCAAGCTGTCCAACCAGATGGACCTCGAGGGGTACTCCAAGGCCATGGGGACCGCGGAGGCAGCGCAGGCGGCCATCCACGAGGCGCGGCCGCTGCTCCAGCACGCGTCCAAGCTGGCCGAGGAGATCCTGCCGCTCGTCAAGGAGCTGCGGAACGGGGAGCTCGTGCGGAACGTCGAGTCCCTCAGCGCCACCACCGCCCAGGCCGCCGACGACATCCACAAGCTGAGCCAGGAGGTCATGACGCCGGAGAACGTGGCGGCGCTCCGGGACAGCGTGCTGACGCTAACGCAGACGCTCAAGCACCTCGAGTCCATGAGCGGGGAGTGGGGGAAGCTCACGAGTGACCGGGCCACACAGACCAACGTCCGCCAGCTCGTTGAGGCGCTCTCGCGGCTCGTGTCCGAGTGATCCACCGGCTAGCCCCTACGAAGCGCTGACGCTAGACTTGGAACGCGACGTGCCTCGTTGAACGCCCCGGCGCCGCGGCGACCCCGGGCGTGCAGGGCCTGGGGCAGGCAGGGGCGGCGGTCGGGGGTTAGTCTACAGCTTCAACTGGTACCACAGACGCCCCGCTCGAGGCTCCGACGTGCGGCGCCGGCCCCCCCCCCTCCATCACCGCTGGAACTCGGAGTAGTCGGGTTTGATCCCGAACTTGGTGCGCCACGCGACCCGGACCACGGGCTGCTCGAGGTCGCGGTACCCGTGGAGCCGGACCCCCTCGGGCAGCAGCGCGGCGACGTCGCGGAGCCGGTGGATGCCCTGCTCATCGTCGTCCTTGACGTCGATGGTCACCTGCCGGGGGAGGAGGTCGGGGCGGTCGGCGACGACGTTGACGGCGCGGGCGAGGAAGTCCCAGGAGCGGCCCTTCCGGGTACCCTCGTTCTCCTCCTCCCCGACCACCACGACGGGCACCGACGTGGCCACAGGCCGCCCCGCCGGCGCGAACCGGAACCGCACCGCCCACGGAACGACGTCGTTGGCGCTCCGCCGCGACACGGGCCGCCGCTGGAGCTGGTGCGCCACCACCTGCGGCGCGAACGCCCGCCCCTCGAACCCGGGCACGTCCACCCCCTGGAACGACAGCCGCATCGGCACCGCCGATATGCCGTAGCCCAGCTGCTGGTGGAGCCGCGTCAGGTGGTCTCCGTCCACGGCGACCGGCGTCTCGACGCCGTCCCCGAAGAGGCCCGAGACGACCCCGGGCACGAGCCCCCCCGCGCGCACCACTGCGGCGCCCTTCTTCCCGCACAGCTCCTCGTCGCGGAGGATGGCCCGGATCACGTACGGGCCCGCCATCCCCTTCTTGAGCTCCGTGAAGGGGTTTTCGAACGACACGCCCGAGATGTCCTGGCGCAGGGCCTCGCGGATCCCCATGCGCTTCCCGGGGGGAGGGGCCGCGAGGGAGCGGCGCTGGGC
>Ga0181583_10003808_pt1 | contig 11060 bp, 13 predicted proteins | sample 071ome_31_FD_132461 | JGI IMG/M metagenome (GOLD analysis project Ga0181583, IMG submission 132461) | Coastal salt marsh microbial communities from the Groves Creek Marsh, Skidaway Island, Georgia - 071405CT metaG (megahit assembly) | ecosystem: Environmental > Aquatic > Marine > Intertidal... | reverse complement strand
TTTAATTGAGCTCATTTTAGTCAGCGCGGGGACGTTTTTTGTTGTTCAGGCATTACTGAATCTTATAGGAATAGATCTATTTTAAGAGTATGGCGCGCCCGAGAGGATTCGAACCTCTGACCTCTGCCTCCGGAGGAAATTGCTCTTCGGAAAACATCATTTTTTTTAACACATAGCAAATTGTCTATTTATTGGTGTGCCTATTCTGTGAATAGGATCGAGACTAAAGAATCCTATTTTTCGAGATTATTAATAAACGAAGTCAAAAGATCCGCCTAATGTGGGCAGTGCTCTGAGGAGCTCAATCGCTCCAGCATTGGATCTGCGCGCGTGCAACGAGATCTCCATTGGGACGGATGGTAGTTGGGCAGGTAAGACTTTTAAGGCACCGCTTTTGATGTCTTGTTCTATAAGGCTCATTGGGAGCCAGCTTAAGCCGAGTCCTCGAATGCAAAGCTCTTTAAGAGAGGTTGTAAACGCTGCTTCGCAAACATACTCAGGTCTAAATTGAGTCTCCAGGTGCTCAATACAAAACTCGTTGACAGCTCTTCCCAGAAAACTTGTTTCGGGATAAGCCAGATAGTTTGCATTTGGTTTTGTTTGATTTAATAAAGCGATTGACAGTCTTTGATGCAGCGCAGGTGAGCAAACAGGTAAAAGAGAATCAGTTCCTAGGGATACTTCTTCGAAAATCCAATCGGGGAGAGATGGTTTCTCATGGTCCATTTTGTAGGCGAGTAGAAAATCTGTTTCGCCCTTCAAGCACATGGTAATGCAGTCATCTAAATTCCCGGCTCGCAGATTAAATGATGTATTTGGTAATGCGCTTGTGACCATTTCCATAACTTGAGGAAAGACCGAAGCGGCTAAGTTATGCTGTGAAGCAACATCGAGCCTTTGTAAGTTCTGATTTGCTGTTCTAAAAATGGATTTTAGTTCCTGAAAACGACGCGCTAAGGACCGTATTTCTGGTTCCAGTGCGTAGGATCCATCAAGGATAGTTACAGGATTGGTACCACGATTAACAATATTGGAGCCGAGCCAATTCTCTAAATTTTGAATCCTTCTTGAGAACGCTGGCTGAGTTACGTTGCGTCGTTTAGCTGCTTTGGAAAAGCTCTTTTCCTCAAATAGAGCCAATGCATCCTCTAACCACTTCAATTCCATCAAATACCTTTGATATGCAAAAAAGTAACAATACCTCAGTTTATTAGCATTAGACACAAGGCTGTTCTAGGAATACAAAAAAGTACCGCATCAATCGATAGTGACAAGGATTTAAGTTTCCTCGATCTACCGAATGCTTGTTGACTTATGCAAGGTTTGAATAATGCATCTTTCACGATTCCCTCGAATACGCTTAGGCCATCTGCCGACCCCACTAGAGCCCATGGACAACTTGTCTTCTGAGTTGGGTGGACCAAGGATCTGGATAAAACGTGATGACTGCACTGGACTCTCTTCCGGAGGTAATAAAACCCGCAAATTAGAGTTTTTGATGGCTGACGCAAAGGCAAAGGGCGCTGATATAGTCATCACTCAAGGCGCCACTCAATCTAATCACGCCAGACAAACCGCTGCAGCGTCAGCTTTTCTTGGGCTCGGGTGTGAGATCTTGTTAGAAGATCGGACAGGTAGCGAGGCCCCCGCCTACAACGTAAACGGGAACGTCTTGTTGGATCAGTTGCATGGCGCGCCTGTGCGGAAACTGAAAGGCGGTACTGACATGGCGTTAGCCATGGAGGAGCGGGCCGACGAGCTCAGAAGTGAGGGACTCAATCCCTACATTATTCCTGGTGGTGGGTCCAACGAGATCGGGGCATTGGGTTACGTCAATTGCGCTTTCGAATTAATGAGTCAGGCATATGAAATAGGGCTCGTCATCGATCATATTGTTCATGCCACTGGTAGTTCGGGCACGCAAGCAGGATTAGCTGTGGGTCTAGCTGGGCTAAATAGTGGGATTCCTTTACTGGGTATTGGTGTCAGAGCTCCGAGAGAAAAGCAGGAACAAATGGTGTTTGACTTAGCCAAAAGAACTGCTGAGTTTATAGGCACCGGAATCACTGTTGCCCGGGAGCATGTTGTCGCTAATTGTGACTATGTAGGTCAAGGGTATGGGTTACCTACGTCTGCTATGGTCAATGCTGTAAAGCTAGTTGCACAAACCGAAGGCATTCTTCTTGACCCTGTTTATTCCGGTAAAGGAATGGCAGGTCTAATCGACCTTGTGGAACAAGGTCAATTTAATGGGTGTGAGAACATCGTTTTCATTCATACCGGGGGAAGCGCTGCTTTATTCGGTTACCCAGATATATTCGGCTTGCCCGAAATCCAATCCTATCTTGAGAGGAACTAACTATGAAAAATAAAATCTTAGGGCTCGTGGCAGGATTATCTCTTGTCGCTTCGGCCACAACTACAGTAGCCGCCGAATTTACTGGCACGCTTAAAAAAATCGCTGATAGTGGAACGATTGTGATTGGCCATCGAGAATCTTCAGTTCCATTCGCATACTTGGATGAGAATCAAAAGCCAATCGGTTACTCGATGGATCTATGTCACCGTATTGTTGATGATGTGGAAAAAGTTGTTGGTAAATCACTGAATGTCAGATACGTACCAGTGAACCCTAAAACGCGTTTGGCGTTGATTGCTAATGGGACAATCGACCTTGAGTGCGGTTCCACGACAAACAAGCTGTCGCGACAGGAACAAGTAGAGTATCTACCAGTCACGTTTATTACTGGGACTAAGATTCTTGTCAGAAAAAATAGCGGAATCAAGTCTGTTAAGGATTTGGATGGCAAGGCAATTGCTTTAGCGCAGGGGACGACAAACGAAAAAGCTATCAAGGCTGCAGTCGAACAAATGGGGCTAAATGTCAAAGTGTTACCAGTTCGGGATCATGCTGAAGGATTTTTATCGCTGGAGACTGATCGAGTGGATGCATACTCTACAGACCATATCCTGCTGTTCGGATTAATTTCAAAGGCAAAGAATCCGAATGACTATGAAGTGGTTGGCGAGTTTTTGTCTTATGACCCATATGCCATCATGGTTCGCCGAGATGATTCAGCGTTTGAGTTAGTTGGTAAGCGAACTATCGCCGGTCTTTTCCGTTCAGGTGAAATCAACACAATTTATGATAAGTGGTTTGAGCCTCTGGGTGTAGGGCGGACGCAATTACTCAATAACGCTTTCCAAATTCAGGCTTTACCTGAGTAAAAGCTCCTGATGGGGCCGCTGTTGAAGCGGCCCATTTTTTTGGATATCAAATGAACTACAATTGGAATTGGACGGTTCTCGTCCAGGAACCCTATCTGGAATGGTTGATCAGCGGTTTAGGATGGACAGTCGCAGTTGCTCTATGCGCTTGGATTATTGCCTTTTCGCTGGGTTCGCTCATTGGGGTATTACGAACGTTACCGAATAAGGCCTTGAGAGCGTTCGGGACTTGCTACGTCGAGTTATTCCGAAATGTTCCATTATTGGTGCAAATGTTTATTTGGTACTTTGCGGTACCGGAGCTAATGCCAGATGACATAGGGCGATGGATGAAGCGTGACATGCCAAATCCTGAGTTCACAACGGCTGTGATTGCACTGGGACTGTATACAGCTTCTCGAGTTGCTGAGCAGGTGCGCGCAGGCATTGAGGCTATACCAGTAGGGCTAGTTTCTGCAGCAGTATCAAGTGGGATGAATGTTCGCAAGGTGTATCAATTCATTCTCTTGCCCATTTCATTCAGAACAATCATCCCACCACTTACATCTGAGTTCCTTACGATTTTTAAAAACTCTTCTTTGGCCCTCACTATCGGTCTGCTCGAATTGACAGCTCAGAGTCAACAGATCGCTGAGTATACCTTCCAAGGCTTTGAGGCCTACACTGCGGCCACGGTGATATATGTGGTCATAGCGCTGATCGCAACTCTTCTGATGCATCAAGTCGAGAAGGGTTTGAGGATTGATGGCCACGAGAATAGGGAAAGTTGATTTATGGGTGATTTCGACTTCCAAGTTATAGAAGCATCCCTGCCTTTTTTATGGCAGGGTCTTCAAGTCAGCCTGATGCTCACTGGTTTGGCTATGGTGGGTGGAATTATTTTTGGAACGTTATTGGCTCTGATGCGTCTATCTAAGTTCAGGTCGCTATCTTTGGTTGCAGCTACCTACGTTAACTTACTGCGCTCAATTCCTTTGATCTTAGTTATTTTTTGGTTTTATTTTCTCGTACCTTTGGCTATTGGAAGACCTATCGGTAGCTTTTATTCAGCATTGATTGCATTTGTTATTTTTGAAGCTGCGTATTACTCGGAAATTATGAGAGCGGGTATCCAAAGTGTCAGTAAGGGTCAGGTGTCAGCCGGACAGGCTTCCGGTCTTAACTATTGGCAAATTCAGTGGCATATCGTTCTCCCTCAGGCCTTTCGAAACATGATCCCAATTTTAATAACGCAAGGGATCGTCTTATTTCAAGACACGTCTCTAGTGTTTGTAGTAAGTCTAAGAGATTTTATGACCGCTTCGTCAATTGTGGCTAAGACAGAGGGACGTCTTGTGGAAATGTATCTATTTGCCGCATGTGTCTATTTCGTATTCTGCTTTGCGGGTTCTTATTTCGTCAGGCGGTTAAAAAACAGGATAAGCGTATGACCGATAATACGATGATAAAAATTCAGAATATAAGCAAATGGTACGGTGATTTCTGCGTACTAAAGGACTGCACTACTTCGGTGGATCGTGGTGAAGTTGTTGTCGTCTGTGGTCCATCAGGATCAGGAAAATCGACGCTTATCAAAACTGTCAATGGATTAGAACCAGTGCAAGCTGGTCAGATCTTTGTTGGTGATGTTGAGGTGAGTGATCCAAATTCTGATCTAACTACACTGCGCTCGAAAATTGGAATGGTTTTTCAACATTTTGAGTTATATCCACACATGAATGTCCGAGAAAACCTATGCCTAGCTCAAGAAAAAGTTTTGCACAGGAGTCGTGATGAGGCAGTGGCGCGAAGTGAGGCCTTGTTAGAGCGTGTTGGTCTGATGGGTCACATCGATAAAATGCCTGGACAATTGTCGGGAGGACAACAACAGCGTGTTGCGATAGCTCGTGGTTTGGCTATGGATCCTATAGCCATGCTATTTGACGAACCAACGTCGGCTCTTGATCCTGAAATGATCAATGAGGTCTTGGATGTGATGGTAGAGCTTGCTGAGGAAGGTATGACGATGATGGTTGTGACTCACGAGATGGGCTTTGCTCGCAAGGTCGCGAATCGCATTATTTTTATGGATGAGGGGGAGATCATAGAAGATCGACCAACCCTTGAATTTTTCACTAATCCAGAAAGTGACAGAGCCAAAGACTTTTTATCCAAGATTTTGAACCATTAACTGTATCACGTAGCCTGAAGCATTCTTCACAGGCCAAATGGCGTGTAGCGCGAGTAGCTGGCCCCAAAATATATGATGAGAGATTGCAGCCCAATATGAGCAAAGATATTCAAAGATTTGAAGCAGGTCGCAGAATGAGTAAAGTCGTGCGTCATGGTGACACGTGCTATCTCTGTGGTCAGGTGGGAGTCCGTGGAACATCTATTGAAGATCAAACCCGTGAGGCATTGAAGCGAGTGCAGAAGCTTCTTGAATCAGTCGGTAGTGACAAATCGAGAATGCTTCAGGTAATCGTTTGGCTGAAGTCCATGGATGACTTCGAGGCAATGAATCTTATTTGGGAAGAATGGGTTCCTGAGGGTGCTGCACCCGCGAGAGCTTGCGGTCAAAGTGCGCTAGCTAGCGAAGAGTTGTTGGTTGAATTTATCGTGACCGCCGCGGTCTGATTGTCGAGGATTAAATTAAGATGTCTCGTATCGTATATATCAATGGCGAATACGTGCACCAAGAGAGTGCGAAGGTGTCTATTTTTGACCGCGGATTTCTGTTTGCGGATGGTGTGTATGAGGTTACCAGCGTTCTTAAGGGAAAATTGATTGACTTTGATGGTCATGTTTTACGGCTAGCAAGATCACTAAAAGAAATGGAAATGCGTTCGCCTTGCGATAGAGATGCGTTGCTTGATATTCATCGTGAATTAATAAGCCGTAACGAGATAATCGACGGGTTGATATATCTTCAAGTAACTCGTGGAACACCTGATGATCGTGATTTTATATACCCCGACCCTGAAACCACTTGTCCTACATTGATTCTATTCACACAGTCGAAGCCTGACTTGGTGGAAAACCCGCTTGCAAAAAGTGGCCTGAAAGTGGTGTCTGTGCCCGACCAGCGGTGGGGAAGACGAGATATTAAAACCGTTCAGTTACTGTATTCGTCAATGAGTAAAATGGCAGCACGATCCATGGGTTGCGATGACGCTTGGATGGTTGAAGATGGAAAAGTTACAGAGGGTACCTCGAGTAACGCTTACATCATTAAGGATGGGAAGATTATTACGCGTCATTTGAGCTCTAGAATACTCCATGGGATTACACGCGCTACTGTTTTGAGATTTGCGCGTGAGTTCGAAATGAGCGTTGAAGAGCGGCCGTTCACGATTGCTGAGGCTCAAGAAGCGGATGAAGCGTTCATCACCTCGGCCTCTAGCTTCGTGACCCCAGTGGTCGAATTGGATGGCCAATCGATAGGAGATGGGCAACCTGGACCAATCGTAAAGCGCCTCAGAGAGATTTATTTGGATGAGAGTTTAAAAGCCGCGATATAATCCACCTGTAAGTTCAACACATAACAATTGAAAGGAGTTCAGTTGGTATGACACAAGATCAGTTTTTTCAGCGCTTTGGTAAGGCCAAATTCGCTGATTACACAGTTTATCTTCACTTAGCAATTAATAATGAAAACTATAATTCATCCATAGCCTCTGAGGCTAAGAGGCTCGATTCGCTATGTGATCAGGATTTGTGGAGATTGATCTCGGATGCTCGAAGACTCTCGGCTTAGGTACTTCTAGACCTTCTTTAGCGCTTGGCGCGCCCGAGAGGATTCGAACCTCTGACCTTTGCCTCCGGAGGAACTTGCTCTTTTAAAGAGATCAAAGGAGGCAATGCCTATAGTTATTAAATCCAGTTTTGTGCACATTTTGTTTTGTGGTGATTTGACGTTATAAGAACAGCAATGCCGTCCAAGGCATAAAGCTGACAATCATCAATGTGACGATCATGGACACGATAAACCATTTCGCATAATTCATGACCTCGCCCACCCCTAAGCCTGTGGCGCTGCAAACTGTTAGTAAGACTGATGCAACAGGTGGTGTTTGCTGTCCAACCCCAAGATTGAGACAAACAATTACCCCGAAATGCACAGGGTCGATGCCCATGCCCACTGCCACCGGTAGCAGGATCGGCACAACTACAATAATTGCTGCCGCTGCATGCAAAAACATTCCGAGAATTAGAAGAAAAGCATTAATCAGAATTAGCTTTAAGACGTAGCTATCAGTCACAACCATTAATGCTTCAGCAATCTGCTGAGGTAATTGCTCGTTGGCGAGGAACTGACCCAGTATCGACGATCCTGCAACAATCATCATCACAATAGATGTCTGACGGATCGTTTGGACGGCGAGTTCATAAATTTTGGTGAGGCTTAACGAATCATCAAAGAACTTTCCGTAGATCAAAATCATAATCACGCCCAGCGCCGACGCTTCCGTTGGCGTAACAAATCCACCAATGAGTCCTCCAACCACAACCAGAGGAACTAACAAAGGAATAAGAGCTTCTTTGATGGCCAATCCCAAGTTTGACGGTTCGAATTTGGTATCGGTTGGATACTGTTCTTTGACTGCGAAGATATAGCTGGTGATCATGAAGCCGGCAGCTAAAATTATGCCAGGGACGATTCCTGCCAAGAAAAGATCTTTGATCGATGTATTGGTCGTAACGCCGTATAGAACCATCGGAATAGAAGGTGGAATAATGATGCCAAGGGTCGCAGATGTGGCGGTGACAGCCGCTGCAAACGGTTTTGCATAACCTTGTTTGGCCATAGATGGTACGAAGATCTTACTCATTACAGCGGCATCCGCTACTGCTGATCCTGACATTTCAGCCATGAACATCGACGTGACGACGTTAACGTGTGCCAGTCCTCCGCGCATCCATCCAACTAGCGCACGAGCGAGGTTAATGATTTTGTCGGCGACCTTGGTCGCACCCATTAGCTCTCCCATAAAAATGAAAAGAGGAATAGCTAGTAAAACGAGCTTGTTTGTCCCGGAGAACATTTGAATTGGGATGGTGATGATGTCGATATCGGCTATGAGCATTGTGAAAAATGCAGTCAGCATTAGTGAGAAACCGATTGGAATTCCAATAAAAATTAAGCCTAGGAGTATGGCGATTAGAAGAAATGCCATTAGTCAGGATCCCTATAGTTCTTTATTTCACTAGCAATCGCGATGATCATCAGCACGGCAAATATCGGGAAGATCAGCATGAACCAACCTTGCCTGATCTCAGCAGTCTCGATTTCAGTTGCTCCTGAAATGGATATCATTTGGATAGAAAAGTAGCCAAATAAGGAAAAGAATCCGATCAGCACAAACTGCTTGATGCGGTCTAGGATTCTTTGTGAATGTTTGGGAAGTAATTTAAATACTGTATCGAACGCGATATGGCCTGTGGTGCGATAGGCAGAATACGCTCCCAAAAATGCTATCCAGACCAAAAGTAAGCCAGGTATTTCATCCGCTGTGACACTAAGAGAAGAGATTGTGTCTCTAATCACAAAATAGGTTGGTCTAAAACCTTCATAGTCTGATGCGATAGACCGGAGAAAATCGCCTACCACATATCTGTCGAACACGTTGATGAATACAAAAAATGTCGAGGCAGCAAATGCTGCTACCCCGACCATTTCGATGCACTTTAATAGTGTATCGGTCCGCTTAGACATCTTAGCGAGCAGTCTCAATGATCTTCAGATAGTCGTCACCAACGGCGTCGATGTAGTTCTGATAGCTCGCTTTAGTCGCTGCCTGGAACTTAGGAAGGGTGACCTCGTTGATTTTCATGCGTGTTTTCATATCAGCAAAATACTTTGCTTCTAGGTCAGCCGATACTGCATAGGCTTTGTCAGTAATCTGACGGCCGACCTCTTTGAACACCTTTTGCTGTTCTGGAGTCAACTTGTTCATAAAGGCTTGTGATGCCATTAAGAAAGATGGCGTATACACGTGGCTCGTCAACGACAGGTAATCAGCAACTTCGTAATGTTTTTGCTCGTAGAATCCATAGGTGGCCGCTTCGGCACCATCAACTACGCCACTTTGGAGTGCTGTAAATGTCTCGCCCCAAGCTACTTTTTGAGGGGACGCTCCGAGTTGCTGGAACACTCCTTGGCGGAATTTGCCGCCTGAGATTCGAACCTTGAGTCCATCTAAATCAAACGGTTCAACTACAGGGCGTTTTGTGTTGATCACATGACGGAAACCATTTTCGTAAACACCGATTACATTTACATTGCCGACAGACTCAATACGAGAACGAATCTCGTCTTCAAGGCCGCCTTTCATCGCTTTTTGGACGTGTGAACGATTGGCAAAAAGCCACGGTAGGTCAAAAACCCCAAGTTTCTTATCTAATTTCATAACACCTGAAGCGATATTTATCATTTCAAGTGAGCCAGCTTGGAGGTTTGCTAAAAGAGCTTTTTCTTTTCCGAGTTGTCCGCCTGGGAAGAGTTTGAACTCAAACTGTCCTGGCAGACGCTTTTCGACTTCTTCCGCAAATAGTTTAGATTGTGCATGCAGCGGTGAAAATTCAGAAACGTGACTTGCGATTCGAACTTCGATTGGAGCTGCAACTGCGCTCACTGAGGCAGTTAATGCCAGTGTTGTGAGTAATTTTTTAAAACTAGACATATTATTTTCCTTTGTTCGTATTTAATGGTCTATCTAATGTCGACTCGATACTTGAAGTAGTCAGCCCTGCCTCTACTTCTTCTCCACTCCACTGGTGTGTTCCCAAAATTAAACGCGAGACGTTCGATAACGACGATAGGCAAGCTCTCATCGATTCTCAGTAGGCGTCTAATTTCAGGTGTGGATTCTTCGACGCAGAGTGTGTCTTCAGCGCGGAAAATGAATTGATCACACACTTCTGCATACATTGGGTATAAAAGGTCTTCGAATGAACTCAGTTCGTAGTCGAGCAAATGCTCGAAACCCTCGTGTTTTAAATTGATTTCTTCAAAGAGAGCGGGTTGTCCATCAATTAAGCGTAAACGCGTAAGGTGGATGACTTTGTCGCCGTCATTCAACTTGAGTTGTCGTTGGACGTAGGAAGCTGGTGTAACAAGCTCACGGCTCAGCATCCTGCTTTCCGGGGGGGCATTTGAATTTTGATTGAAGCGAAAGAAGCGAAATAAAGTCGAATCAAACGCTTTTTTCACGAATGTGCCTCGCCCGTGAACTCGCTCTAGAATTTTTTCATCTACTAGCTCTTGGAGCGCCTGTCTCACTGTTCCAGCCGCTGCGCCATATTGAGCTATAAACTCATTTTCAGATGGAATTCGATCACCTGGTTTAAATTTACCCGAAGCAATTTGATCCCTGATTTCATCAGCTAATCTCTGGTATAGAGGCAGTCTAGAATCTCGATTTTTCATCATTTAATAAGTTGTTATTTATCTAGGTCACTTATATAGTTCTATAGAGAAGCATATGAGTCAAACAAATTCAACAACAAAAGAGAAAGGATTCATTTTGATTAATCCGCTTATCCCTGAGTTCTCGGGTCATCTTATCGATCACCACATGCATTTGTTCGAATCCGGATTGCCATTGAAGGCGGATCGTCGCTATACACCGGATTATGAAGTAACCCTTGAGAATTATCGGGCGCTGTGTATGGAGCATGGGGTGCAGGGTGCTTTATTGGTCCAGCCAAGTTTCCTTGCCGATGACAATTACTACTTATTGGACGTATTAGATGAAATCCGCAAGCGTGAACTGCCATTTTTAGCTCGTGGGGTGATTACAGTTGAGCCGAACAAAAATTACGATTTTCAGAGGTTGTCTGAGAAAGGCGTT
>Ga0181583_10003804_pt1 | contig 11068 bp, 10 predicted proteins | sample 071ome_31_FD_132461 | JGI IMG/M metagenome (GOLD analysis project Ga0181583, IMG submission 132461) | Coastal salt marsh microbial communities from the Groves Creek Marsh, Skidaway Island, Georgia - 071405CT metaG (megahit assembly) | ecosystem: Environmental > Aquatic > Marine > Intertidal... | reverse complement strand
CCGCAGGCCGTATTCAGCGCAACAAGGGTCAGTTCTCGGTCGGATACAATATGTCCGTTGAATCTTCGATCCTGCTGCAAGCCTATATGATCTACATGCGCGACGTTGGTGCGAAAGAGTTCAACATCGGCGTGATGTCCGATGATGATGTGCTGGATCTATTCAACTAGGACCTGATAGCTGCGGGGTGTGCGATGCACACGCCACCCCCGCTATGTCACCGCATGACAAATGGATTGGACATCGGCTTATCCGAGGTGTTGATCCACGTGGTCTTTGTACGTGTGTAGTCATAGATTGCTTCAACCCCGGCCTCGCGTCCGTATCCGGATTGGTCAAACCCTCCGAACGGTGCAATGGGCGACACCGCGCGGTATGTGTTCACCCAGCATATTCCTGCCTTCAAACGGGCCGACACACGATGCGCGCGCGCAACGTTTTGGGTAAACACACCTGATCCCAATCCGAAGGGGGTGGAATTAGCGATCGCGATGGCTTCTTCCTCGGTGTCGAAGGGAAGCAGGGACATGACCGGTCCGAACATCTCGATCTTCAGAGTTTCGGTGTTGATGTCTGCGCATTCAACCAACGTGGGTGCCATGTAGTTCCCCTCGCGATCCAAAGGCGTACCTCCGAAACGAATGTGCGCGCCACCAGCCTTCGCCGCAGCCAAAGTGCTTTCGATTTTCGCCACCTGCGCTTTTGTGCAAAGCGGCCCGACATGTGTATCAGGCGCCAAGGGGTCACCGATCACGACGCCCTGCATCTTTTCTTCTATCAACGCGGCCAGTTTCTCGAATATTGGCCGATGGACCAAGCCACGTGTTCCGGCCACACAGCTTTGCCCCGACGCGCCGAAGTTGCCCGCGATCAGCCCGTTGGCCGCCCCGTCCAGATCGGCATCGTCAAAGACGATGATGGGCGACTTGCCGCCCAGTTCCAGCGTCGTTACCGCAAAGTTTTCCGCCGAATTGCGCACCACATGCCGCGCGGTTTCCGGCCCGCCGGTAAAGGCAATGCGGTCCACATCAGGGTGACGGGTCAGGGGAATGGCACAGTTTTCAGCATCCCCAGTGATGACCGAGACCACCCCAGCAGGAAAACCAGCGGCTTCAATCAGCTTAGCGAACTCCAGCATGGGCGCGGGCGCAATTTCCGAGGCTTTCAGCACCACAGAACACCCCGCGGCCAAGGCTGGACCCAGCTTGGTCGCGGTCAGAAACATTTGAGCATTCCACGGCACAATCGCCACTACAACGCCAATCGGTTCACGGCGGGTGAAGACGTGCATATCTGGCTTGTCGATTGGCAGAACCGCTCCTTCGATCTTGTCTGCCAATCCCGCGTAGTAGCGGTAGTAATCGCCGACATAAGCCGATTGCGTTGCAGTCTCCGCCAGCAGCTTCCCGCTATCGGTGGTCTCGATTTCACCGATGCGCTGGGCGTTTTCCTCGATCAGATCAGCGAGACGATACAGCAGCTTGCCCCGCGCAGTCTGCGTCATGTCGCGCCAAGCCGGATCGTTCAGCACACGCCTTGCTGCCGAAATCGCACGCTCAACATCGGATGGGGCGGCACAGGCGAAGGTCGCCCATTCCTGACCTGTTGCAGGGTTTTCCGATGACATGACCTGACCGTCGGCCCCGTCAACCCACTCGCCGTCAATGAATAGCTGATAATGCGGTTTCTGGCTCATATCGTCCCTCACTGAAAGGCTGGCATTACGTCGTTGATGAAGCGTGCCAGAGAATCCCGTTTGCGTTCAAAACTCATCCCGCTGTCGATCCAGAAGGAATATTCGTCGTAGCCAAGGTCTTCGTAACGCTTGATCTGGTCAATCACTTCCTGTGCGGTGCCCATTGTCAGGTCACGCTGCAGGTTTTCCGGTGCCATCATCTTGTTCGCGGCCAATTCCTCGTCTGTTAGCTCTTGAATCAACCCTTGCTTGACCGGGCGCTTATTCTGGAACCAAGCGCCAAAGTAACAATACCACTTGGAAATTTCTTTCGCCGCAAGGTCAACATCGGCTGCGTCCGATCCGACGTAGGTGTGGTGCAGCAGCATAACTTTGGGGCGCGGGCCATCGTAACTGTCGCATGCCGCATTGAAGCGACCCATTAGGGTTTCGATCTCTTCCATCCCCTGCCAAAGCGGCGTGACCTGAATGTTGAACCCGTTGTGCACGCCAAATTCGTGGCTGTTCGGATCACGCGCGGCAATCCAGATCGGCGGGCCATCTTTCTGTACCGGCTTCGGGGCCGAGGTCGTTGCCGGAAAACTGAAGAACTCACCTTCGTGGGCGCAGTCGCCTTCCCACAGTTTCGGGATCAGCGGCGCCAGTTCCCGCATACGCTGGCCGGCTTCCCAAGCGTCCATGCCAGGCATAAGGCGCTCGTATTCATAGGAATACGCCCCGCGCGCAATGCCCAGTTCGATCCGACCGCCCGTGATCAGATCAGCCGAGGCAACCTCGCCCGCCAGCTTGATCGGATGCCAGAACGGGGCAATGACCGTGCCCGTGCCCAAGCGCAGGTTTTTGGTGTGGTTCGCAATATTCACCAGTGCAAGCAGCGGGTTCGGGGTGATGGTGAAATCCATCCCGTGATGCTCGCCTGTCCAGATCGCCCGCATACCACCGTCATCAGCCATTTTGCACAGCTCGATGAAATCATTATTCAGATCCTCATGCGACTGATCGGGCGACATACGCTCCATATGGGCAAAAAGCGAAAACTCCATGGGTCACTTCCTTGTAGACAATGTGTGAACGTCGCCCCGCTCGGTACTTCCAAGATACAGGGCAAAACTGCGGGTTCGGGATTCCAGTGCGAAACGGGTCAACATCTCGGCTATGGCGGGGTGGGTGAACTGCTGAGCCGCCAAGTCGCGGATCGGAACCGAAATAAGGGGGCTGTGATCGCGCAAGCTCAGGGCTTCGGCCAGAAAGTACGAATAATGTGTTCTGGTTCTGGTATCGTCATAAACGGAATACGCCGCACCAATATCCGTCTCGACGCCGTAATCTGTTAGAGCGTTGTGCAATTCTTCGCGCAGGCTGCCCCGATCGTGGCTGGTGATCTGAGGCGGACGCAAACCGTTTTCAGTTTTCTCAAGCAAAACGTTTTCGCCCTGTTCGATGATCGCGCCATACACCACCGCGCCCGAAACAGTTTCCAAGGCGGCGCGTTCCAGCCCAAGGCTGAAATATTGCCCGCCCACATAGCCCAGCCCACGCCCCTCGCTGTGAGTGAACCCTTTAACCTCACCCATCAGTATCGCGTGATCTCCGGCGGGGATCACCTGTTGCGTTATGCACGAGAACTGCGCCACAGCCCCCTCGATAAGAGGCACATCGTGCAGATCAAAACTGTGCGCCACTTTGGCAAAACGGTCACCTTTATATCCTGCAAAGGTGTTCGAAACCTCTTCTTGCCCCTCGGCCAGAACGTTTACCGCGAAATGGCTGCAATTCGTGAAAGCATCATAGGAGGACAGGAATTTCCCCGGACACACAAGCAACAACGGCGGGTCCAACGAGACCGAAGTGAACGAATTGGCCGTAAACCCGACGGGTGCGCCGGATGCATCGCGGCTGGTGATGACAGTGACGCCGGTCATGAAACTGCCAAAGGCATTGCGCAAGGCGCGGGGGTCCAAAGTCGTCATGCGAAGACCTCCGTCGCAAAATCCAACAATTCGTCGGTCACCTGATCGGCGTGTGTCATTGGCATCATATGCGCGGCATTGGGCAAGATCACCGCACGCCCGTATGGTGCCAGTTCCGCCATCGCCTGCGACATTGCAGGGGTCGAGTTCGGCTCGTCCGCCCCTGTCATGAACAACGAAGGACAGGCCAGCGAAGCAAGCGTAGCACGGCTTGGGCCGTTCTCGTGTGCGAACACGCTGTAAGCGGCGCGGTAACCGGCGGGATCAACACTACGCAGCCATTCGCCGCAGGCTGAACGTTCCGGTGACTGGGCGTTCCCAAACCACCGCTCCAACGTCAGCGACGGATCGGCCACGGTGACCCCATCCAACTGGTCAGCCCGCATTTGCACGGCCTGCGCAGCGTCGTGCGAGCGTTCGAAAACGGCATTCAAAGCCACCACGCCCCATACCAAGTGCGGATACCGCGCGGCCAGATCAAGCGCGATCATCGCGCCCATCGAATGCCCCACGACCAAGGTTGGCTGCGCCAACCCTGCAGCTATCGCATCGGTGTAGTCCGACAGTACCATGCTGCCAGATGGCAATGCGCTGCACCCGTGCCCCGGGATGTCCACCGCCATCACATGATGCCGCGCAGACAACGATTCAATCTGGGCGTTCCATGCCTCGGCCCGAAGGCCGACGCCGTGGATCAAAAGCACAGGATCGCCGCTGCCGGCAACAATCGCTGCCAAGCCTGCAAATTCAGACCGCTGCCGGATTGTCCAGGTCATGGCCCAAGTCCTTCAAATCCTGATACCGGTCGCCAATGCGGTGATGTGGTCTGCCTCCGGTGGCGCCACCCAGAACCACAACGATCTCGTCGTTGCGGGGGGCATCTGGAATGGCAAACTGGATGGTCAGGTAATGTGACCGGCGACCCGCGTCGTTTTTATCCATGAGCGGCACCATTATCGGTGTGTTCGCCGTTCCACGGGTGTTCGTGAACGCCAAATAGGATTTCGCGCCCACCGCTTCGCGGTAGAAGTTTCCAAATCGCAGGGTGTGGATCAGCCCCGAGGCATGCTCGATTTCGCCATCCAATCCAACAACCGCAGCTTTCCCATAAGCCTCGATCGCTTCGCCACTTCCGGCCAAAGCGATCATCCGTTCGGTCATCATCTCGCCCAGCACCGGACCATAGGCCTGAATCTCGGGTTTCAGGTTCTCAACGTACCGACCTGCCCAAGGGTTTCGAACAACGGCAGCTACGGCAAACATCCGCCAAGGTTTATCGGCGGGGCGAAAGCCCTCGATCAGAACTTCTTCATCATAGGTAACGATCTTCCGAATTTCGGGATGCATGGGATTCTCCTGTTCGTCGCGCAGCGAACTATCCGCTGGGGCATTTTTTTTGACAAACGAATGAATTATGCGCATAGGTATTAGCTTAACTAATGGCTCACTTAAATCATGGCAAAATCCCTTCCCCCGCTCACGTGGTTCCGCACCTTCGAAGCCGCGGGTCGGCATCTAAGCTTCACCGCCGCAGCCGAAGAAATCGGCATGACCCAGTCGGCTGTCAGCCAGCAGGTGAAAGCGCTGGAATCCCGTCTAAGGGTGGCTTTGTTCACCCGCCACGCAAGGGGGCTTTCGCTGACCGATGACGGGCGCAGGCTGTTGCCTCAGGTCACGTCTTCGCTTGGTCAACTGGCTGCTGCGACAGAAAGTTATGACACGGGATCGCCCGAGACACTGTTGACTGTGGCCTCCTCTATCAGCGTCATTCAATGGGTCATTTCACCCAACCTGCGCGACTTCCAAGCGCGCCACCCCGACATCCGCCTACGCTTTCTAAGCGCCGTCTGGCCGGACGAGTTTTTGAACGCCCGCGCAGATGTTGAAATCCGCTTCGGGTCCTCGAAACAAGCGGGCAAAGATGCGCAACTGTTGACCCCGAACGCCCTGATCGCGTTGAAAGCCCCAAACCTTGTCGGGTCCATCGAAACCCTGCCTTTGATTGAAACTGTCGGAACGTCTGGCGGTTGGGCCGCCTTCGGGCAATCGCAGGGGCTTGACCTTAAACCCAGCCTATTTGCGGATTCCTACGGACTGGCCCTGCATCTTGCCGCCAATGGAAACGGCGTTGCATTGGTCAGCGCTCTGCTGGCAAGCCACGCGTTGCATCAGGGGACCCTGCAGCGGGCGCATAAAGCCTCGATCGAGGGACGAGAAGGCTATTATCTGTCAACAAGCGGCTCACAACAGGCACACCAATTTCGGGACTGGCTTCTTGAGGTTATCCAAAGCAACTCCGATTAACTCCCCTGCCCTTCATGCAAAAAGTCCAGAAAGCTTTGTGCTGCTTTGGATAGTTTCTTTCCTTTTCTGTGCATCGCGTACCAGCGGCGGCGCAGGGGAAATCCTTCGACATCCAGTTCGACCAGCTCGCCTGCTGCCAGTTCAAGCCGAAGCGAATGACGCGACAGAAACGCCGCCCCAAGCCCCGAAATTACGGCCTGTTTGATCGCCTCGCTGTCATCAAATTCAAGATGCGCGCCCAAATGGACGCCCGCACCGTCAAACAACCGGTCTACGGCTTTACGTGTACCGGACCCCGCCTCGCGTCGGATCAGATCAAAATCGACAATGTCCCGTAGTTTGATCCCTTTGCGCCCCGCCAAAGGGTGGTCTGGTCGCGCTGTACAGACAATGACGTTTTCCAGAAAGGGATCAGCCACCACAGGATGGTCCTCGGGGGGTTGCCCCATAATGAACAGATCATCCGAATTATCGGCGACCCGTTGCAGGATTGCCTCGCGATTCACGATCTGCAGGCGCGGTTCAACATTCGGATACCGGCGTTTGAACTGTCCCAAAAGCTGCGGCAGAAAATATTTCGCCGAGGACACGACGGCGACAGACAAGGGGCCCGCAACGTTCCGGTGCATATCTTCTAGACTGGCTTGCAGCTCATTCATCCGCCCCAGAATGTCGCGGGCTGCATTTGCGACTTCATCGCCTGCGCGGGTCAGGTGCAGTTGTTTGCCAATCTGTTCGGTCAACGGCAAGCCTAGTTTGTCCTCAAGCGATTTGACCTGCATTGAAACTGTCGGCTGGGTCAAATGCACCTCTTCTGCGGCGCGGGTAATCGAACCGTGGCGTGCAACCGCTTCAAACAGCTTGAGTTGCTGCAACGTCGGCGGAATAACTCTATTCATAGTTTTTTATCTATGCTAAACATAAAAACTATCTAATTTTATATATATTCTAAGTCAACTATGCATCTTGCAAGGCTAACCCTATGGGAGGACAAGCGAGATGCCGAAGGATCAGGTGAAATCCTACGCTGCGGGCGTGAAAGAATACCGCGAAACATATTGGATGCCAGAATACACCCCGAAAGACACAGACTTTTTGGCGTGTTTCAAAATCATCCCTCAGGACGGTGTTCCCCGTGAAGAAGCTGCGGCAGCGGTTGCCGCTGAAAGCTCGACCGGCACATGGACCACGGTCTGGACCGACCTTCTGACCGATCTGGATTATTACAAGGGTCGCGCGTATGCGATCGAAGACGTACCAGGTAATGACGAAGCGTTTTATGCTTTTATCGCCTATCCGCTGGATCTGTTCGAAGAGGGGTCGGTAGTCAACGTCTTAACCTCGCTTGTTGGCAACGTGTTCGGCTTCAAAGCAGTTCGCGCCCTGAGACTGGAAGATATTCGCATTCCGGTGGCCTATGTCGTCACATGTGGCGGTCCTCCACACGGTATTCAGGTCGAACGCGACATCATGAACAAATACGGTCGCCCGATGCTGGGTTGCACCATCAAGCCAAAGCTGGGGTTATCGGCCAAGAACTATGGGCGGGCTTGCTACGAAGGGCTGCGTGGCGGTCTGGACTTCACCAAGGACGACGAAAACGTGAACTCGCAACCCTTTATGCGGTGGCGCCAGCGATTCGACTTTGTGATGGAAGCGATTCAGAAAGCCGAAGCCGAAACCGGGGAACGTAAGGGGCACTATCTGAACGTGACTGCACCGACACCGGAAGAGATGTACAAGCGGGCTGAATACGCCAAGGAAATCGGCGCGCCGATCATCATGCACGACTATCTGACCGGCGGCTTCACTGCCAACACCGGTCTGGCCAACTGGTGCCGCGACAACGGCATGCTGCTGCACATCCACCGTGCAATGCACGCTGTGCTTGACCGCAATCCGAACCACGGCATCCACTTCCGAGTATTGACCAAAATGCTGCGCCTGTCGGGTGGCGACCACCTGCACTCGGGTACCGTTGTCGGGAAACTAGAGGGCGACCGCGAAGCGACCTTGGGTTGGATCGACCTGATGCGTGACAGTTTTGTCAAAGAAGACCGGTCACGCGGTATCATGTTCGATCAGGACTGGGCACATATGCCAGGCGTCTTGCCGGTTGCCTCGGGGGGTATCCACGTCTGGCACATGCCGGCGCTGGTTTCGATCTTTGGAGATGACTCGGTTCTTCAGTTCGGAGGCGGCACATTGGGACATCCATGGGGCAATGCGGCCGGCGCCGCAGCGAACCGCGTCGCGGTCGAGGCCTGTGTCCAGGCACGAAACGAAGGTCGCGAGCTGGAAAAAGAAGGCAAGGACATTCTTGTCAACGCCGCCAAGCATTCGCCGGAACTGGCGACCGCGATGGAAACCTGGAAAGAGATCAAGTTCGAATTCGACACCGTCGACAAGCTGGACGTCCAGCACCGCTGATCTTTGTCATCATAGCAGGCTCTGGGCATAGGTCCGGAGCCAAACAGAAAGCCATATTCAGGGAGCACAACAATGAGTGACGTGCAGGACTACAAATCAAGCCTTGGCGATGTCGAAAGCCGTAAATTCGAAACCTTTTCCTATTTGCCGGAGATGACAAACGAACAGATCCGCAAACAGGTGGCGTATATCGTCTCGAAAGGGTGGAACCCGGCGGTTGAACATTCGGAACCGGAAAATGCGACTTCGAACTACTGGTACATGTGGAAACTTCCCATGTTTGGCGAAACCGATGTGGACCGGATATTGGACGAGGCAGACGCCTGCCACAAGGCGCATCCCAATAACCACGTGAAGCTGATCGGGTTTGACAACTACACGCAGTCCAAAGGCGCCGAGATGGTGATCTATCGCGGCAAGCCGGTTTAAGGGTTCGGGCCTGACGGCCCGACCAAGGCGGGGGGCTTTCCGCCCCCCGCACCCCCCGAGAGTATTTTTGGAAAGATGAAATGGGGCTTTTGCAATGAGCGTGCATGACGTTGAACAGTTTAAAGTCGGCGCAGAGCCTTTCTATCGGGTCACCGCTGGCGAGGATGCCCTGTATCAGGCCGCCTATGCCCGCCGAATGCCGGTGATGCTGAAGGGGCCAACCGGCTGCGGCAAATCCCGTTTTGTCGAGTATATGGCTTGGAAACTGGGGCGCCCGTTGATCACGGTTGCATGCAACGAAGACATGACCGCCAGCGATCTTGTCGGCCGGTTTCTGTTGGATAAAGACGGCACAAAGTGGCAGGATGGCCCCCTGACCACCGCAGCGCGGATCGGTGCGATCTGCTATCTGGACGAGATTGTCGAGGCGCGTCAGGACACGACGGTTGTCATCCACCCGCTGACGGACCACCGTCGCCAGTTGCCCCTGGACAAAAAGGGTGAGCTGATCGAGGCGCATCCGGATTTCCAACTCGTGATCTCTTATAACCCTGGCTACCAGTCGTTGATGAAAGACCTGAAACAATCGACCAAGCAGCGCTTTGCGGCCTTGGACTTTGACTATCCCGATGCTGACATAGAAGCCGAGATTGTCGCCCGCGAGACCGGCGTTGATCCGGCGATTGCTGGCAAGCTGGTGCAGGTTGCGCATCGCACCCGCAATCTGAAAGGCCATGGCCTGGATGAAGGGATTTCGACACGTTTGCTGGTTTACGCAGGTCAGATGATTGCCGAAGGAGTTGATCCTTTGGCCGCCTGCCAGATGACCCTTGTCACCCCCTTAACCGACGACCCCGACATGCGGCAGACGCTTCAGGCAGCTGTCGAGACCTTCTTCGTCTAAAGGAGCAAGCGGGGTGAGCGTCGATCTGGAAGATTACCGCGACTGTTTCGCCAAAGCACCGCCCGAGGTTTTCGAAACCGTTGAGGCGATCTTTCATGACGCCGCGCGGGTGATGAGCCCTCAGGGACTTTCCGATTACATGGAAGCGGCCAAAGGTCTGTGCAACTTGGGGCGCGGTCATGATCTGGTTTTGGCGTGGCTGGAAAACATGCCCGCCGTGATCAAGGAATGTGGCGAAGACATCATCCGCGATTGTCTGGGGGCGGCAATGAAGCTCTCGTCGATGACCAGCGGTCAGGTCATCGCACTGATGTTTGCTTCGCTTCCAACCGCCGCACAGCGGTTGGGTGATCCCGAATTGTTGCGCGGCTACCTTTCTTTGATCCATCAGATTTCCGCAAAAGCCGCGCGTGGTTTACGCCCGATGCTGGGCGTGATGGACGAGCTGTTGTCGAAGCTCACCTTGTCGGGCCTGCGTCGCTGGGCGAACTATGGCGCCGAAGCCTATCGCAAGGATCTGACCAATCTGACCAAATACTTCGCTCTAGACACCATCGACAGCCGCAAGGTTCTGCAGCAAGAACGCCGTGGGACACTTTTCATCGACACCCAGCGCAAATTGAACTTCTACCTTCGGGCCCTTTGGGGACGGGATTTCTTTCTGCGCCCGACGGCCGCGGACTACGAGGGATTTCGCCCCTATGTAGAAGACCACGTGATGCACCTGCCCGATGCTTTGGACGACATCGACGGTGTTTCGGGATTAGCGCAGTATCGCGCGATTGCGGCCCATCAAGCGGCGCATATGCAGTATAGCTCCTCGGCCATTTCAGCCGAGCAACTCAGCCCGGCGCAGATGTTCTTTATCGGCATGATCGAGGATGCGCGGGTCGAATATTGCGCGGCGCAGGATTTTCCGGGATTGGCCAAATTGTGGGGTCGCTTGCTGAACAGCAACAGGACCGGACAGCTTGAGCATGAAACAGTCGAGTGGCTTGAGAAATTTGCGGCCCTTCTGAATGATCCGTCAACGGTCACAGGACGCGAGGATTTGGACCGGTTGGGCGCAAAGTTCCACGCCGAGATCGGCGCGCATCGGGATAACAACCAGTTCTCGTGGCAAACCGGTCTTGAGCTTTACAACGTGTTCGCCAGTACGCGCGATGTGCCGTCGCTTCGTATCTTAAATTCGATCCGCATCCCCTATCGCGATGATAACCGATTTGTCTGGGCGGTTGAGGAATTTGACTGGAATCGCCACGGCGCCGAATACCTGCCCGCCAGCCAAAGGCAGGTGCGCAGGCATGTCTCGGTCATGGAGATGGCGCAGGAGGT
>Ga0181583_10003792_pt1 | contig 11084 bp, 10 predicted proteins | sample 071ome_31_FD_132461 | JGI IMG/M metagenome (GOLD analysis project Ga0181583, IMG submission 132461) | Coastal salt marsh microbial communities from the Groves Creek Marsh, Skidaway Island, Georgia - 071405CT metaG (megahit assembly) | ecosystem: Environmental > Aquatic > Marine > Intertidal... | reverse complement strand
TTGCGGGATCGTGGCACCGAACAGTACGCCGGTCACTGTGGTGATCTGCCAGCAGACCCACAGCGTCATGCCGGTGCCAAGCAGGTGATAATGCTGGTGCGGGGAGGGCGGCTCATTGCGAAGACGATGGATCGTCACCGCATAGGCCTCATCCGTCAGCAGATAGGCGAGCGGGATGCGCCAGACCAGTGGCAGGCTGCGAAGATACGGGGCGATCGACGCGCTGTAGAGGGCGTGGCGCAGATTGATCACCGATACCGAGGCACCGACGACCGGCGCCGGCACACCGGCGCCCCACAGCTGGGCAAAGACAACCTGGCTCGCGCCGCCAAAGATGATCGAGGACAGCAGGATGGTTTGCAGCGGCGTCAGGCCGCTGGCGATGCCGAGGACGCCGAATACAAGCCCGAAGGGCGCGACACCGAGCTGCAGTGGCAATTCCTGCCTGACGCCGGCCCAGAATTCGCGGCTGCGGGTCGAGATGGATGATTGTGTGGAGGACGACATCGGCGTGTTTCGTGATTTCCAGAGACAGCCTGCCTATCATGCGGCTGGCGAAAAGGACAGGCCGGTTGTGTCGGCAAGCCTTGCAAACATGGCTTGCGCCATGCGCCAAACTGCGCAACACAGAGGCAGATCACGGTGTTATCAGCAAGAAGCAACCATCATGTTACTCAGCGTTCCTGTCTCGGTCGGCGAGGTTGTCGACAAGGTCACCATTCTCGAAATCAAGTCGGCGCGGATTACCGATCCGGACAAGCTGCGGAATATCACCGCCGAGCTGGACACGCTTCGCCCTCTTGTCAGCGGCGGCGTCTTCGACAGTGATGAAATGGTTGCCTTGAGTGATGCGCTTCGTGCCGTCAATGGCGAGCTGTGGGACATCGAGGACAACATTCGCGCTGAGGATGCGGCCGGGCGTTTCGGCGAGCGTTTCATCGAGCTGGCGCGCGCCGTCTATGTCACCAATGACCGGCGGGCCGAGCTGAAGAAACGGATCAACCTCGCGACCGGGTCAGCGCTCGTCGAGGAAAAATCCTATGAAAGACATTCAAAGGATGAAAATCGGTTCTAGTTCGCAACCATCTTGCCACGACGCGGGGATGGAAACCTCCTCCTTCGGGGGCGTGTTAATTTCACCGGTATCAGTCACTCGCCAATCTTGACATCACATCCGCAGACATTCGGTGAAACAGGTAACGCTTCATAACCGAGGCTTTCCTGCGATTGAAATACCGGCCGACCTTGTGCCTGACGCTGTCATTCTGCCAAACCGGCGGGATGCTCGGATATCCGATTGTCGAGGTGCCGCCGATCTCTGTCGCCAGTGGCGGGTCAACGGTCAAGGTCGTCAGGCCATGCTCCCACCATCGCTGGCACAGCAAATCAACTTCGAACACCGCGGGCAGACAAAGTTTCAGCAATTTTTCGCACGCATTGCGACTGATCACATACGCCACAAGTTGGATGGGATTGTATTTATGTAACGAAAGTGACTGCGTCTCAGAGATGTCGAAATTGCCAATAAGCGGTCTTTTTGTCGTATGGTGGAGATGAATCATGTCAAACCTGCCGGCAAGCATTTCAATGCGTGAAAGCGCGTCCTTTGTTTCCGGCTGGAGAACAGCATCATCCTCGAGAATCAACGCGGCGTTGTCGGAATCTGAAACAATCTTCTGCCACGCCAAACGATGGCTCAGCAAACATCCGAGGGCACCATCAGACATGGGGCCTTTTGCGAAGAATTGACGTTCATTTGACAGGAATTCGCTCCTTTCCTGGGCCGACAGTTGCCGGCCATCAACACCGTCGATCCATTCGAACGATATGCCCAATGCCTCCAGATGGCTTTTGATTTCACGCCGCCGTGCCTGATTTCGACGTAACGAAAGAACATATACAGGTAACATCTCGAAAGCAGTCCGTAGATATATGCAGATCCCAGCAAAACCAAAGTCGCGACCGGCTACCCGTCACAGGCACTCGGGCCCGATTTTGCGGCGGCGTCGCGGCATCATTCATCGGAAAAGCTGCCTAAACCGTCCGGTGCTCCTTGCCGGCGAGACTGAATTCGGTTAAGCGATATGCATTCCCAAACTGGCAACAAATATATCAGATTTCGCGAATGGACGCTCCCTTTTTGTTTGTCGATGAAGTGCAGACAGCCGGTAGACGCTGTATTGTGCGGCTCGATCTGAATGTGCCGATTGTCGATGGCAGGGTGAGCGACGACACCCGCATCCGGCGTATTCTTCCAGGGCTGAAATCGCTCCGGCAGGCCGGTGCCAGGATCATCATCCTGACGCATCTCGGGCGCCCGAAGGGCAAGGTCGCGCCGGAATTCTCGGTTGCGCCGGTTGCCGCGCGTCTGGCCGAGCTTCTCGACTGCCAGGTGCCTGTCGAGGCCGATCTCCTTGGCGAAGGCGCGCGCCGTGCCGTTACGGAACTTGCGGATGGCGATCTGATGATGATGGAAAATCTGCGGTTTTATGCGGGCGAAGAGGCGAATGATGCCCAATTCGCCGCCGCTCTGGCCAGTCTTGGCGATATCTATGTCGGGGATGCGTTTTCCTGCACGCATCGCGCGCATGCGTCGGTCGAAGCCCTGCCACGTATGATGGCGGTGGCGACGGCAGGCCGTGCGCTTGGTGCGGAATTGGCGGCTCTTCACGCCGCGTTGGCATCGCCGGCGCGCCCAGTGGCAGCGATTGTCGGCGGTGCGAAAGTGTCCACAAAGCTTCAGGTTCTGGAAAATCTGATTGTGAAAGTCGACCGGCTGATCCTTGGTGGCGGCATGGCCAACACTTTCCTGCTGGCGGCTGGCCAGGATGTCGGGGCGTCGCTTGTCGAGGCCGATATGGTCGAGACCGCGCGCGCCATCGCTGACAAGGCGGCGGCGCATGGCTGTGATATAGGCCTGCCGGAGGATTTTCTTGTCGCGACAGAGCTGGCGCGCGATGTGCCACACCGGATTGCGTTGCCGGGCGAAGTGGCGCCGGACGACATGATTCTCGATGCCGGCCCACAATCCATCGCCACCGCCATGGCTGATCTTGCCGGATGCCGGACCATTGTATGGAACGGGCCGATGGGCGCGTTTGAGTTCCCGCCCTTTGACAGCGCCACCACCGCCGTGGCGCGGGCCGTGGCCAAGGCGACTCAGGCCGGAGACACAATGTCCGTCGCCGGTGGCGGTGATACGCTGGCCGCCCTTGCAAATGCCGGGGTCAGCGACCAATTCTCATATGTATCAACCGCTGGCGGCGCATTTCTGGAATGGCTGGAAGGCCGCGAGCTGCCGGGTGTCGAGGCGCTTCGCCGCGAGGCCTGAAAGGACATGTGCCGTTGCCAGACATAATCTGTGAAATGCGAGGCTACCATGCTGTTTTCAAATCCCTTCAAGGCGCGCATGCCGCTTCTGTCCGAAGCGCTGCCGGGGCGCGAGATGCCAGTCTGGGAAGGTGCGCCGCATGGCGTTCTGGGAACGCCGACAATGGGGCCCTTTGCTGACAATCTCGAGCAAATCCATCTCGGGCTTGGCTGTTTCTGGGGCGCCGAGCGTCTGTTCTGGAAGCTTGACGGCGTGTTCACCACCGCCGTGGGCTATGCTGGCGGCTTCACCCCCAATCCGACCTATGAAGAGGTATGTTCCGGGCGAACCGGCCATACCGAGGTGGTGATGGTGGTATATGACCCGTCACAGATTTCCCTTGGCCGAATCCTGAAAACCTTCTTTGAGGAGCACGACCCGACACAGGGCTATCGCCAGGGCAATGATTTCGGTACGCAGTACCGCTCGGCGATTTTCACCACCTCGGACGCACAGCTCGATCTTGCCCGGCGGGTGGCGGCCGATTATGGCGCGGCACTGGCGGGGCGAGGACTTGGCGAGATTACAACCGAAATCGGGCCGGCCGGACCGTTCTACTATGCCGAGGATTATCACCAGCAATATCTGCACAAGGTGCCGAATGGCTATTGTGGGCTCAAGGGAACAGGCGTGGTCTGCGCCGGCTAGCACCGTCACGCCAGCCGATTTCTGCATTGACGTCATCGGGGCGCGGTGCTAGACAACCCGCTCATTGAATTCAACGCTTTGTGCCGGAGCCGAACATGAAAGTCGCCAGCTCGCTCAAAACTCTCAAGTCGCGTGATCGCAACTGTCAGGTTGTGCGCCGTCGTGGTCGCCTTTACGTGATTAACAAGCGTAACCCGCGCATGAAGGCTCGCCAGGGCTGAACACGCGCCAAATATTCTGACCAACGGTCGGCTTTGCCGGCCGTTTTTCATTTCAGTATCTTTTGTTTCGGGCGGCCTTTGATGGCCGGTGCGGCAAATCACCTGTCACATGGCGCTGACAGGTCGGGCCGATTGCATGTATAGTGATGGCCGGAAACCTTTTGCTGACGGACCCCGGCAATGTTGATGCCAGAACCAGATCAGGCGGTGATGAACCGGCGCGACGACATCTGCGGCGCGCTGCGGCGGATGCTGCCTGACGGGTGCGTCGTCGATTCGACCGAAAGCATGAAGGCCTTTGACTCTGACGGCCTGTCCGCTTACCGACAGGTGCCGCTGGCGGTGGTGTTGCCCGAAACGGTCGAGCAGATCGCCGCCGTGATGAAATATTGCCACGAGCAGGGGGTCAAGGTGGTGCCGCGCGGGGCCGGGACCTCGCTGTCAGGCGGCGCATTGCCGCTGGCGGATGCCGTGCTTCTTGGCCTTGGAAAATTCAACCGCATCCTTGAGGTGGATTACGCCAACCGCTGTGTTGTCGCGCAGCCCGGCGTGACCAACCTTGCCATCACCCACGCCGTGCAGGCGGACGGTTTCTATTATGCGCCGGACCCGTCAAGCCAGATCGCCTGCTCGGTCGGCGGCAATGTGGCCGAGAATTCGGGCGGCGTTCACTGTCTGAAATACGGTTTGACGACAAACAATCTCCTTGGTGTCGAGATTGTCACGATCGAGGGTGAAATCCTGCGTTTCGGTGGCAAGCATCTTGATTCGGGTGATTATGACCTTCTTGGTGTGATGACCGGATCCGAGGGGCTGCTTGGCGTTGTCAGCGAGGTGACGCTTCGCATTCTGCAGAAACCGGCCACCGCGCGGGCGCTTCTTGTCGGATTTGACGACACTGGCGATGCCGGCACGGCGGTTGGTGATGTCATCGCTGCCGGCATCATCCCCGCCGGCATGGAAATGATGGACGGGCTTGCCATCAACGCCGCCGAGGATTTCGCCAATGCCGGCTATCCGCGCGAGGCGGCGGCGCTTCTGATCATCGAACTTGACGGTCCAGAGGTAGAGGTTGACGCGCTGATCGAACGCGTCGAGGCGATCGTCCGCAAGGCTGGCGCAACGTCGGTACGCGTCAGCCAGTCCGAGGAAGAGCGCAACCTGTTCTGGGCTGGCCGCAAATCGGCCTTTCCGGCTGTTGGCCGGATTTCACCGGACTATCTGTGCATGGATGGCACCATTCCACGACGCCGTCTACCCGACATGATGCGGCGGATGAATTCGCTGAGCCAGCAATATGGCCTGCGTGTCGCCAATGTCTTCCACGCCGGTGATGGCAATCTTCACCCGCTGATCCTGTTCGACGCCAACCAGCCGGGCGAACTGGAACGCGCCGAGGAATTTGGCGCCGACATTCTGCGAAGCTGTGTCGAGATGGGCGGTGTGCTGACCGGCGAACATGGTGTCGGCGTTGAAAAGCGCGATCTGATGAACATCCAGTTCACCGAGGATGATCTGAAACAGCAGCAGCGTCTGAAATGCGCCTTCGATCCGGGACATCTTCTGAATCCCGGCAAGGTGTTTCCCCATCTTCATCGCTGTGCCGAGCTTGGCCGGCTTCATGTCCACAAGGGCAAGCTGCCACATCCCGATCTGCCGAGATTCTAGGACACCGGCATTCGGCTGGCCGGACTGACTTGCAAGGGGCCATTGCCTGATGACCGATATTGTCATCTCCGATCTGCAGCAGGCACAGGATGCCATTCAGGACGCGGTGGCTGCAAAGTCGCGGCTTGAGCTGCGTGCCGGTGGCACCAAACGCCATCTTGGCCGCGCCGCATCCTATGATGCTGTTCTCGATGTCTCCGCCTTCAGCGGAATCATCGATTACCAGCCGGAGGAGCTTGTCCTGACGCTACGCGCCGGAACGCCGATGGAAATTGTCGAGGCGGCGCTTGCCGAGGCGCGCCAGATACTGGCCTTCGAGCCGCCCCGCCTGTCACGCATTCTGGGTGAGGGCGCGCCGGGGGCCAGCGGCACCATCGGCGGTGTGATCGCCGCCAACCTGTCCGGCCCGCGGCGACTGACCGCCGGTGCGGCGCGCGACTATCTGCTAGGCTTCGAGGCGGTGTCGGGGCGCGGCGAGCTGTTCAAGTCGGGCGGCAAGGTGATGAAGAATGTCACCGGCTATGATCTGTCGAAACTGATGTGCGGGTCTTTCGGCACGCTTGGCGTGATGGATGAGATCACGCTGAAGACCCTGCCAGCGCCCGAAACCGCGCGTTCGCTCCTTGTCGGTCATGACAGCCTCGTCGATGCCGTTTCGGGCATTGCCTCGATCTTTGCCACCGCGCATGAACCCGGGGCTGCCGCCATCCTGCCGCAGACCGTCGCCGCCGAGGAAGGCGTCGATCTTGGCATGCCCTTTACGGCGGTGATCAGGCTGGAAGGGATCGAGGCCTCGGTGGCGGACAGGCTTGGCCATCTGTTGGCACTCAGTGGCGGCGAGCCGCTTGATGCTGACAGGAGTGCTGCTCTGTGGCAGCGGATCAGGGATATCCAGCCGCTCGCCGAAAGGCCGCATGATATCTGGAAGGTGTCCTGTGCCCCGTCCGACGCGCCGCGGGTGATGGCGGCGCTTGATCCCGGTCTTGATGTCCGGATGATCGCCGACTGGGCAGGGGGGCTATTATGGATTGCCGGCACTTCGCCGCATATCGGGACGGCACTTCGCGCTGCCATCGCCGGCCTTGGCAGCGGGTTCGCCATGTTGATCCGCGATGTTGGCGCGACGCGCGAGAGCATTGCGCCATTCCAGCCGCTGTCCGGACCGGTCCTTGAGCTTCACAAGCGGGTCAAGGCATCCTTTGACCCGCTCGGCGTGCTGAATTATGAACGCATGCATGAAGGCATGTAGACGAGGGCGGCATGCAGACGCATTTCACCGAAATCCAGCTTCTTGACCCACAGGTCCGCGAGGCTGATGCCATTCTCCGCAAATGCGTCCATTGCGGGTTCTGCACCGCGACCTGCCCGACCTATGTGATGACCGGTGACGAGCGTGACAGCCCGCGCGGGCGCATCTGGCTGATGCGTGAACTTCTTGAAAGCCCGGACAGCGTGTCATCCGATACCGGGATTCACCTTGACCGCTGCCTTGGCTGTCTTGCCTGCACGACAACATGCCCTTCGGGCGTCGATTACCATCATCTGATCGAAATTGGCCGTGACCGGCTTGACCGGCAGGTTAGGCGGCCATGGGCTGACAGGTTGATGCGGCGGATGCTGGTGCATGTCATTCCCCATGCGGCGCGGTTTCATCTGATGATCCGCCTTGGCCGGATCGGCAGCCTCTTCGCGCCGGTCATGCCGGAGCGTATCCGCGCGGCGCTGGCCAAGCTGCCGCGCAAACCGCCCCGTTTTGACAGGGTTGGCGGCCGGACGATGCGGTTTGAGCCGCGCGTCAAGGCCATTCGTCATGTCATTCTTCTGGCCGGATGTGCCCAGCGCGCGCTTGATCCTGCGATCAATGCCAGCACCATACGGGTTCTCAACAAGCTTGGTGTGCGGGTGACCGTGCGTGCCGAGGCGTTTTGCTGCGGGGCGCTGGCGCATCATATCGGCGAGGCCGACGCGGCCCGGTCCGCGATCAGATCGACCCTGCTGGCCTGGCGAGACGAAATTCGCAGCGGTGCGGTCGACGCCATTGTCGTCAATGCGTCCGGCTGCGGCACGATGGTCAAGGATTACGAGCATGTGATCGGCGACGATCCGGAATTGAAGGATATCGCCGCACAGGTGGCAGGGCTGACCCGCGACATTGCCGAATTGCTGGACGAACTGCCGCTGAACACGATCATCGATCCGGCACCGGAAGGGCGCGGTGTTGTGGCCTATCATTCGGCCTGTTCCCTGCAGCATGGACAGAAAATCCACGATCTGCCGGTCAGCCTGCTTCGTCAGGCCGGGTTCGAGGTGCGGCAACCGCTGGAGCCGCATCTGTGCTGCGGGTCGGCGGGGGTCTACAACATCCTGCAGCCCGACATGGCCGATGGGTTGCGCCGGCGCAAGCTTGACAATATCCGTGATACTGGCGCCCCGATTGTGGCCGCGGGCAATATCGGATGTATCCAGCAGCTTGATGGCGAGATCCCTGTCCGGCATACGATCCAGCTGATCGATTATGCCAGCGGTGGCCCGCCGCCGGCGTGACCAAACCCGACGTCACCGGATATCAAAGAAGTCGTTACCCTTGTCGTCGGTGATGATGAAGGCCGGGAAATTCTCGACCTCGATCTTCCAGACAGCCTCCATCCCGAGTTCGGGATATTCCAGCACTTCGATCTTCCTGATCGATTCCAGCGCCAGCTTCGCGGCGACGCCGCCGATGCTGCCAAGATAGAACCCGCCATGCGCCTCGCAGCTTTCGCGAACCTGGCGTGAGCGGTTGCCCTTCGCCAGCATCACCATCGACCCGCCTGCCGCCTGGAAGGTGGGGACATAGCTGTCCATGCGCCCGGCTGTGGTCGGTCCGAATGACCCTGACGCCATGCCTTCCGGTGTTTTTGCCGGTCCGGCGTAATAGACAGGATGGTCCTTGAACCATTGTGGCAGATCGCCTTCCGCCTGCAGGCGTTCCAGCAGCTTGGCATGCGCGATGTCACGGGCCACGATCAGCGGGCCGGTCAGGGCCAGCCTTGTCGCCACCGGATGTTGGCTGAGCGTCGCCAGAATTTCCACCATCGGACGATTCAGATCGACCGGCACCGCCGGGATTTCGTCAGACGTATCGATTTCGGGAAGATAGCGTGCCGGGTCACGCTCCAGCTTCTCGACAAAAATGCCCTCCGGCGTGATCTTGGCAAGTGCCTGCCGGTCGGCCGAGCAGGATACGCCAATGCCAATCGGGCAGGACGCGCCATGGCGCGGCAGACGGATCACCCGCACATCATGACAGTAATATTTTCCGCCGAACTGCGCGCCAATCCCCAGATCACGCGTGATCTGCAGGATTTCGGCCTCCCATTCCAGATCGCGCCAGGCATGGCCAAGGCTGTTACCTTCGGTCGGCAACGCGTCAAGCGCACGGATCGAGGCCTGTTTGACCGTCTTCAGATTATATTCGGCCGAGGTGCCGCCGATGACCACCGCCAGATGATAGGGCGGGCAGGCCGAGGTGCCGAGGTCGAGGATCGCCGTGCGGATGAACTCCCGCATCGATTCCGGGTTCAGCACCGCCTTGGTCTTCTGATGGAGGAAGGTCTTGTTCGCCGACCCGCCGCCTTTCTGGATGAAGGCGAATTTGTATTCCAGCCCCTTGCCGGCATAGAGATCAATCTGCGCCGGCAGGTTGGTTGCCGTGTTGACCTCGTCGAACATGCCTGTTGCCGCCAGCTGTGAATAGCGAAGATTGCTCTGCTGATAGGTGTCGAACACGCCGCGCGACAGCGCCTCACCCTCATCACCGCCGACGAGCACATGATCGCCGCGGGTGCCGGAGATGATCGCGGTGCCGGTATCCTGGCACATCGGCAGCAGCCCTTCGGCCGCGATAACGGCGTTTTTCAGCATTTCAAGTGCCACGAAACGGTCATTCTGCGTCGACTCCGGATCATCGAGGATCGCCGCCAGCTGGGCCAGGTGGCTGCTGCGCAGAAGGTGCGAGATGTCGGTGAAGGCACGCTGTGCCAGCAGGCGAAGTGCCTCCGGCTCGATCTTCAGGAAGGTCTCGCCGCCAAGTTCGACAAGCGTGACATGATCGCTGGTGACAAGTTCATATTCGGTGCTGTCGTCCCCGAGCGGGAACATCGGGCTATAGGCAAAATCGGTCATTGGTCAATCCGTGCGGACAGGGTGGACGCTCAGGAAGGGGATTTGCGGAAACTGTCCAGTGACACAACCTCGGCCGTTCCCCCGTTGTCCGCTGCCGTTTCCGCACCATCCGGTGTTTCGATTACGGCCTCGTCACCGACCTCCCGGTCATTATCCGCCTCGTCATCGCCACCGAATTGCAGGCCGAAACCAACCGACGGGTCGTTGAAGCTGGTCACCGCGGCGAACGGCACGGTCATGGTGGACGGCTTGCCGCCGAAGAACAGCGTGACGGTGAAGCTGTCATCGGCGACGACAAGGTCGGCGAACTGGTGTTGCAGGACGATGGTGATGGTCTCCGGGTGTTGCGCGCGAAGGGCGTCATCCATGGTCACGCCCGGATACCCGGTCTTGAAAGCGATATAAAAATGCGTTTCGCCGGGAAGGCCACTGATTTCGGTGATCTGCAGGGCCGAGCGCACAACCATACGAAGCGATTCCTCGACGAGAAGCTCGTAATTGAGTCCGGTGAATTCCTGCCCGTCATCATTCATCGCGCATTTACCTGATCCAGCTGGTACCTGTGGGAAGAAGAGGAACGCTTCTGTTGCCAGGTGCGTTCCAAACCCCGCCAACCCGAGCTCAAGCGGACTGGACTTTAAGATCGGTTGCTTTCGCTGCCGTTAGGCTGCTGCTGCTACCGGAGCAGTGTTGTCATTTGCAACTACTACATGGCCCGATAACGGCGGGTACCATACCGAGCGAAAATACTGTCTTTATTACATGCGTCGATCCTGTTTCGCCCCCAGTCTTTCAGCCGTCATTCGCCATCGAATCAGGTGTCGGCTGAAATGGTGGAGGCGCCGGGTACCGCCCCCGGGTCCGCTCTGCCTATTTCACAGCACGTTTATCGCCATAGCCGGCAAGCCGGCACCTTCAATATAGGTCCAGCGGCGACGCTTTGAAAGCTGTTTTCACAAATGTGATGTTCATATTGGTTGTTGGGCTGGTTGTTGGACTGGTTGTTGGACTGG
>Ga0181583_10003791_pt1 | contig 11092 bp, 13 predicted proteins | sample 071ome_31_FD_132461 | JGI IMG/M metagenome (GOLD analysis project Ga0181583, IMG submission 132461) | Coastal salt marsh microbial communities from the Groves Creek Marsh, Skidaway Island, Georgia - 071405CT metaG (megahit assembly) | ecosystem: Environmental > Aquatic > Marine > Intertidal... | reverse complement strand
TGCGCGATTGCCCTTGGCGCAGTTTCAATCTGCCACCAAATCCGTGGGCTATAACCCGTCTCAATTGCTGCATCTGGGGCAGGGGGATGTGGCCTTGATCTTGCGCCGCTTGTCCACGCTGCCGCCTGACCCTGATATGCCTGAATTCGGACTTGCGATTTGCGATGCTTCGGGCGCGCTGATGTTCCGCAAACGTATCACGGGGTTTTCGATCCCGCGCTTCGGGGCGGGCTGCCCCTTATGGCCGCTATATACCGTGCTGTCGCGCCCAATGATGCCAACGGATGGGGTTTTGGAATTGCCCAATGGTTTGGCCTATCATGCATGGGCGGTGGCGCAACCACGCGGCGGTGCGGGGTTTGCAACCGCGCCAATTTTGAATGCAACGATGCTTCTACGTCCCATGCAGGACGCCGATAATGCCGTACCGCAAACCGCGCTTCCCATTGGGTCTGGTTGTCATGTTTGCCCGCGTGACGCCTGTGCCGCGCGCCGCGTGCCTTCTGTTCTGGCCTAGGGTCTTGATGCAGAAAGATTGACAAAAGCGGTGTCGCAGGGATTCCATGGGAAAAGCAGCGTGGGACAGAAGGCGCAAACGCCAAGCCCATATCTGCTTTGGGGAGGGACATCATGACGAACCGCATTTTGCTGGTTGAGGATGAGGCCAATATTCTTGAGGCCATCACGTTCATCCTCTCGCGCGCTGGAATGGAGGTGCGCAGCCACGGCAATGGGGCCACCGCCGTGGAGGAGGTCAAACGCTATGGCCCTGATCTGATCGTATTAGATGTCATGCTTCCCGGCAGATCGGGCTTGGATATTCTGCGTGACCTGCGCGCGGATCCAAGCACGGAGGCATTGCCTGTGGTCATGCTGACCGCAAAGGGTCAAGCCAAGGATCGCGAGACGGCGCTTGGGTTGGGGGCGGATGCCTATTTGACCAAACCCTTTTCCAATTCCGAAATGTTGCAGCTTCTGACCCAAATTTTGGACGAACGCGGGGCAAAATCAGCCGTGCGAAAAGGATCGGCCTAAATGAGCCCCCCACGCGACACGTCCCGCGCGGCGCCACCTGCGCGCAGGCATTTGTTTCTTGAACGCGAAAGCTATCGCAAGAATCGCCTGCGCGATGCGGCTGCCTTGATGCCTGTCTTTGGGGGGTTGTTGTTCTTTGGCCCCGCCTTCATCCTCACCCCGCGCGAGCAACTGGCAGGGGGGATATCATTCTGGCTTGTCTATTTTTTCGCGGTTTGGACAATCTTGATTGTGATCACCTATATTCTGTCGCGCGCGCTGCGCCAGATTGAGCGCGAAGATGCCTCCGCAGACCTCCCAGACACTGCGGCCGATCCAGCATCGGGGGAGGGGTGATGCTGTCCTTTGACGGGTTGGTCGCGGTTGCGGTTCTGTATGTGGTGGGGCTTTTTGGCGCGGCTTTTTGGGCGGAGAAACGCGCAGCCGAAGGCAAGGCGCGTTGGCTGCAATCCCCTGTGACCTATACGCTGTCATTGTCGATCTACACCACCGCATGGACATTTTACGGCGCGGTCGGGTCTGCCGCGCGATCAGGGCTTGAGTTTATCACGATCTATCTTGGCCCGACCTTGGTCTTCATCGGGTGGTTCTGGATCTTGCGAAAATTGGTGCGCATTGGGCGCACGCAAAGGATCACATCTATCGCGGATATGATCTCGTCTCGATATGGGAAATCGGGGGGATTGGCTGCGATTGTGACCATCCTTATGGTGATCGGGGCCACCCCCTACATCGCCTTGCAGATGCAATCGGTGACGCTGTCCTTCTCTGCTTTTATCACGCCAAATTCAGGGCGCGAGATGGATACAGGCCTGATGGCCATATGGGTTGCGGGGGGGCTTGCGCTCTTTACCATCGTGTTTGGGACGCGCTCTTTGGATGTGAACGAGCGTCACCCGGGTCTGGTTTCCGCTATTGCCCTAGAGGCCATCGTCAAGTTATTCGCCCTGATCGCTGTGGGCGTCTTCGTGGTCTGGGGCGTGGCTTCTGGCCCGATGGATATGTTGGCGCGGATAGATGCAAGCCCGCTTGCCTCGATCTCGTCCAATGGCGCGCGTTGGGTCGGTTTAACACTGTTATCGGGCGCCGCGATTTTGTGCCTGCCGCGGATGTTTCAGGTCTTGGTCGTAGAAAACTCTGACGAGCGGCATCTGGCAACGGCGGCTTGGGCCTTCCCGCTTTATATGCTGCTGATTTCGATTTTCGTGGTGCCAATTGCCGTGGCTGGCCTGCAAGAAATGCCGCAAGGCGCGAACCCTGATTTGTTCGTTCTGACCCTGCCTTTGTCGCAAGGGCGCGAATTCCTAGCCTTGCTTGCGTTTTTGGGCGGGTTTTCTGCCGCCACCTCAATGGTCATTGTGGCGGCCTTGGCCTTGGCTACGATGTTGTCAAACCATATTATCATGCCAGTCTGGCTGCGCGCCACGCGCCACGATGATCCGATGTCTGGCGATATGCGCCGCGTGGCGCTGATGGCGCGGCGGTTTTCGATCCTTGGGATCATGGCGCTGGGCCTTGCCTATTACCGCCTTTCTGGTGGAACCGAGGCTTTGGCCGCAATGGGATTGATTGCCTTTTTGGGCGTGGCGCAGGTTTTGCCTGCGCTGGCAGGGGGCATATTCTGGCGCGGGGCCACGCGGCTTGGGGCAGGGGCGGGCATTTTGACGGGCTTTGCCGTATGGGCGTGGCTGCTGTTGCTGCCAAATGCCTTTGCGGGTGAATTGCTGCATGATGTGCTGACCTTGGGGCCAATGGGGGTGCAATGGCTGCGCCCCAATAATTTCCTTGGCATGGCTGGAACAGACCCGCTCTTGACGGCGATGGTGCTGTCTTTGGGGCTGAACACGGTTGTGTTTATCGTGGTGTCTTTGGCAAGCTTCCCGTCCCCGCTAGAGCGCTTGCAGGGCGCGCAATTTGTCAAAGTGTTTGACTACACCCATGCCCCATCGGGGTGGCAGGCGGCGCAGGGCACGGCTGATGATCTTTTGATCATGGCGCGGCGTATTTTAGGGGCGGGGCGTGCGGCGCGTCTGTTTGGACAGGCGGCCCGCGCGCAGGGGCGGGACAGTGAATTGCCCGATCCAACCCCCGATTTTCTAGAGCGCCTTGAACGGGAACTGGCGGGGTCTGTTGGTGCTGCAACAGCCCATGCGATGGTCGGGCAAATTACGGGCGGCGCAGGCGTGTCGGTGCAAGACCTTCTGGCTGTGGCCGATGAGACCGCGCAGATCATGGAATATTCATCGAAACTTGAGGCGCAATCGGCGGAATTGGCCCGCACCGCGGCGCGTTTGCGCGAGGTGAACCAAAAGCTGACGGAACTCTCTGTGCAAAAAGATGCGTTTCTATCGCAGATCAGCCATGAATTGCGCACGCCTATGACCTCTATTCGCGCGTTTTCTGAAATCCTGATGCAATCTGAGGGTTTGGATGATGCGGCGCGGGCGCGGTTCTCGAAGATCATCCATGATGAAAGCCGCCGTCTGACACGGCTTTTGGATGATTTGCTGGATTTATCCGTTCTTGAGAATGGCCATGTCTCTCTGAACCCCAGTGAGGTGCATCTCGCGCGGGTGTTAGAGCGGGCGATCAATGCCACCGCCGCCCTTGAGGAAAGCCATCGCCTTGAGATCATTTACAATGGGACGGAGGAGGCGGGCTTTCGTCTGAACACGGACGCAGATCGTTTGGCGCAGGTCTTTATCAATTTGATTTCGAACGCCCAGAAATATTGCGAGGCAGAGGCCCCGCGCCTCACCATCACCCTGCGCGAGACAGCGCGACATCTTGAGGTGGAATTTGCCGATAATGGCGCAGGCATTCCTGAACGCCAGAGAAGTTTAATCTTCGAGAAATTCGTGCGCCTTGATGGCACGCGCCCGGCACAAGGCGCGGGGTTGGGTCTGGCCATCAGCCGCGAGATCATGCAGCGCCTTGGCGGGGGGCTGCACTATGTGCCGTCAGAGGGCGGAGCCGTGTTTTTGGTGCGCCTTCCCAAAGCGGAGGCGCGCGTGGCTTAAACTTTGCTCAACCTTTGCGCGGCTATGATCCTCGAAAGGCCGATGAGTTTGGGGGCAGAAAGCGCGCAGGATGACAGAAGGCATTTCAAAAAATCGATCCGATCACACGCGGATCCTGTCCAAAATGCTGGGCCGTGATCTGCCGCGGCAGGCCAGTGCCACGACCCCGCCAGATCCGCGGCAAGAGGCGCGGGTGATCCGTGGGGTGCAGCGGGCCTTGATTGCAGCGGGTGACAGTTACGGCACACTTTCCCCAAATGCGTTGGACTCGACCTTTCATTGGGGGCGCGATCTGGGGCATCTGGGCGCGGTCATGCCCACAGACGGGTTTGTCGCCCTTCTTGAAGGGCAAGTGCCCGATCAAACTGGTGCAGGAGAGGCTTTGATTTACGGCGCGGTCGCGCTGTCCTCGGGGATTGTCGATGCCATGGTCGAGGTGCAGACAACGGGTCGGGTTGAGACACAAACAGGCCCCGCCCGCCCCGTGACGCGGGTTGATATCGTGTTGGTGCGCGATTTTATCGACCTGCTTTTGGCAGGCTGCGCGCGGGAATTTGGCGATTTTCAAGCCCGCGATTGGCCGTTTCGTCTGTCTTTGGGGGAACCTGTAGAAGAACGTCATCGCTTGCCGTTGATTTTGGAGGAGCGGGATTATCACATGTGGAAATTAAGCCTTGAGTTGGGCGGCGGGGTGAAATCGGGGCAGATCGCGTTGATCCTGCCTGTCATTGGGCGCGCCGATGCCGTGGCCCAAGCCCCCAAAAAGCTGCGCAAATTCACCGAGGCAGAGCGGCAGAAATGGCGCGCGGCATGGGGCGCTGAAATTGGCGAGGCTAGCGTTTCGCTTGAGGCAATTTTGATGCGCCGCAAGCTGCCTTTTGTTGAGGTTGAGGGGCTGTCTGTCGGCACCGTGCTGCCGTTTAGAGATGCAACATTGACAGAGATACGGCTTGAGGATGTGACAGGGCGGGCCGTGTTGCGCGGTCGGTTGGGGCAAAAGTCAGGCATGCGCGCCGTGCGCCTTGGCAAAGAAATTACGATGCGCGCGACTGGAGGGCTTGCGCCGCCGCCTGCAGCAGCACCGCCTGTGGTTGACCTGCCTGAGATGCCCACACCGCTTGCGATGGAAGCCGCACCTTTGCCGCCAGGCGCATAGGCTTTTGAATAAGCTATGCGCCTGGCGCATAGCGGGATGATCAAATTGGCAGTGGTAAGTCACCCATGCTGTCCCATATGCTGCATAGCAGAAAGGCTGATGTGACAGCCATATAGGAGAAATGAAATGACAACTGCTTCTGTTTATTCTTTCGCTGATGTTCGCCGTGTAGAGCTTGAAGCCCGCCGTTTGCGCGCTGAAGCGATGAAAGAAATCTTTGGCGCACTCTTTAACGCACTTGGCGCCCCCTTCCGCGCTTTCGCAAAATTGGGTGGCAAACAAGCGGCGCATTTGGCTTAATTTTACGGCCCTCGCCTCGCGCGGCCCTTGCGCGCAGAGGTTTGAGATCAAGAATAGCCTCGGCAATGTGCCGAGGCTTTCTTATTTCCGCCTCATTTATGGGTCATTGGTGCTGAAAACGAGCACAATTCTTGAGTCGCATCTACGCCTATCTTGGCCACTGCGATAGAGAATAAACCCAGAATGGGGGAAGATATGTCACGATTGACTACCGCATTAGGCCTTGTTGCCGTGCGCTCTCGGCTTCGGCATGTGTCTCGAACGGCACAGTGACCCGCGAAGCGACCAACGCCTTTGACACATCCACCTTTTTCGATGTTGCTGGGAATGTTTCAAACCCATCGGCACAAACCCAACCCACCCTTGCGGCGTTGATGCGCGAGCGGGGCTGGCGGATCACAGATGTGCGCGTGAATGTGCCGCGCAGCCTCAGCACCTCTGAAGCAAATACCATGAAACCCAATGTCGAACTTTTGTGGCAGGATGAGCCCTATGGGGATCGCTATGCCCAAGTGCGTGACATTCTAGAGCGGCCTATGCGCGGGCTTCTGCCTGCCTTTGAGGGCAGTCGTGAAGTGGTTTTGCAACTCAACGTGTCGTTCTTTCATGCCCAGACACCCTTGGTGCGCAGCACCTTTGGCGGTGAGCATGAGATCGAATTCACCTTTTCGCTTTATGATGCGACAACGGGTGCCTTGGTCTATGGCCCCGCATCACGGGATCTGACCTTTGCCGCTTATGGCGGACGGCGTGCCGTGGAAGCCGAAGCGATGGGTCTGACCCAGCGTGCGCGCATCGAGGCGCGGATGCATGATTCGATGATTTCCGAATTCCGACTGCCTGTGGCCCCATCGGGCGTCACATTCTAATCTCGCGCCCTCTTTCAGGGCGCGGTATTCTGAGCTAAAGGCGGAGCATGACACATAATCCTTCGCCCCTTCCCGTTTTGCGTCTGCGCCCCAAGGCCGATGCGCGTGCCATCCGCTTTGGTCATCCTTGGGCTTGGGCCGATGATCTGGTGCTCGATCGCCGCAGCCGCGCGATTGCGGCAGGCAGTCTTGCCATTTTAGAGGATGCCGAGCGCAATCCGCTGGCCCTTGGCATCGCGACACCTGAGGCGAAGATTGCTTTTCGGGTTTTGGAGCGCCGCGTGGATGTCGTGATAGATTCTGCGTGGCTGCAGGCAAAGATCCAAGCAGCCCATGACCTGCGCCACAAGATCTATCCCGCCCCCTATTACCGCCTGATCCATGCTGAGGGGGATGGGTTGCCAGGTCTGATCGTTGATCGCTTTGGCGACTGTTTGGTGATTCAACCCAATGCGATTTGGCTAGAAGATCGGATTGAGAAGATCGCCACCGCTTTGCGCAATGTGACGGGCGCTGAAACGCTGATCAAGAACGGCACGTCCCGCGCGCGCGCCGCGGAAAACCTACCCGAGGAGATGGTGCAGCTTTCTGGCGCGCCGATTTCCGCGCCATTGCCCGTGGTCATGAACGGGGCCACCTATATGGCCGATGTGATGGGGGGGCAAAAGACCGGTCTCTTTTACGACCAACGCCCCAACCATGCCTTTGCTGCGCAATTGGCCAAGGATGCGCGGGTTTTGGATGTATTCTCGCATGTCGGCGGGTTTGCCTTGGCAAGTCTGGCTGCAGGTGCGCACTCGGCCCTGGCGGTTGATGCCTCGCAAGCAGCGCTTGATCTGGCGACGCAAGGGGCCAAGGCCATGGGGGCCGAGGCGCGATTTTCCACCCGCCAAGGGGATGCTTTTGACGTTCTTGAGGCCTTGGCAGGCGAGGCTGCGCAGTTTGATCTTGTCGTGGCCGATCCACCCGCATTTGCGCCGTCCAAGCCCGCTTTGGAAAAAGGCCTGCGCGCCTATGAACGTGTTGCACGTTTGTCAGCCCCCTTGGTGGCTGAGGGGGGTGTGCTCATCCTATGCTCCTGTTCGCACGCGGCGGATCTTAAAAAATTCCGCGCCGCGTGTTTGCGCGGCATCGGGCGCGCGGGGCGTGAGGCGCGATTGATCTATACGGGCTTTGCGGGGCCTGATCATCCGCAACATCCGAGTTTGACTGCAACAGGCTATCTGAAGGCTTTGGCCTTCCGCCTAATGCCATGAGGCTTTGTCTTGATGCCTGTGTGCTTTATCCTACGGTGCTGCGCGACTGTTTGATGGGGCTTGCGCAGGCGGGGAAGATGACGCCCCTGTGGTCAGATCGCATTCTCGAGGAATGGGCCCGTGCCGCAGAGCGTAATCTTGGGCCTGAGGGGGGTATGATTGCACGCGGCGAAATTGCGCTGCTGCGCGCCAATTCCCCTGCTGCCGTCATCGAGGCGGACCCTGAGATAGAAGCGCGCCTTTACCTGCCTGATTGTGCTGATATTCATGTGTTGGCCACCGCCATCGCGGGAAAGGCCGAAGCCATTTTGACCTTCAACCTACGCGATTTTCCGCGGGCTGAATTGGCGGGCCATGATATCGTGGCCCTCCATCCTGACAGCTACCTGTGCGATATCTGGGCGCAGGAACCTGACTTGGTGGCCAAAATTTGCGCGGGCGTTCTGGCGCGCATGAATGATTTGCGCGAGGCGCCATCTGATCTGCGCAAAATGCTAAAGCGCGCGCGCCTGCCAAAATTGGCGAAACGCCTTGCAGATTAGCGGATTTGCCCGCGCCATTTATCTTCTAGGGTTTCGATGGCTTTGATCCGATCAGCCGTGCTTGGATGGCTCATCAGCCACGCCGCCCCCCCGCGTAATCCTCCGCCAGATAGGGCTTCGAGTTTCCGAAAGAGCGATTTTTGCGGCTCTGTCCCGATGCCGCTTGCTGTCAATAATGAGGCGGCATATGCATCCGCCTCGTATTCATCGGCACGGCTTAGACGCGCGGCCAAAAGAGAGGTCAGGATATTGGCGACCCAAATCCCCACCGCCGCAACGGGGATCAACCGCCCTAAAAGGCTGCTAAGGGCCACACGAATTGCATTTTGACCCGAAAAATCAATCATCCGCCGCTTGGTGTGACCCAGTGAGACATGGCCCAATTCATGCGCGATCACCGAGGCCAGCTCTTCGGCGGTAACTTCGCCCGCGCGATATTTTTGATAAAAACCACGGGTAATGAAAATGCGCCCATCTGGTGCTGCAAGCCCATTGATGGCATCAACCTCGTAGAGATGGACAGGAATATCCTCAAGCTCGAGCACCTTGGCCATCCGCTTAGAGATTTCGCGCAGTCGCGGATCGGCCAAACGGGTTGAGCGTTCGTCAAGCTCTCGCTTCAGTCGCCAGCTTGAGAACTGGTAACTGAGCAGCGCGTAGCCAATGGCCAAAAGGATCGGGGTCAGCTTCAACATAAGGCTGATATGGCGCGGCACTGCGCCTCGGACAAGGGGTGCTTATACAAGGGTTGCCTAAACGGGGGCGGGCACGACCAACATCACAAAATAGCCCAAAGTGAACCCGATCAGCCCGCAGACCGCGCCATAATGCAAGAGGTCTAGCTTATTGCCCTTTTTGCGAAAGGCCATAAAGAGGCCGAGGGCAAAGCCGCCCAAAAGGCCAAGAAGTGCGGGCAAGGGGATCATGCGAAGCTGTCCTTTTCTCGTCTTAATTGCGCGCGGCTTGAGTTGCGTTTGGAGCGAGATTTGCGATTTCGCCCAAACGAATTTGCATCAGGCTGCGCTCCGCAAACCCATAGCGGCCCCATGCGTAGGCTTCAAGCCGTGATCTCTGTGCCTCAGACCCGCGCCCCAATCCTTCGAGTGCTGTTGCGCGCAGCATTGAAAGGCTTGCCAAGAGATGGGCATTTTCACTGCGCCGCGCAATCGGAAGGGCGGTTGTGCTTTGCAAAAGCACGGCGGTCATATCCCCGCGCGCGAGGGCCAAGGCCCCGATTTGCATCGCGATATGGGCGCGCTGCACATCGGTGTTGGGCAGGCGTTGATATATATATCTTGCGCCGATGCAAAGGCGGCTGCGGCACGATCAGGGTCGCGGGCCAAGGCAATCCGGCCCAAGGCATAATAGCTAAATCCCAAACGCGCATCGCGCATGTTTGAGCGTTGCGCAATGTTGAGCGCCGCTTGCGCGTGTTCAAGGCGCTGTCCCTCGGGCATATTCGGGCCAAGCGCGCGACCAATAGCATTTGACCATGCCCGATTGTCGCGGTTGGCCAGATTGATGCTGGAGACAACACCACCTGTCGGGTTGATCCGCCCCAAAATTGCGGGCAGGCGCGCTGCGACATCGGCCTGACCCATGCCGCTTTGCAAGGACGGGTCATTGAAGATCCGCAGAAACATCATATCGGTCGTGGTGAGCACCGCATAAAAATTGTCATCGTTAAAGACACTGTCGGTCGGGTCATATAGGTCGTTCAATGGCCCCAAAGCCTGCCCCAATTCTTCGTGGAGGCAATCACGCATTTCTTGCAGGCTGGCATCGGCGGGCAGGAAAATAGCCGCGCGGCTTCGGGTGGTGAGGCTCGCCCAATCAGAGGTGACGCGCCCTCTTTGGCGGATGAATTCTTGTCATGTGCTGGCATTGGGCACGACAAAACAGGCCGCTTGAGGCACGGCAGCCGCAATGCGTTCGGCGGGCAGGGCTTCGATTGTGATTTTTGCGGGGCTGTTTGTCCGATACGCGGTTGCGCTGATCGCAATCCCCGCTTCGGTGCGCAGGCGGGTCAGCAGGCGCGACAGCTCCCCCTCCAATGCAGGTGGGGCGGAAGGGGCAAGGGCCACAGTAATCGGCCCTTCAAAACGGCTGATCCGTGGGATTTGCCGCCCCGATTCCAAAACAAAACTGAGGGCCATGAAATCTTCAGCTAAGGATTGGTTGCTGCGCGAAAAACGAATTGGGTTTGGCGCACCAAAACTTGGCAGATCAGATGTGGATGTGTCCATCGCAGGCGCAAGACGCGCCGCCGCATCATCGTGCGGCATGTCGGCCATGCAGGCGCACAGCGTGAGCAGCGCCAAAAGGCCAAAAGCGCAGTGTAATTTATTTCGCATATTTAACAAAGCCCGTATCCGTTGCCACGCGATCGTAAAGCCGCCGCGCGGTCGCATTGTGGCTTTGTGTCAGCCAATACACCGAAGGCCGCCCTGCCGCTGCGGCATCGGCGCAGACATGATCAATCAAAGCGGCCCCGATACCCTGCCCACGTTCATCAGGAGCGACAAACAGATCTTGCAGATATGTTACGGGTTCGGCCTTCCACCCGTGAGCGTGAGAGATGACATGAACCAAACCAATCGCGCGCCCATCCTGCCATGCCAACCATGCCATCATATCGCTATGCGCAGGGGTGCTGTAGCGGGTAAAGCTGAGATCAATCACCGCCTCAGCGAGGGTGGTTTCGTAGAATGCGAGATAGGCCTTCCACAGCCCCTCCCACGCGCTCCGATCCTCTGGGCGCAAGGGCAAAATATCGATTGATCTGGGCATATGTTACTCCGACTACCAATTGCTGTTGCGGATGTATCCACAGATTCTGTCGCAAATTTGGCGAAAACTGGTGTTGTTCTGGGTGATAATCCCTGAGGCATTATAGCCGCGACAAATTGCGCGG
>Ga0181583_10003780_pt1 | contig 11108 bp, 16 predicted proteins | sample 071ome_31_FD_132461 | JGI IMG/M metagenome (GOLD analysis project Ga0181583, IMG submission 132461) | Coastal salt marsh microbial communities from the Groves Creek Marsh, Skidaway Island, Georgia - 071405CT metaG (megahit assembly) | ecosystem: Environmental > Aquatic > Marine > Intertidal... | reverse complement strand
CTATCTGCTTACCCAACTTGAAATCTGTTTTTTCTGCTAGTTTCCTAACCATGGACTTCACCGTCGCCGAGTAGGGCATTCTTAATTTTTGAATAGAAATTAATTGGAAAGCCTGTTTCTGAGGTACCTTCCCTTACCTTCCGGTTCGTTGTGTATTATTTCACCCGGATTGAAAATTATCCAATGCTCGTTTGCAAGTTTGTAGCGGAAAACACCCGGTCTAACATTATTATTATTTGGAAACATTTCAATTAAGTTTATCATCTCCTTCTTAAATTTCTTCTTATCCATTTTTTTGTAAACTTTATCAATATTTATTCCCTTTTTCATGGTGATTTTCAAAATCTTATTTCTAAAAAGTTCATTGTTGTATCTGTGTTGAACTTTTCTTACAGCATTTCCATTTATAAGATTTTGATATGAGTACCCCTGGTCCTTGTAGGCTCTCACTATTGCCCTTGCCAAATTTCTATTTGTTTTTATTGAAAAAGGCATCAAGCTTGAAAACCCAAAATCTATGATATACAATTGTATCTTTCCCTTTACCATCTTGTATGCCAAATTATCTTCCTTGAGGTCTGCGTGGACGAATTTTCTCTTATGCATATTTTGAATGAGTCTCTCAACTTCCTTTTTTATTCTTCTTTCATTCTTTCTATAAAATGTAGGATTCTTTTTTCTTAGAGAATAAAGGTCTCCATCAATCTTTTCCATGATGGTATAAATCACAAGGTTTCCGGGTTCCACGCCCACCATTCCTACCTTGTAAACTTTGGGACCTACCCCCTCCCTACCCATGGCGATGGAAATGTAAGCTTCCCTCCTTGCATAGCCCAAAGTCCTTGATTTGAAAATTTTAACAACTTTATTCTTTTCGCCTACAATTTCAAACACGGCACCGTAGGAACTCGGGGTTCCAATCTGTTTTCCTAGTTTGAGGGGTTCCTTGTATTTTTCGTAAAATTTTTTAACCATACTTTTCACTGTAGCCGAACCCGGCATCCTTAACAACATTAAAGAAAAAATTAGTCTAATATGAATGAACATCTTGTCAATTGATATTGGACTAAAGAATTTGGCGATGGTGCTATTTCACTGGAATGGCAATCCTCGTAAATTTCCGCAGATTTTATCTTACCACCGCGTGGATTTGACAAATTTGCCTCACAAGAGGGTTTCTAAGTACATGTGTAAGATTCCTCACACGAAGGAGATGGCGGACCTGGTGGCTCACTTTTTTCAGGAGTATCATCCCTATTTTCACTGGGCGGACAAGGTTCTGGTGGAGAGGCAACCTCCGGGCGGTCTCCTCGAAATACATTCCCTTCTGCTTTTTAAGTATCGTTCCAAGACGGAGTTGGTGAGTCCCAATTCTGTTCACGCCCACTTTTCCATGAATCAATTGGACTACGAGGGGAGGAAGGTGAAGAGTTTGGCTATAGCCCGCCACAGGCACCCCGGCATCATTCCTGACACGGACGAACGCTGGCACGATGTATCGGACGCTATTCTTTTTGCTCACTGGTGGTGTTCCCTTTGTAAAGGACGCTATTATGACCCTCTGGTAGCAGAGGCATTCGAAGAGTTTCGTCTGATCCGGTCACCAACCTGTAGCAATATTCCATGTATAGAGAAAATGAATTAACAAACATGAAGGGTCTCATTAATCTAGGTATTTTGTTTTTGTATTCTAGCCACGTCTTCACCCAGTATTCTTTGTTTTCGACCCACTCGGCGGGACTCGCCCCGTGAATCATCTTGTCTCGGTGGTCTAGTTTCCAGAACAGTTCCCAAGCTCTGTCCATTTAAAGATTACTGTAGTATAAAGTTTAAATATGCTTGAAGAGATCAAAGAAGAACAACCCGCGCCCCGGATCGTTTTGTGTGCCCCTGGCGAAACTTTTTCCAAGGATGTCGTGATGGACCTTACGCGTTTCTTATTCGAGGCTAAGAGTGCCGGGTGGGATGTTGTATTCGGCATGGATTACGACCCTAATGTATATTACGTGAGGAATAAGCTTTTAGGAGGTGATGTGGGAAGGGGTCAAAACCAGAAACCCTTTAACGGGAGTGTGGATTATGACTACGTGCTTTGGATTGATTCGGATATCCGTTTCAACTTCAAGATGGTTCAGAAGTTGTTGTCCAACAATAAGGATGTCGTGTGTGGTCTTTACCGAATGAAGGATCTCAAGAACTTCGCGGTGGTGAAGGACATGGACGATTCTTACTTCGCCGAGCACAAGAGTTACAAGTTTTTCAACGTGGATGATTTCAAGAAGTTGAACGATGATCAGAATTTGGATCTCTTCAAGGTTGATTACACCGGAATGGGTATTTGTTTGGTGAGCAAGAAGGCTTTGGAGAGTTTGGAGTATCCTTGGTTCCGTCCCATTTGGATGAACATCGGCGACATGAAGGATTTCACTAGCGAGGACGTCGGTTTCTGTATTCAGTTGCGAAAGGCCGGTTTTGACATTTGGTGCGATCCCACGGTCGTTGCGGGTCACATGAAAACGATACCGATTTAAGGAGTAAGAACTAAAGTAGAGCAGGATGGATTTGTCGAAGGAATTGTCACAGGTTCAGAAGATTGCCGATAAGCAGATGAAGTTATATGCGGATGAAAAGCTAAAAAAGGCGATTGACCTTATTTGCGAGAACAATCCTGCGTTGATGAAGAGTGACTTGAAGAAGACTTTAACTAACGGTGGTTTATTCTATTTGTGTTGCGATGGAAAGTGCAAGAATCCTGCGGTCCAAAAGGGGTTTTGCGAACAGCACGCACAAAAGTCTGTTTACCAGTTAATGGAGGAAGAGGCTAAGCGAGAGTATTTAAAGGGAAGAGTCAATAAATTTTTAGGATAATGGAAGGTCGTTCCGAGCTTTTGTTAAAAAGTTTATCAAAATTTTACGAAGATCCTAAACATGGAACAAAATTTTTGGACATCATCAACCACCGAATAAATGGTTTGTCTTTGAGAAATATCGAGTGGTATGTAACCAACTACGCAAAGAAGCACAATGTGAGTTACGAGAAGGAGGTCTCGGGAAAAATCTTTACTGTTCACATAGAATACAAGTCAACCCTTGAGGGTTTCAGCAAGAAGCTCTTCGACCCATTTTGCCGAACCGAGAGAATTGATTTTACAGTGGGCGGTGAGACGGTGAAGACCACCATCGGTCAGTTAAATTTCGTTCGGTGGTGTATCCAGAACGACATAGTGGATCACGCGGCGAAGGAAATTGTCGCGAAGAAGTAAAAAGCATCCATGGCACAGTCAGGTCTACTGCGGTGGTTTTAAGCACCACTCCTCGAAGGAGGGCATGCGTTCGAATCGCATTGGATGTAGTTTTTTGGGTCGTGTAGCTTAATTGGTTAAAGCGCCCGTCTTATTAACGGGACAGTGTGGGTTCGAGTCCCATCATGACTAAATACAATGTTTTCTGTGATTTGTGTCAGAAAAGATTGTAATTTTTATAGTATACGAACACCCTTTGACATGTTTTCCTTGGCTGGAAGGTATTGTAGGTTTGTATAGTGGAAGCACTCCCTCTGCTGTGCCGGATCGGTTAGGTCGAAGGAAGCACAAGGACGAATGTGGTCGATATGGGCATCCGAGTAGTCCTTCCCCTCCACCTTAGTTCCCTCAAGATAGTACCTAAGAAATTCTATGGAACACCCTAACAACTCCATGGTGGGTGCGGACTTTGTGTTCCTTTTTAGTGCTTTTCCCAAACGACTTCTAAGAACACATGATAGCCTATAATTTTCATTCGTCTTTCTTAAATTTCTATTACGTTCATTTATTTTTTCCTTATTGTTTTTTCTATATTCCTTTTTGTTTTCTTTAATTTTTTCTTTATTTAATTGATAGTATTCCTTTTTTTGTTCTAATCTCATTTCATTATTTTCTCTGTATTTACTTTGTTGCTCTTTTATTTCATTTTTATTTTCTTTATAATATTCCTTTACGCATGACCTACACCATGCATTTAATTTGTCTTTTGTTTTCTTATCTTTACAAAAATCCGTTTCATCTTTTTCAATATTACACTTTGTACAAATTTTCATTCTTTAGCTAATTGTGTTCTAATCTTTAATAAAAAAATGTTTTGTAGTTGTTAGATGGTCTCTGAAGAAGATTGGCTTCCGCAACATGCTGGGGTGCTGAAGGTATGGGGTGAGGTTTGTGCCGTGTATCGTTACCTGCATTTTCTTTCGTATCATCGATTTAAACGAATGAATCTTCGCTTCACTCTTCCCATCATTATCATTTCTACGGTGACAGGAACTGCCAACTTCGCCCAAGGCACCTTTCCCGAGAACGCACAGTCCACTGTTCCTCTGGTGATAGGTGGTCTTAACCTTATTGCGGCTATTGCCACCACCATAAGTCAGTACCTTCGTGTAAGTGAATTGATGGAATCCCATAGAGTGGCTTCGGGTCTATATGGGAAAATGTCTCGCCATATTCGCCTCGAATTGAGTTTGCCCCCTACCGAGCGTTCCTCCACGGGACATGAATTTGTCAATCTGTTGAAGCTTGAGATGGATCGTATGCTTGAGCAGTCTCCCACGATTCCCAAGGACATTCTTCGTATGTTCGAGCAGAAGTTTCCAAAGTCCACTCATCACTTCGCGCGTCCCGAGATATTGGACATAAGGGAGATCACGCCCTACTCGGAGGAGCTGAATGAGAAGTTGAATTCTTCGAGTGCCGAGCGCATCAAGAAGGCTGCAATGAGTTTCTTCAGCACTAAGCCGCGTAGCCAGAGGGACGCCGAGGACATTCCCGAGGGCGATAGCAGTCCCTTCGACACGCCTCCCACCTACGAGGAGATGCAGGTGAGCCGTGCTTTGAACACGCTTAGGTCTTCGGTCGCGTTGGAAACGCCTCCCCCTTCCCCTCTTGGGAGATCGGTCCCTTTGGAAGAAACGCCTCCCCCTTCCCCGCGCACGGACAGCGACGAAGAAAATTCTCCCCAAGTATAAATGAAGAGCGAGACTAGGTGCATCATACGGGAGAGTGCTCGTTTTTGTAAGGATTCCTACTACGCCTCCGAGATGATTTCCGGCGGTTTCCAATACGTTAGGAATGAGGATACTGGACTGGACTGATTCATTCACAAGATTGGTGACATCACGTGGGTGGTATTTCGCGGAACGGAAACGGATAAGGTGAATGACGTGTGTACCGACCTGATGACCTTCAGGGTGAGCGCCCCGTTTCTCCCGGAGGAATGTAGGGTCCACGCCGGGTTTCTTGCCCAGTATACGAGCGGGAGAACAACTATAGTAGACACAGTGGAATACCTCAACAGTCCAAAAGTGGTTTTTACTGGTCATTCCCTAGGAGGCGCCCTAGCCACCCTGTGTGCCCTTGACGTGGAGCAAAACAGCAGTGGCGACGTCGAGACCTACTGTGTGACATTCGGATCCCCTCGGGTCGGCGGAAGGCATTTCGCCAATTTATTTGACGCCGTAATCGACAACAGTTACCGTTTCGTTGACGTTAACGATCCCATTCCTCGGGTTCCCTTCAAGATGTGGGGGTTCCGTCACGTGAAGGGGTGCTACATCACCTGTCCCTACGGTTTCAAGCCCGACATCGATCAGACGGAATCATCTTCACTCGCCTGCTGTGCTGTAGAAGACCACGGAATTGAGTTGTACGAATCTGCGCTCAATTTCGGCGAATAGGGTTTCTATATCTTTCTGTAGGAGTTCAGTCTCCATCAAAAAGGTAAGTTTACATTATTTATTGACTAATTTACTCATCATCCTCCTCTCCCTCCATGGGCTCATCCTCAAATCCCTCAGGTGTGTTGTAACCCTCCTTGACATCCTCCTCTCCCTCCATGCCCTCTGTCTCCTCATCGCCCTCGAGACCCTCCTTGGGTGCCATTACCTGAAGGATTGTCATGACGAAGAAGGAAACCGAAACGATGGTCGCCCAGAGGTTGCAGTTACCTGAAGTGAGGCAGTTGACGTTGTACACGGCGAGTGCTCCCGAAAGGATGAGCACCATGGCGTCGAGGAGACGCATCTTGTAGAGGCTGACGGCCACTGGCATCAGAGCCGCTACGGCAACGATCATAGCCTGTCGTGAAAGACGGTTGGTATTCATGGGACCGAGCTTCATTTTTGATATTAACTTATAATTTTTTTTTGGCTATGTTCCATTTCTCACAATCTTCTGATGTGAAGTAGATATCCTTTTTCATCAATTTTTCTAGTTTTTCCTCTGGAAGATTTGTATTTTCCCTGTATATTTCCTTGAGAGCTTTCATGAGTTTGTTGCAGTTTTTCATTTCATCCTTCATGTCTTCATATTTCCCAAGCGCCCCTGCCGTGATTTGGTGGATGAGAAGGTGGGCATGGGGCATGATTCTCCTTGTCTTTGAACCCATGAGGAGGAATGTTGCTGCGCTTGCACAGAATCCATCTGCTACGGTGACTAGACGAACCTTCAGCATCCTCAGGTGGTCCATGGCACTCATTCCTGCAAAGTATTCTCCGCCATCGCTCCTGATGTAAAGGGTTATCTTTCGTTTATTTGTTTTTAGAACTTTCTTTTCCAGTTTTTTGACACACACGACAAGTTCGTGCATGGAATTTGTGGTGATGTCCCCTGAGAAGAATATTTCATTTTCCACGACGTCGATGTTGAAATCTTCTTCCTCCACGATCTCCTCCTCCTCCGGTTTCTCCTTCTCTTCGTTGAAGTACCTCATAGTATATCCTTTTCTCTCTCCTTTAACTTCTCCTTTATCTTCTTTAGGTCTATATTTTTCCTCATGCTGGAGTGGTTGATGAAGTGGATTCCCTTCGAGTGGGTGCAGTATTCCGGAATGAGCGATGGGATGTATCTTAGGGCATTCATGGTGTCTGGATCTGAGTATTTCCAGTACTGTTCCTGGGACTTCTTGAGGCGCATGTTGAAGTGTTTCGTCCAGCAGGTGGCCGGCGTGATGCTTTCCTCCTTGATTCTATTTTTAATAATGAGCGACGGCATTATGATTGTGGTTATTGTGTAGCAGTCCTGAGTGATGTCACTGCTCAGGGGCGAGAACATGATGCTGTCAAGCACGTCACCTTCTGACATACAATCCGCAATGGTGCACAATTCATTTAGGGTAATATTTTCGGTTTTTGTATAATTAGAGTGGACGATCCCCATTCTATTTCCGGGTTCATAAATATTCATTTTGAGACACTTTTCCATATCAAATTTTCCATTATTGGTGATAATTTCCCTTATGAAATCGTTTGTGTCGTCGTAGAATATGTCCTGTTGGTTTATGTCCACGGGTCCCACGGCATCGCACATGAGGTCCACCACCTTGTCGTAGTGCTGTATTGTGATTTTTCCTTTTTCGGAGGGGATGAATATTCTTGACTTGTAGTTCTTCCTGTTGTCCCTTATCCACCTGAACCCGGCGAGTTCATTTTTCAGCATGTCGCATTCGTCCAGAACGATGTTCGCCTGTCCGTGCTTGATGAATTCGAAGAAGCTCTCCGTATTCTGTTGGGATCTCAGTACGTCCGTTCCTATGTAGACTGAGGACAGACCAAGCGCCTCGCATATCCTCGACCCGGACCATCCCATGACGACGGCGCATTCACCGGGCAGGACAGAATTGAACACATTATCTTCTCGTTTCTTAATAAATCTGTCCATGGATGAGAAGGATGAAGAACTGGACTTTACTAGTCAAGCAATCGAAATGATTTTGGGTCACCCCGACGTAAATAAAAGACTGTGGAAACCTTTAAAGGCTCATCTTACCCTTTATCTGACTTCGACCGCCATCATTCATCTTCTGACCCTGAGCATCCTCCTTATCATTTTGTGGAAGGTGATGAGGTCACATTAAACGGGAATGCCAATTGCATTGAGTGCACCCTTTCCTGCATCTGCCGCACCTTTTGCGGCGTCTTCCAACCCTCCAAGCAATTCGTCAGCATCAATGCTTATTTTCACCTCCGTCGAGCCGGGTTTGAAGAGTTGTGTGAGACCATCCTTCAGGGGTTCAACCATCGGTTTTAACGGTCCCGGAATGAAGCTGAAAACCTTGTCCACGATAACCCCGGGTATCTTTGTAATGGAATTCAGTGCCTGATTTCCGAAGTCCGTCATGATTTGGAGACCCAGATTGAAAATGGCCATCGCGAAGTAGACCAAATACAAGAACGATTTTGTCACAATCCATTCCGCCAAATTTTCCACGTATTTAAGCAAGTCATTGAAGTATTTGAGGGTTCCATCCATGACCCCCTTCAACTTGTCCGTGACGAACTTGAATGCCTTAGTTACGCTTGAAAATACCTTCCCCACCAGATCCAGGATCCATTTCCCCGCGGTTTCAAAAAAATTGATTACCCTTGCCGGTATTCCGTTCACAGCTTTTTTTATTCTATTCAGAACGCCGATAAACTTATCAACCCAATACTTGATCACTTTATCGATGTTGTGGTAATAATAGTAAAGTCCATTCATTATTCTAATGATTTGAAAATAAAAAAATCCTCTGACATTTTGATGACTGGCAATTTCAGAATGCTTCCGAACATGGGAAGTATCTTTGGAATTCTGGCATTGTACAATTCCTGCATGTTGAAGAAGAAGAATTTAAACATGAAGGTCACGACCGCGATCACGTAGTCTGCGGACTTGTTTAGGACCCAGTCAAATAATTTTTCAAAGAACTTTACCCATTCTTCCAGATATTTTCCAACTGGAACGGTGACGAAGAGGATGATTTTTTTAATAAAATTCACCACCCACTTGATGATTCCCACAAAGAACCCTATAACCTTTTTGAAGAGACCTAGGACGAGTGTGTTGAGGATGTAGTTTACGAATTCCACCACCTTGGTGAACGGTTTTAGAATTAATACGATGTCATTTTTGATTTTCGTCGGTAAACTTGTGTACATGTTGTTCAGGTGGTCGATGTCCTTTGGGTTGTTCCCTGTCACCGCGATGGAGAGTCTGTAGACGAGGTAGAATTCCACGAGGGGTAAGATGATGAGGGTGAAGAGGGGTATCCTATAACTCTCCGTGCCTATGGTCCAAAGGGTGACGAAGAATGTTACGAGAAATGATATTAAAAATTTAAAGTCCATATTGTCTTACGATTTGATAATATTTTTTATTTGGAAGACTTCTTCATGAATGGGGGAGTGGGAGGTGCGGGTGGAAGCTTGCTCTCCGGGATTTCTCCTCCCATGGTGAATATGTTGGAGATGATGTCTCCGAAGTAGCTGAACATGTTCACTATCGCATCAAATATTCCTATGAATGAATTTGCCACTTCGACCACTCCGTCCGCTATGACATTGTATAAGTCCGTGAATGCGCTCAGAAAGGAGAAGATGACATCGTTGTAAAAGTTGACGATCGCATTCCACGTCTGGGTCAGCGCGAACTTGATTGCGGTCCATATTTCCTTCGCCGCTTCCACTGGTAGGTAAATTATTTGTTTGATGTCCGCCATTTTCTCAACAAACCCATTTTTGGTGATGTATCCTATCCCATAAGCAATTGCCACGGTTATCGCCAGGGAAACTAAGGCGAATATGATTTGAAACTGGAAGTTCGGACCAAGGGGGATGAGAAAGAGAGAAGTGCTCATAAAGAAAAGGACGAAGTAGAGGGGAGGAAAAACATTGTCAAGGTCCCTTTTGAGTTTTCCTTTGGGATCTATGGATGTTGTTATAATAATATACATAATGGTTAAAAAGGTTGCAAGCGAAAGTGATATAACCCTAACCGAGTTTAACATTCTACTTACTGTAAATATTTTTAGTATATACTTTTAGTAAGATGGGACTCCTTCCCCCAGAGTGGTTAAATCACAGTCATTTGTCCATGATGTCTTCCGCCTTGGTATTTTTCATGACCCTTATAGACGGAGGTTTTGCTGTGGTTGCTTCGGTGGCTTGGTCAAATCTTTCGTATTTTCTTTTGAGAAAATTCAAAATAGCGGAAGAGTCAAAGTTTATTATCGCTCTGATATTTGGATTTGTGATGGGAATTTTGTCTTCCATAGCCTTCATTCTTTCTACCGAGATGTATCCCAAATCCACTTCTGACATTTTGGCAAATTTTGGTTCGTTGTTATTCGTCACCCCACTTACGTTAGCGATATTTTACTTTTCCCATATCACTAAGAACAAATCCCTTTCCGGGTTGATCTACGGGTTGATGGCTGCGGGTGCCATAAGCATGTTTGCTGCTCCCTTCGTCCAGGTGGGGTTATTCACCCTGTCCAGCGCAATATTTTCGTGGTTATTCATGATATTATTGACAGCCATAAATGAAGGTGAGAAGCACGAGTCATTTCACATCATTTCCGTAATATTTGGTCTAATATTAGGTGGCGGTATTCAGATGGTGATTATTTTAGGACAGGGGGAGAGTTATTTAAGTAGTCTTTCCATTCCTATGTTTGCAATAGTGATCTTAATTGCAATGCTTAATGTCCTTGGATTCTCTCCTGCAGGTTTTGATACGATTTTTAAGCTAAAGTAAAAATATTTAGAGATATTAGTAATGGAGCAGTATTTGATTGTGGACTCTAACCTTAGGGACGAGTCTCTTTACCCCTCCGGAAACAATTACACGGTTCATTTGGCAAGCCCACTGAACAGTGTGAAGCGAATTGAGTTGGTTCAGGCTATAGTGCCTAACGAGATTCTCAACGTGAAGGACGGCACTGACTGCATCGACATCGACGGTTACATATTTTCCATCCCACCGGGTGCCTACAGCGCTTCTGAACTTGTGAGCGTGATTCAAGGCACCATATACAACCTCACCACCATAGATGTATCCTTCAATAGCGCACAGAAGGCATTCATATTCGTCCGTTCGAATTCCGATTCCCGCGGATCCTTTACCATGTCCTTTAGCGAGGAGATCAGTAAACTTGTGGGCTTTTCCACGGGGGTGAGTTACACTTCCACCCTCATCGCGGACACCTCTACCGTGGGAACGGTTCCCCTCTATTCATCCCACGAGTATTATTCCGGCTATCAGTTCATCCGTTCCGATAAGTTCTCCGACCTTCGAAACGAGTCCTTCGTCTACCTGGACGTG
>Ga0181583_10003771_pt1 | contig 11121 bp, 8 predicted proteins | sample 071ome_31_FD_132461 | JGI IMG/M metagenome (GOLD analysis project Ga0181583, IMG submission 132461) | Coastal salt marsh microbial communities from the Groves Creek Marsh, Skidaway Island, Georgia - 071405CT metaG (megahit assembly) | ecosystem: Environmental > Aquatic > Marine > Intertidal zone... | reverse complement strand
GCGCCAAGCTAATGTGATTTGCAATAATGCAAACACACCTAGCATGCCGTACATCACACCATTGTGCAGTGCTGGAATACCATAGGTATCTCCATTCTCATCAAAACCAGCACCTGGTGTTTGTGCTTTAGTTAATGTATCTATGATGATACCAACGCCTAGTAATACTAGACCCGTCCATACCCACGGACCGCCTGTCATTACGCCGAACATTGACGCTAGGATCAGTAATGGCGCTAAAAAGTAACGCACGTTGATTAAAAATTTCTTCATCAAACCTCCTACGAATCTTAATCCCTTGTTAATTAATTGTGTCTTAGTATTTTTTATACATCCAAGGCTTTTTTGTGTAGCAAAAAAACCCAAACTTCAAATGGAATAACCCGATTATAGCACCAGAAATACGTAAAACCACAGCCTAAATATTAACTCAATATGCGTCTGTGAGAATATGCTTAATCAATCAATATCCAGGGATTATCTAGTACACAGCACGATTGTACAAATAATAAGCTTTCGATGTGGTTTTTTACTCCGGATGAACCCGAACTGTGGGCTTTACTTGGCTTCAAATATTAATGAAAGTGAATTAATGCAGTAGCGTTTACCTGTGGGCTGAGGGCCATCGTCAAACACATGACCCAAATGTGAACCGCAATTGTTACAACACACTTCAGTTCGTGTCATACCATGTGATTGATCAGTGATATAGACGAGCGCCTGCTGATTGGCGGCTTGCCAGAAACTCGGCCAACCGGTCCCCGAGTCAAATTTAGTCGTGGACTCAAACAAGACTGTCTCACAGCAAACACACTTAAAAAAGCCATTACCTGCTTCATCGAGTAAGTGGCCTGTGAAAGGAGCTTCTGTCCCCTTATTCCAACACACATCATACTGTTCAGAATTTAGCTTATCGGACCATTTATTTTTACTCATCCAACCCCACTTACCTGATTACAACCTATCTTTACTGTTTGGCGTCCTCTTTGCCGACTTCTTTCATACTTAATCGAATACGATTTTGTTTGTCTATTTCTAAAACTTTGACCGTCACCATATCACCTTCTTTCAGCACATCAGAGACATTTTCTACACGCTCATTTGAGATCTGTGAAATATGAACAAGACCATCACGCCCAGGCAAAATAGTAACAAATGCACCGAAGTCCATAATTTTTGCGACTTTACCCTCGTAAGTTGCACCCACTTCGACATCGGCTGTAATCAGTTCAATTCGCTTCTTAGCCTCTTCACCTGCCGCTCTATCGACTGAAGCAATCTTGATATTACCCTCATCATCGATATCAACCACGGCACCGGTCTCTTCTGTAATAGAGCGAATAACTGATCCACCTTTACCGATAACATCACGAATCTTGTCAGGATGAACAGACATAGACAGTAATCGCGGCGCATATTCTGACATCTCAGCAGGACTATTAATCACTTCACACATCTTACCCAGGATATGGATACGCCCTTCTTTCGCCTGCTCAAGTGCAATTTTCATTATCTCTTCAGTGATACCGTCAATCTTAATATCCATTTGTAATGCTGTGATACCTTCTTCAGAACCGGCTACTTTAAAGTCCATATCACCGAGATGATCCTCATCACCTAAGATATCTGATAGCACTGCAAACTTATCACCTTCTTTAATTAGACCCATGGCAATACCTGCGACAGGTGCTTTAATAGGTACACCCGCATCCATCAAGGCAAGACTGGTACCACACACTGAGGCCATAGAACTAGAACCATTCGATTCAGTGATTTCTGACACCACACGGATAACATATGGAAATTCTTCCTGACTTGGCATAATGACTTGCACACCACGCTTGGCAAGCTTCCCGTGACCTATCTCACGACGACCTGGTGAGCCGGTTCTGCCAGCTTCACCGACTGAGTAAGGAGGAAAGTTGTAATGCAACATGAAGGTTTCTTTACGCTCACCTTCAATAGCATCAATAATCTGAGCATCACGCCCAGTTCCAAGAGTCGTGACCACGATCGCTTGAGTTTCACCACGAGTAAACAATGCTGAACCATGAGTTCTCTCTAGAATGCCTGTTCTGACAAATATAGGTCGTACGGTTTTAGTATCTCGCCCATCGATCCGTGGTTCGCCAGAAATAATTTTTCCGCGCACTAAACTTTTTTCCAAACTTGAAAATTCAGCGACTACATCCGCTTCGGTAGGACCCTCTTCATCACACAAATCTTGCTTAGCTTGCTCACGAATCTCTGCAATAGCTTGTTGGCGTGATAATTTTTCAGAAATCTTATAAGCATCACTCAATGCTTCTGTATATAGTGCAGCAACTTTACCCGCCAACTCTTCATTATTCTCAGGCGCAGTCCATTCCCAGCGTGGCTTACCAACTTCAGCAGCTAACTCTCTTATAGCATTGATCACCACTTGCATCTGTTGATGGCCAAACATAACCGCACCCAACATAACTTCCTCTGACAGCAAGTTAGCTTCAGACTCCACCATCAATACTGCGTTATCAGTACCAGCAACCACGAGTTCAAGATCTGATTCTGCTATCTGCGAAAAAGTTGGGTTAATGACATATTCGCCATTAATGTAACCCACTTTTGAAGCACCAATTGGACCATCAAAGGGAATACCTGATATAGCCAAGGCTGCTGAAGTACCAATCAAAGCAGGTATATCAGCATCAATATCATTATTCATAGACATCACTGTTGCGATGACTTGAACTTCATTTTTGAAACCTTTTGGAAACAGCGGGCGAATAGGACGATCGATCAATCGACAAGTAAGAGTTTCTTTTTCACTCGGTCGACCTTCACGCTTGAAGAATCCCCCAGGAATCTTACCTGCGGCATAAGTTTTTTCTTGATAGTTGACGGTAAGAGGAAAGAAGCTTTGACCCTCTTTTGCGGTTCTCACGCCTACAACTGTTACTAGTACTGTGGTACCACCCATATTCACAATGACTGCACCATCTGCTTGACGAGCGATTTCGCCGGTTTCGATAGTGACTTCATGTGCGCCGAACTGGAAAGATTTCTTTATGCTTTTCACTAGGATTTCCTATAAGAATTGACTATAACAAATGAAATTACACAGGACTGATGTAAAGTAATTCACATCTTATTCTGCATAGACGATTCATTCTTGTGCCCTCACGAGAATGAACTAAAAAATTTTTGATTGAAGCTGATACATCAACTTCACAATGTGGGCGTCGTACGTTCGACAAAGATGACCAGACATGCGACAACAGCTGGAACATTAATCTTTTATCGACGCAGACCTAAAGATGAAATCAATTGTTGGTAACGACTCTGGTCTTTACGTTTGATGTAATCCAGTAACTTACGACGTTGGTTGACCAACTTTAAAAGACCATGTCTTGAATGATGATCATGTATATGATCTGCAAAATGGTCACTAAGATATTTAATTCGGGCAGACAGAAGTGCCACCTGTACTTCGGGTGAGCCCGTATCATTGGCTGACTGTTGATACTGTTCGATAATGCCTGACTTGTCTTCTGCTGTTAGTGCCATGTTTTATTATTTCTATCTTAAGGGTTTATAACGATGCGCGATTCTACCATGTGAGTCAGCTCATACAATACTTAATTTAGCCCCGAGTGCCAAAAAATTGATTAAATTTCACGGCCTTACCCTGTTCCAGCTGAGCTAACCCCCTTAAAACCCCCTGTGTATCAAATATACGCAGATATTTTAGTGAATGTGTTTGCTCTAACTGCAGACCAATACCCTGTTGCAACATTTGTACAAAACCCTCATTCAATGTCTTGCTTGGATAGCCTGAATAAGCAGTTTCAATTGGTAAAACCAGCGACTCAATGTTCTTATGGTGCTGCGATACGGATTCCATTTCTTGCATAGTGACCATGGGATATAGTGTGCCGAAATCTCCAACTGACAATCTCCTCAACAATTTCACATGCGCATAACAACCAAGCGCCCGGCCCATATCTTCAACCAATGTTCTGATATAGGTGCCTTTTGAACACTTCACTGTCATCTCCACGGTATCATTAGTCATCTCGCCTAACATGATGTCATGGATTTTTACCAAACGAGAACCACGCTCTACCTGTTGCCCCTGCCGAGCAAGCTTATAGAGGGGCACACCGTCTTTCTTAAGTGCCGAATACATCGGTGGCACCTGCTCAATATCACCCAAAAATTGTGGGATTAGGGCTTGAAATCCCTCAATATGATGCTGTTTGACGTCAGCTTGACGAGTTACCTCACCTTCGCTGTCACCAGTAGTGGTCTCTTGGCCTAACTGAGCGACCACTGAATAACACTTTTGCATGGAAGTAATATGTTCTGCGATCTTGGTAGCACGACCAAAACATATAACTAATGCACCACTTGCTAACGGATCTAAAGTGCCCGTATGTCCCGCTTTGCGAGCATTAAATAAGCGTTTAACTTGTTGAAGAGCGTGGTTAGAACTTAGCGCTAATGGTTTATCCAATACCACCAGACCATGCATATCAATTCCACGCTTTTTTTTATTTGCCACGAATTATAATTTTGTGTTGACTGAAACTAAAAACGAGTTTTGCTAATTTTTTCTTGTGTTAATATTTCTTCCAGACGGGTGGATCTCTCAGTCGTATCGTCGAAATAAAAAACTAATTTAGGAATCACTCTTAAACGCAATATTTTTCCTAATTCTTTCCTTAAGTGCGCAGCGCAACTATCCAAACCTTGTTGTAATTCTTTAGTATCTTGTGAAGTTGAAAACGGCGTGTAATAAATCTTAGCTGTAGATAAATCCTTATTTACAACCACTTCAGTAATGGAGAAATCACTCACGCGTGGATCATTGATATTTTCACGCAGCATGACAGCAATTTCACGATGTATTTGCTCAGCAATACGTAATGAACGAGGATAATCTCTAGGCATTATCAATCAATTGTCCGTGCCACTTCTGTACGCTCGTAAACCTCTATCTGATCTCCCGCCTTCACATCATTATAGTTTTTAACTGCGATACCGCATTCTGTACCGGAGCGAACTTCATTAACATCATCCTTGTGTCTACGTAGCGATTCTAACTCCCCTTCATAGACAACGACATTATCACGCAGCACTCTGATTGGATTGCCCTTTTTCACCGCACCATCGACTACCATACACCCGGCCACAGCCCCTAATGCTGATGATTTAAATACATCTTTCACTTCAGCAATACCAACAATCTCTTCACGGAGCTCTGGTGACAATAACCCACTCATCGCATCTTTAACGTCATCGATGGCTTCATAAATCACACTGTAGTAACGCAAATCGACACCGGTATCGTCCAGAGCTCGCCGCGCACTGGCATCAGCGCGCACATTAAAGCCAATAACAATAGCTTTAGAAGCCGCAGCGAGGTTGATATCAGATTCAGTAATCCCGCCCACTCCAGAACTCACTATAGTAACTTTAACCTCTTCAGTTGAGAGTTTTGCTAAAGAATCTTTTAGTGCCTCAGCACTACCTTGAACATCGGCCTTAATCAGAATATTTACACTGACTACTTCGCCATCTTGCATTTGATTGAAAATATTCTCGAGCTTCGCGGCTTGTTGAGCCGCCAACTTAGAATCTCGTGTCTTACCACGACGTAATTCAGCCACCTCACGCGCTTTACGATCGCTCTCAACGACAATAGCATCCTCACCCGCATTGACCGTGCCGGAAATACCCAGCACCACAACAGGCAGTGATGGGCCAGCAGATTCTATTGCCTCACCCTGCTCATCAAACATAGCGCGAACACGCCCATATTCCTCTCCACATAATAAAATATCGCCGCGATTGAGTTGTCCTTCCTGCACCAAAATAGTCGACACTGGACCACGTCCTTTATCTAATGAGGATTCAACTACGATGCCAGATGCAGGACCTGTGGGTACACCTTTTAATTCCATAATTTCAGCTTGCAGACTGAGCGCACTCAAAAGTTCGTCAATGCCCTCACCCGTTTTTGCGGAGACGTTAACAAACTGCACATCCCCTCCCCAATCTTCTGGTATTACATTCAATGCAGACAGATCATTGCGGACTCGGTCTGGATCGGCTTCAGGCTTGTCCACTTTATTCACGGCTACGACTATGGGTACCCCAGCAGCACGCGAATGCTCAACCGCCTCGGCCGTCTGTGGCATGACGCCATCATCGGCTGACACCACTAAAATGACAATATCAGTTAGCTGCGCACCTCGAGCACGCATAGCAGTAAAGGCCGCGTGTCCGGGAGTATCCAAGAATGTAATCACACCATTTGGCGTATCAACATGATAAGCTCCAATATGTTGAGTGATGCCACCGGCCTCACCCGCCGCCACACGAGAGTGGCGAATATAATCAAGTAGTGAAGTCTTACCATGATCCACATGTCCCATCACAGTCACTATCGGCGGTCTTACTACCGATGCTGCACTGTCGTACTCAGGCTTGATTAAGTCAGTTTCAACATCATTATCTTCATATGGCTTAGCGACATGACCCAACTCCTCAACGACTAACACGGCTGTATCTTGATCAATCACTTGATTGATAGTGGCCATCACACCCATATTCATCATTACTTTAATCACTTCAGCCGCTTTGATCGCCATTTTTTGCGCTAGATCTGCCACTGAGATGCTATCTGGGATCATCACCTCATGCACAACAGGTGCTATAGGTTTTTCAAAACCATGCTTAGAAGTACTCTCAACTTTTTGTGGTCGTACCTTAGCTTTAGTTTTGCGCTTACCACGCTTGTCGGTGGACACATGCAGTTCAGCACGCTTACCTTGATCTTCTGATTTATCACGCTTGCGGGTAGAACTCTTTCTTTCTTTGGTGGGTGACTCTTTGACTGGCTCAGCCTGACCAGCTTTTTGTTGAGCCTCCTGCAGTGCCTGTTGTTCCGCTATACGTTGAGCTTCTTCAGCTGCTTGTTTCTCTCTCTCAATTCGCTCTTGTTCTTCTCGCTGTTTTTCCTCAGCTATACGTTGAGCCTCTTTTTCTGCCTCAACACGTTCTTGTTCGGCACGCTTTTGCTTTTCAGCTTCCTCTTGTCGTTTCTTTTCTTCTTCCTGTTCTATCAACTCACTACGTTTTACATATGTTCTTTTCTTGCGTACTTCTACATTGACCGTTTTTGTAGCAGATGCACGGCCTTGCCCACCCGATACTTTGAGCTGAGATGTGCTTTTTCTTCGCAAGGTGATTTTCTTTCCATCACCCGAGCCTTCTAGTTTAGAACCTTTACTTTGACGCAGATATTCAAGCAACTGAAGCTTCTCACTATCAGAAATTTCATCGTCGGGTGCTGTGAAGCTTAAGCCAGCATCTTGAAGCTGCTGTAGCAGTTTATCGACAGGAGTTCCAACGACTTCCGCAAGTTGTTTTACAGTGACCTTTGCCATGTATCCTCTGTTTATTTAGTTATTCTTCTGCAAACCATGGAGCACGCGCTTGCATGATCAATTCACCTGCCCTGTCATCATCCAACCCTTCGATATCCGCAATATCATCGATAGATTGTTCAGCCAGGTCTTCCATAGTAATAATTTTACGTGCAGCCAGTTCAAAAGCTAAATCACGATCCATACCTTCCATATTTAGAAGATCTTCAGCCGGCTCTGCCAACTCATCTGATTCACCAGAAATCGCTTGTGTCAGCAGGGCATCTCTGGCCCGACCACGCAGCTCATCGACGATTTGCTCATCAAACTCTTCCACTTCAAGTAGTTCCTTCGGTGGCACATAAGCAATTTCATCCACCGTTGAAAAACCCTCTTGAACAAGGATTGCGGCGACTTCTTCATCAACATCAAGTTTCTCCATGAATAGTTCTTGGAGTACTCGCATTTCACCTTCACTCTTCTCTTCAGCCTGACTTTCAGTCATAACATTGAGCGTCCAACCAGTCAGCTCACTGGCCAGCTTAACATTCTGACCACCACGCCCAATCGCTTGCGAGAGTTTATCCTCCTCCACTGCAATATCCATACTATTGGATTCTTCATCTAAGACTATCGACAGAGTCACAGCAGGCGACATTGCATTAATTACAAACTGTGCCGGGTTCTCATCCCATAGAATAATATCAATACGCTCACCCGCCAGCTCATTTGAAACTGACTGAACACGCGAGCCACGCATACCCACACAAGCACCAACAGGGTCTAATCGAGGATCAGATGAACGCACAGCAATTTTAGCGCGCAAGCCTGGATCACGGGCAGCACCTAGTACATCAATGACATTCTGACCCACTTCAGGCACTTCAAGTTTAAATAATTCAATCAGAAATTCTGACGCTGTTCGTGTAAGAAATAATTGAGGACCTTTCATTTCAGAGCGCACTTCTTTCAAGTAAGCACGGACTCGATCACCAGGGCGAATAGATTCACGTGGAATCATATCCTCACGAGGAATAAAACCTTCAGCATTCCCTCCCAAGTCAATATATATGCCATTATGCTCTGTGCGCTTGGCGACCCCCATCACTAATTCACCGACACGATTACTATAAGCATCTACGATAAGGGCTCTTTCAGCCTCACGGACTTTTTGCACGATCACTTGCTTAGCCGTATGCGCAGCAATTCGTCCAAATGAAACCGACTCGATGTCTTCTTCTATGTAGTCACCTACTTCAGCATCCGCTTTTTTCTGAATAGCATAGCTGTAAAGTATTTGCTTTTCAGGTGACTCAAATTCTGGATCTTCATCATCTACCACCAACCAGCGACGGTAAGTATTGTAATCACCAGACTCACGATCAATTTCCACACGAACCTCAATATCCTGCGTATATCTTTTACGAGTGGCTGTGGCTAAGGCTGCCTCTATTGCTTGAAAAATTACTTCCTGATCAACCCCTTTTTCATTTGAGACTGTTTCAGCAACCATTAAAATTTCTTTATTCATACCTGCATATTCCTACTCTTAGCTAATCCTGAGAATGTATTCTTAGAGATAAATCAAATGTGCTCTTTTTACTGCATCTATGGAAAAACTCACCTCAAGCCCATCTACCATCATGATGATGTTATCTGACTCAATTCCAATGAGTTCTCCTTTAAAATTCTTACGTCCTTCCAACGCCCAAGCCAGTCTTACCTTAATTTCAAAACCCAAATAACGCTGATAATGCGCCAACTTCAATAATGGACGTTCAACACCTGGTGATGACACCTCTAAAGTGTATGGCACCGCAATTGGATCTTCCACATCGAGCACTGCGCTCACTTGATGACTGACCTCTGAGCAATGATCCAGTGTGACTCCATCCTCATGATCAATATATATTTTTATGAGTGCATGTCTCTGCGAACTGCGGTATTCAAGTCCCCACAGCTGATAACCAAGACCAGTAATAATCGGATCAAATAAAGATTCTAAAGTTTGCGAATCGACCCTCAAAACCAATCTCCTCAAAATGCCAGTCGTTTTTAACCAGACAACAAAAAAGCCCCGTGCGGGGCTTTAAAAAATTCTTTACTGATCGTGTATATCCAATATCGTACCGATTATATTTAACAGTTTAACAATGAGCAAGCAGTATTCACTCTGCCAATCGGAAAACATAGATTTAAATGACATCATCCTTTAATTCGACAAGATACCACTTTATCCAAGTACACTATATAGCGGTCTTAATAAAATGCATCTATGAATCAATGAATCCATTACATAACAGGGGTATCTGGACAATAAAATCAACCTTTGAGTATTATAGAGAAGCTCGAAAAAGTTCAGCTAAATTGGCATTAGGGCTATAAAAACAATTACTTACATATTTTAATCTAACACGGAATATAACCACAACAAGATAGACTAGATCTCATGGAGAAAGCATATCACAACACAATACTAAAGAAGCTAGCAGCCTCTAGATCAATATCTACTCAGCCTCAGAATACTGCAGAAACCGATACATTTGATCATAATAGTATTACTTGCTAAAGGTATGTATTACATCAGCTGGTGACTGAGGTTCATACTAAAATATAGCTTATAAATTCTTCGTCAGCATTGGCCGTTCCGTCAAAATCTCTACCGTCTCTTGATTGCTAATAAAATTCTGTCGTACGCCCACTACAATCATTTTTGCATCAACGTCATCGATCAAGATAGCCACAGCAATCTGATTGTCGCGATAGTCATAATGTCGCGTAATTTCACGCCCATCTGAATCTCTCACTTTTTCACTGTACTGAGTGTGGTCCCAAGCGCAACAAACCGCCACAGAATGTATCTCCTTATCAGCATAACGCTTTTTGACCAAATTAAGCGCCTTATCACTCAATGTTTCTTTATCCTCACCTTGATAGGCATCGCTAGGCATTCTTTGATCTTCAATTAATGCACGCGCATGCTCAGCAATGAGTTGCGCTAACGTTTGATTAGCTCGATCCAACTTGGCTTGTTGTTCACTCAAGGGCTGACTTGCTTGTTCAGGGTAACCACGAAAAGCTAAATCAATGTTAGTTTGAATTTGGGTGATAGCATCAAAACTACGGCGCTCTGGGTAGCGCGCGCGATTGGTTAAAATAGACTCTGCTATGCGCCTAGCATCAATGTCATTCGTCATAGGTGTGAGGGTAAATCGCATAGCAACAAGATTATGGTCAATTACCGCAGCCAGCACCCGAATAGACTCAGGGCTCTCGTTTTTCAATGCAGTTGAGACATCATCAAAAGCCCGCATTAAATCCGTCCAGTCCTTACTATACTTTTCGCTGCGCTGAAATAATGGCTGATACTGCCTCGACCATTGTTGTATCTCAGAGCGATAACGCGGCACCTGATCTAAGCCTAACTTATGACGCTGCAACACCACTCCATTGATCTTATTCTCAATCAACCAAGCTTCAGTCGACTTCGGTCTGAACTGATCCAGTGCCACGATTTCACGGCTGGCCAATACTGCATCTTTGAGAGCAAGCACATAATTCACTGCGGCTTGCAGATGCTGTTCAAACTCTGGAAAATCTGCCGTATTGTTCGCGCTTAATCCTTGTTCAGTTTTTGCCGCTTCTTTATGACGAATGTCCAAAATACGTTGCTTGGCAACCTCCACACGCTTATACAACTCGGCCACTT
>Ga0181583_10003770_pt1 | contig 11126 bp, 8 predicted proteins | sample 071ome_31_FD_132461 | JGI IMG/M metagenome (GOLD analysis project Ga0181583, IMG submission 132461) | Coastal salt marsh microbial communities from the Groves Creek Marsh, Skidaway Island, Georgia - 071405CT metaG (megahit assembly) | ecosystem: Environmental > Aquatic > Marine > Intertidal zone... | reverse complement strand
CCGACGGAAAGGTGATTTCCTCCTCGCCATTACGGCGGCGCAGATAGGGATGAACCATATCGCCCTGGATCGGGCCGGGCCGGACGATCGCCACCTCAATCACCAGATCGTAGAAATTGCGCGGTTTGAGACGCGGCAGCATGGTCATCTGCGCCCGGCTTTCGACCTGGAACACGCCGACCGAATCCGCCTGGCACAGCATGTCATATACCGCCGGGTCCTCCGCCGGGACGGTGGCAAGGTCGACGTCGCGCCGGTGATGCCGGCGCAACAGTCCGAAAGCCTTGCGGATACAGCTCAGCATGCCGAGCGCCAGCACATCGATTTTCAGGATGCCCAGCGCGTCCAGATCGTCCTTGTCCCATTCGATGGTGGTGCGGTCTTCCATCGCCGCGTTGGCGATGGGGACCAGATCGTCCAGCCGCTTGCGGGTGATAACGAAGCCGCCGACATGCTGCGACAGATGGCGGGGAAAGCCGGAAATCTCCCGCGCCAGCCGCACGGTATGGGCGACGCGCGGATCACGATCATCCAGCCCGGCCTCTGCCAGCGAGAAATCCTTTGTCTTCGACAGCCGCTTTATCACCGCGGTACCGGACAGCGTATCCTCCACATCGCGGCTCAGCCCCATCGCGCGGGCGACCTCCCGCATGGCGCTGCGGCCGCGATAATGGATCACGGTCGCGGCAAGCCCGGCGCGTTCGCGACCGTATTTTTCATAGATGTACTGAATGACCTCCTCGCGCCGTTCATGCTCGAAATCGACATCGATATCGGGCGGCTCGCCGCGTTCGGCGCTGATAAACCGTTCGAACAGCAGATCCATCCGGGCGGGATCGACGGCGGTAATGCCGAGGCAGTAACAGACCGCCGAATTGGCCGCCGAGCCGCGCCCCTGGCAGAGGATGCCCTGGCCGCGCGCATACTGGACAATGTCATGCACGGTCAGGAAATAGTTGGCGTAAGCGAGCTCCCCGATCAGCCGGAGTTCATGATCCAGCTGGGCGCGCACCTTCTCCGGGATGCCGTCGGGATAGCGCACCGCCGCCCCGTCCCGGGTCAGGCGGGTCAGGTGTTCCTGCGGGGATATTCCGGGCGGGGCCTCGTCATCGGGATATTCATAGACCAGCGCGTCCAGCGAAAAGCGGCAGCGGTCGGCGATTTCCACCGTACGCGCCAGCGCCTCCGGGTGATGGGGAAACAGCGCCGCCATTTCGTCCGCCGGTTTCAGATGACGTTCGGCATTGGCGAACAGGCGATATCCGGCGCGTTCGACCGTGCAGCGATGGCCGATGGCGGTCAGCGTGTCCTGCAGATCGCGCCGTGCTGGATGGTGATAATGCACGTCATTGGTCGCGACGGTCTTGAGCCCTGTCTTCGCCGCCAGCGCCGCCAGTAGCGCGATCCGTTTCGCATCGCCGCCGCGCAACGGGTTTCGCAGGGCGAGGTAGCAGCGATCTCCCATCGCCCCGGCGAGGCGTATCAGGAAATCGGGCGGTCGTTCCGGATCGGGATCGTCCGGCGGCAGGGCGATGGCGATCTGTCCCTGTTGCGATCGCAGGAAATCCTCCAGCGAAAGATGGCAGTCGCCCTTGGGCGCGCGTCGGCGGCCGAGCGTAATGAGGCGCGACAGACGGCTATAGGCGGCGTGATCCGTCGGCAGGCAGAGGAGGGAAGCCGCGTCGGTGAAATCCAGCCGCGCGCCGACGATCAGCCGTATCCCTGTTTCGCGCGCCGCCAGATGGGCGCGTACCACGCCCGCCAGCGTGTTGCGGTCGGTGATGGCGATGGCCGCATGTCCCAGCTCGGCGGCGCGGGCGGTCAGTTCTTCCGGATGGGACGCGCCCTTGAGGAAGGAAAAATTGCTGGTGGTCTGTAATTCGGCGTAAGGAATCATGCGAACAGCCCATGCACATACCAGCACGGTGCGGTTGGCTGGTCGGTGGTTTCGCGGAACAGCCAGAAGCGCTGGCCCGCGCTGTCCTCTATCTGGAAATAATCGCGCGTGCCGGCGTTCTTCTGCCGCCACCATTCGGGCGCGATCCGTTCCGGCCCTTCGCTGAAAACCACCCGGTGCAGCACCCGGCGCCAGCGGAACATGGCGGGTGGCGCAATGGCCAGGCCGGAAATGGCGGCGATGGTCTCGATCTCCTCCGGCGGGCGCAGCAGCCGCACCGGGCGCGGCGCGGCGGGGTCCGGCGCATCGGCGTTATCGGGCTTCGCCGTGACCGGCGCGAACGTCCCGGCGCGTTCCGGCAGATGGCTTTCGGTCAATCGCGGGCGCAGCACGTTTTCCGCCCCGAACCGGTTGACCAGCCGGTCGATCAACGCGTCGAAATCGCGCGCCGCATCCGGGCCGGCAAGCCCGGTCTGGGCCGCGCCCAGCGTATCAGTCCGATGCGCGAACAGGGTGGCGTCCTCTATCCCGAAACCGGGATCGATATCGTCCAGCCGGTCGGCGAACAGACGCGCCAGGGCGGCGGGGTCGCGCACCGGCCGGGCGGTGCCGGCGGTTCGGTGCTCGGTCGTGCCGTCGGTGCGGTAAAGGGTGAAGATCAGCCCGCGCGCGCCAACGGCCCGTTCCGCCATTTTCCGGCACAGCAGGGTCAGCAGCCTGTCCAGCGCCGCCGTGATATCGTCCGGATTGCCGATCGGTTCGGCGAAGGAAAGCCGGACAAAAAGGGGCTGTTCCGGCGCGGTGGGGGAAACCGGTTCGAATATGTTCCCCAGCGCGGCGTCCAGCCGCTCAATCAGCGCCGCGCCATAGCGGGTGGCGAGCGAGGCGCGGGGCAGGGGCAGCAGATCGCCGATGGCGCGCAGCCCCACCGCGTGAAGCTGCGCCACGGTGGCGGGGGAAAGCCGCAGCGCGGCGGTCGGCAGGGGCGATAATGCCGCGTGTACGGTTCCCGGCGGCGCGACGGTCCAGCCGGTTTCGTCAGTGCCGCCATAGCGCGCCAGCGCCCAGGCCGCGCCCTTGGTTTCCGCCATGGCGGCGCGGGCGGCAAACCCCAGCCGGTTCACCCGCCCGATCAGATCGGCCAGCATGGCCTCTTCGCCGCCGAACAGATGGGCGCAGCCGGTGGCGTCCAGCCACAACCCGCCGCCGCCCGGCCCCTCCAGCGCCTGTTGCGGCTCGTCTTCTTCCTGTCCCTTCTCATCGCTGGCATCGCCGGTGGCGGTCCATGGGCTGTAACGCCCGCACCAGGCGCGGATTTTCTCCAGCATCATCGCGTCGGCATTCATCCGCGCCGGTTCGATCGTCACCCCCGGCAGGATGGCGCGCGCGTCGGCCAGCGGCATGCCGGGGCTCAGCCCGGCCCGTTCCGCCGCCGCGTTTGTCGCGAACAGGACGGCCCGTGACCGCCGTTCGATGACCAGGGCAAAGGCCCTATCCCGCAATGCCGGCATCGCGCGGCTTGCCCGGTCTGTCGCCAGCCGGGGCAGCCAGAGCGAGATCACCCGTCTCATTCCGCCATTCCATTCGCCATGCGCCCGGCGCGCCGCCGCGGCAGCGGAACAGTTCCGCCCGCCAGCGGGGATCGCCCGGCTCGTTGAGTTCTTTCGCCAGCCCGCGCGGCCGGCTTTGTTCCGTCGTGATATGCCAGCGCGTCGCCGCGGCGGAATTTCCCGCTTCCCGCCAGCCGGGGCGCAGCATCAAAGCGGGCAGGTCGGTTTCGTTCGCCGCCAGTTGCAGCCGGCGCGTCGCGGTCAGATCGGCGCGCGCCACCTCGCCCAGCACGGCGGCGGGACCGCCGCTGCGCAGCGCTTCCTCCATCGCCCACAGCACGTCGTCATCGCGGTTGAGGTTGAGAACGACCAGCCGGTCCGGCGGGATACCGCGCTGTATCAGCCCGGGCGGGTAGAGTTCCCCCGCATCCAGCATGCCGCCATGCCGGCACCAGAGCGCTATGCCCTTGCGGGCACGCAGCAGCTTTGACAGCAGCGCGAGACAGAAGCCGGTGGCGGCGGCGGTATCGGCGGGAGCGGGGATCGTCACCTCATGCAGCGCGCCTTCGGCCAGCCCGCCCTCCGGCAGGTGCGTATCCAGCGCGGCGATCCCGAGGCGCAATACCGGCAAGGCGGGCGCATCGGCGGTGATGCCCTGCTCTCCGCGTTCGATCCGCGCGATGCGGGCACGCAAATCGGCCATGCCGGAGCGGGAGGTGGCGCGATCATATGTCATGTAATCCCCTTCCCATCGCGTTAAATGTTCTTCTTTTGTTCTTATCGGGAGTCGGGCGGGGGAGTCAAGCGGGAAGGGGCGTCGCGGGGCTGTTCCGTCGGGCGATGAAACGCGCTAATAATCCGCGTCCCGTTGAGAGGAAACATGGCGAACACATCCGATATGGTCTCCGAAACCGGTTTTCGCGCGCGGCTGCGCGCTTTCGTGGAATGCGCGCCCTTCCGCCACACGATCCTGGCGCTGATCGCGGTCAACGCGGTGATATTGGGGCTGGAGACTTCCGCCCGTGCCATGGCGGCAATGGGGCCGGAGCTGATCCTGCTCGATCACATCATTCTCTGGATTTTCGTGGGGGAGATTATCCTGCGGATCATCGCGCATGGGCGGAATTTCTTTCGCGACCCCTGGGGGCTGTTCGATCTGTTTGTCGTCGCCATTGCGCTGGCCCCGGCGAGTGAGGAATTCAGCGTGCTGCGGGCGCTTCGCGTGCTGCGCGTGCTGCGCATCATTTCCGGCGTGCCGCGGCTGCGCCGGGTGGTCGGCGCGCTTCTGCATGCCGTGCCGGGGATCGGCGCGATCGGGCTTCTGCTCGGGCTGGTCTTTTATGTCTTTGCGGTGATCGCGACCAAGCTGTTCGGCGCGGAATTCCCGCAATGGTTCGGCACGATCGGTGAATCGATGTATTCGCTGTTCCAGATCATGACGCTGGAAAGCTGGTCGATGGGGATTGTCCGGCCGGTGATGGAAACTTTCCCGCAAGCCTGGGCGTTCTTTGTGCCCTTTATCATCGTCTCCAGCTTTACCGTGCTGAACCTGTTCATCGCGATTATCGTCGATTCGCTGCAGACCCTGCACGCGGAAGAGGAAGACCGCACGGTGGAAAAGGTCGAGACCATCATCGATGCGGACACAAGGCTGGTGTCACAGGAGATACAGGCGCTGCGCGGTGAAATCCGCGATCTGAAGGACCGGTTGGGGAAGTAGGGGTTACTCACCGCTTCGCAATTGCTTGAGACGTTTTCTAAAATATGGGGCGGCTTCTTCTCCGCTTTTGCGGGCGGCTTCGTTAGCGATTTCACGTCCCATCCTGTCGACCGCTTCCTTTCGCGGATCGGGTTTTGGAGCAGGGGATGGTGTGTTCGGTTTTGGTTTGCCGGATTTTGATTCCTTGAAGATCAGGCGAAGTATTTTGCTGCCCAGATTTAATATGGGCCCCATATTGGCAACCTGAACACCGTCCTTCCGTTTCTCCGCCAGTTTTTCCTTAAGCGCCCGTTCGGTCTCGCCGCCGGGCGTCGCGCGTCCGTCTTCCGTCAGCCCGTTATCACGTTGGAACTTCTGTATGCCCTCGACGGTCTTCGCATCGATATAGGGCATGGGCGGCGCGGTGCGGTCGTATTTCAGATAATCGAGTGAGCCGAGCGCGCGCTTGATCGTCTTTACGTCTTCGGCGCCGTTGGCCCCGCCGGAACCGACTTCCTGGCGCAGCGAGATGTCTTGCGGCCTGGACGTGTCCAGCCCCTCGCCGGTCAGCGCCGCGACCATGTTGCGTTCGGTCTCTCCGCCCGGCGCCATCCAGTCATCGACTTTCAGCCCCGACTGTTCCTGAAAATCGCGGATGCCGCCTTCGACTTCCCCATCCGTGTAGCCGGACAGATCGTCCAGATCGTCCAGATCGACCGGTTCGCCCTTCAGCACGCGCAGCGCGGCGCGGACACGTTTGACGTCTTCCGGGTTGTTCTCGCGGCCCGGACCCACAGGGCCGGAAAGAATGGTGTGCATGGCATGCTCCTTGTCGTTAACGGAAACGGCCCGCCTTCTTTTGGGGGAGACGGGCCGGAATTGCGGTGGGTGATATGCAAAAAAAGCCGCCACCCGTCTCCGGGCGCGGCTTTTCCACTCTGACTATTCTACCCCAATCTACGGCAAAAGTAAAGGTAAAAATACCTTAATTCATTTTTTTACGGAATTTCGCTATCACTGGAGTATGAATTTCACCCTTGATCCCATGACCCCGGAGGACTGGCCCGACGTGCGGGCGGTCTTTGCAGAGGGGTTGGCGGCGGGGCTTGCCGCCTTTATGTCAAAGCCGCCGGACTGGGACGAATGGCATGAAGGCCATCTGCCCCTCGGTCGTCTGGTGGCGCGGGCGTCGGATGGCGCGATCGCGGGGTGGGCGGCGCTGACCCCGGTGCCGGACACGTGAGGCGCCGCAGGAGTCGCTGAGGTCAGCGTCTATGTCCATTCGGAATATCAGCGCCAGGGAATTGCGACAGCGCTTCTTTCCCGGTTGATCGACCTCACGGAAGCGGCGGGGTATTGGACCCTCCAGGCACAGATGTTCACGGCCAACGGCGCCAGCCGGGCGTTGCATGCGCAATGCGGCTTTCGCGAGGTCGGTATGCGTGAACGCTATGGTCACCTGAACGGCGTGTGGCACGATGTCGTGCTGCTTGAACGGCGCAGCGGCAAGGCTGGCGGTCCCGGCTTGCCGACCAGGGCGTGTGGCGCATGACCGTTATCCGCGCCCGCATCGGCTATACCTCCGTCGCCTATGTGACGGAGATTTTTCCGAAGCTGTTTTATGAGATCGTCCCCGATGGTGTGGTGCTGCAGCTTCTGACCCAGCAGGTGACCACGCATGCGCCGCGCAATATGGAACGCATTCATGAGGAAGCGCGGGAGGCGGTGGCTTCCTTCGCCCGCGCCGGGGCCGATATGGTGATCCTCGGCGGCGCCCCGACAAACCTGTCGAAAGGGCAGGACGCGTTGCGGAAAGCGCTTGAGGATCTGTCGGCGGAATACGGCATTCCGGTATCCTCCAGCGCCTGGGCCCAGACAAAGGCGCTGAAGGCGGTGGGCGCGAACAAGGTCGGCATTATCCATCCCGCGCCGGACGGGCGCGATGACGCCCAGATGCAAAAGCTCGCCGAGGCCGGGTTCGAGCCCATTGCGAGCGCGGGGGCCGGGGCGGTGTTCGAGGATTACAACCGCATTCCCGATACTCTGGCTCTGCGGCTTGGACGGGAAATGGTCGAGGCGCATCCGGAAATCGATACGCTGCTCTATTCCTGCCCGCACTGGCCGGTAGCGGGCGCGATCGAGCCGTTGGAGCAATCCTTTGATGTGACGGTGGTTACCTCGCTCCACGCGATTATCCGGGAGGGGCTGCGCAGCTGCGGCATCACCGGGCCGATTGAAGGGCATGGGCGCCTGTTGCGCGAATGCTAAAATTTCTTGCGGTATTTTTCCTGGCCTTGATAGAGACATTTCCCGCGCTCGCGGCGACAACCCTCTCCGCCGATGGCAAGACCGATACATACGGTCTGATCAATGCGGCGCTGGCGCCCGGTGGCAATGCCGTCGAGGTGCCGGATTGCGGCCATCCCGAATTCGGCCCGCATATCACGCAAGCCTACGATGCCATCCTGAAGCGCTACGTCTTTCGCTTTCACATCCATCGCGACCGCGATGACGACCGCTGCCGCAAAGCCGACCGGCAGAGAACGGAAATCAAGACATACGCCAGATCACCGGACAGGCTGAAGGCGTTCGCCGGAGACGTCATGGTTTTCCGCTGGAAGTTCCGGCTCGATCCCGCCTTTCAGCCGTCACACCGTTTTACCCATCTGCATCAGATCAAGGCGGTGGGCGGTGACTATGCCGCCATGCCGCTGATCACCCTGACGGCGCGCAAGGGAAAGAAGGGGAAGCCTGACCGGATGGAGTTGCGCCATGCGGCGCGCGACCGGCAGAAGACCCTTGCCATGAGGCCGTTGCCGGCGTTTCTCGGGCGCTGGCTTTCGGTCGCGGAACGGATTTCTTTCGCAAGAGAAGGTTCCTACGAAATCTCGATCAGGGACGTTCTGACCGGCGCCGTGTTGTTCGAATATGAAAACGCTGCCCTCGCCACCTGGAAAGAGGGCGCGGCGTTCCTGCGTCCGAAATGGGGGATTTATCGCAGCCTGCGGGACCGTGACAATCTGCGTGACGAGATCGTCGATTTCGCCGATTTCGGGATTGTGAAGGAGCGCTAGGGCTTACCCGTCCCGGGCGATATCCATCAGCGGTTTCTGCTGCCCGCCATCGATTTCGATCATCGTGCCGTTGACGAAATGGGCGCGCGGCGAACAGAGATAGGTCACCAGATCGGCGACCTCATCCGTTTCCGCGATCCGTCCGAGCGGGATTGATTTGGGCGCGAGCTGGTCCGCTTCCTCGACGCTGATATTCATGTCGCGCGCCATCGCCTCGACCAGACCGGCCCAGCGTTCGGTGCGCACCGGGCCCGGATTGACGGCGCAGAAGCTGATATTGTCGGCACCGTACTGGCCCGCCAGCGACATGGTGAAATTCTGCCCCGCCGCGTTGGCCGCGCCCGGCGCGATTTCCCAATAGGAATGCTTGATCCCGTCATTGCCGATCAGATTGACCACCCGGCCCGCGCCGGATGATTTCAGATGCGAATGGCCGCCCGTGTACAACGCACATAGCCGAAGAATTTCAGTTGCAGCGCATCTTCCCACTGTTCGTCAGAAAGATATTCCAGCACGCCGCCCGCCGCCGCGCCCGCGTTATTGACCAGAATATCGATCCCGCCGAGCCCGTCCGCCGCGCTGGCGATGAAATCGTCAGCGTCAGAGGTCTTGGTCAGATCGGCGGCAATCGGCAAAATCTTGCGGTTGGTTTCCCGGGCGATCTCTTGCGCCGCGTCTTCCAGCGGTCCCGCGCTCCGGGCGCAAATCGCCAGATCGGCCCCTTCCTGCGCCAGTGATCGCGCAATCGCCTTGCCGATACCCGCGCTGCCGCCTGTGACGACCGCTTTCTTGCCCTCTAACCCCAAATCCATCTCGGGCGCCCTTATTCTGGTTGCGAAACGCTATTATCCCCGTGAAATGCGCCGGTGCAAGCCGCCTGCCGTTGCTGGTCTGATGGCACTGGTCTAGGGTTTTTCCACCATGTCCAAACGGCATAAATATATTGGCGCGCCGGTCACGCGGATAGAGGACCGGCGCTTTCTCAGCGGGTCGGGCTGTTTTATCGGCGATGTGACCGTGCCCGCTATGGCGGAAATGGCGATATTGCGCAGCCCGCACGCCCATGCACGCATCCGCGATATCGATCTTTCGGCGGCGCGCGCAATGGCCGGGGTGATCGATGTTTTCGCGGCGGGTGATCCCGGGGTCGACCAGCCGGAAATTCCCATCCGGCTCGCGCCTTTCGCCGGGTTCGAAAAATTCCTGCAGCGCCCGCTGGCGGAGGGAAAGGTCCGCTATGTCGGTGAACCGGTGGCCGTGGTCATCGCCGAAGACCGCTATCGCGCCGAAGACGCGCTGGAAGAAATCGCGGTCGATTATGACATTCTGGATGCGGTCACGGATGTCGATCAGGCGCTTTCCGATCAGAGCATCCTGCATGAGAGGCCGGGAACCAATCTGGCGACCGGCTACACGGTGGGGCGCGGCGATGTGGAGGATGCGTTCGCCCGCGCCGCGTACCGGCGGAAAGAAAAATTCATAACCAACCGGCATGCCGCCTGTCCGCTGGAGACGCGCGGTCTTTTGGCGGATTTCAATGAGGCCGCGCAAACTATCCGGCTGGAAGGCGCGGTGAAGGTTACCTGGTTCAACCGGCGTCATCTGGCCGCGGCCTTCGACCTGCCGGAAAGCTCCGTCGTTCTGATCGAACATGATGTGGGCGGCGGGTTCGGCGCGCGCGGAGAGCTCTATCCCGAGGATTATCTGGTCCCCATTGCGAGCCGCCGCTGCGGCCGCCCGGTCAAATGGGTGGAAGACCGGCGGGAAAACCTGATGGCCGCCAACCATTCCCGCGACGTGACATGTGAACTGGAAATAGCGGCGGATGCGGACGGGCGTATTCTCGGCATGCGCGCGACGGTGCAGGGCGATCTCGGCGCCTATATCCGCACAAACGGGGGCGTGGTGCCGTCGAAGGCGGCCCAATTCCTGCCCGGCTCCTATCGCGTGCCGTCTTTTTCCTGCGATGTGCAGGCGCTGGTCACCAACAAGACGCCGGTCGGAACGCTGCGTGGTCCCGGCCGGTTCGAGGCCAATTTCTGCCGCGAACGCATGCTGGATTTGATGGCGGCGGATCTTGATATCGACCCCGCCGAGATCAGACGCCGCAACCTGATGATTCCGGATGAACTGCCTTACCGCATCGGAGAGCTTGTCCCCGGCGATCCCGATGCGACCTATGATGCGGGCGATTATGGCGCGGCGCTGGAACGGCTGCTGGAAGAAGTGGGATATGCGGACTGGGCCGCGCGCCAGGGCGAACGCGATGATCAGGGCCGGTATCTGGGGCTTGGGATCGCCTGTTTTATAGAGAGCAGCGCCGCCGGCCCGCCAGAAAGCGCCCATATCGAGGTCGGTTCGGATGGCACGATCGATCTGCGCACCGGCGCGTCCGCGCTGGGGCAGGGGACGGAAACCGCGCTGGCACAAATCTGCGCCGAGGTGTTGGAAATTCCGATGGACGGCATCGCCGTGCGGCACGGCAGCACCGATCTGGTGGCGAGCGGCGGCGGCACGTTTCATTCGCGCAACACGGTGATGGCGGGCAACGCCACACGGGTCGCGGCGGAAAATTTGCGTGGCCGGGCAATCGAACTCGCGGCGCTGCGCTGGAACGCCGCGGCAGGCGAGTTGTCATATGAGGATGGGGCGGTCAGGCGAGCCGGTGGCGAGACGCTTACCCTGGCGGAACTCGCCGGGTTCGATGAAATGCACGCCGACGGGTCGTTCGACAATCAGGGCAAGGTGTCCTGGTCCTATGGCGCGCATGCGGCGCTGGTCGCGGTCGATGCGGAGACCGGCGGCATTGAAGTGTTGCGCTATGTGCTGACCGAGGAGATCGGCCGCGCCCTCAACCCCGCCATGCTGCGTGGACAGGCGGTCGGCGGCGTGGTGCAGGGGCTGGG
>Ga0181583_10003761_pt1 | contig 11139 bp, 6 predicted proteins | sample 071ome_31_FD_132461 | JGI IMG/M metagenome (GOLD analysis project Ga0181583, IMG submission 132461) | Coastal salt marsh microbial communities from the Groves Creek Marsh, Skidaway Island, Georgia - 071405CT metaG (megahit assembly) | ecosystem: Environmental > Aquatic > Marine > Intertidal zone... | reverse complement strand
TTGTTCGGTATATACATCCAAAATATTGACCTTATTCGCATCAATTGAAAGGTGTATTTCGCTGGCCACCGCTTCAAAATTCTCTGTGATAAACATTGGTATGGAGTAAGTCTCTCCAGCATTCAATAATATTTCCTGAACCATAAGAGTCGATGTCTCCAGCGATGGGCTTTGAAGGCCAATATTGGCAGAGTCATCGACATCCCCAGGCTTGTATGCGACATAATGTGCTCGTGGCCCTACAGCACCGGCTAAGGATCGGGTTGAATCAATAAATACCCAATTCCGGCTCAGTGTTGTATCCTTGGACAATAGGATATTTTCTAATAAAACAAGGTCCAGTGTTGTCACATTATTACTTTCACTCAAATCGGCGGCTTGCTGCTGGATAGTATTTAAAGTCCACATACCCAAAATATGGCCACGCATTAAGACCATGTCCAGCACATTCAGTCCATTGACAGGCTCATCTATTTTTTCCGGAAAGAGGTTTTCCTCTGTACTTGCTTTACCCTCATCATCTGTCAGTACCCCAGGACTTAACATAACTCCCGGCAAAGGTCGCAATCCATGCGTATTTACTGTTACCAGCTTGCTGAAACCACTGAAATCCACTTCAATCCTCTGATCATATGTCCACGTGTATTCGGGATAGTCAACACGACTGATAAGCCATTGCCGAATCAGGATTAATGTATTCTGATTAAGTTCATCCACTATATCGCTATAATGAGCAATATATAATTCAGGAATATTGAAGAACTCGGGTCTGGAGTCAGCAAAATCGACAGATGAAAAATGCACCAATTCATCAGGACTGATCCTGTGATCAGCAATACTTAAGTCATCGGGCCACTCAACATCATCTTCCAGACTGTGCCCTGATCCGCAATCACCCACAGGTGCTGAATTAGGTAAAGTATCACATATATTGCCTAACTCCAGATAATTATAGATTTCTTGCCGGAAGGAGTAAACATGAGCAGTAAGCCAATTTAAAACAGTCCAATCCCGAACAATTTTCAGCTGTGCAGGGGGTAATATAATCCGTGTATCGGTGAAGGTGATGCCATAAACATTTGAACAATCTGAAGGAACTCCAATTACTGGGTAAATGACAGAGCTGTCTAAACCAAAATTTAAAATCAGATTACCCGGAAGAAGTTGATTATAAACTTCCTGCTCAGACCCCACTGCATTGACCCGAATTTCTGGATCAGGCCAGAAAATATCTGTAGCTCCAAAATTACAGGTACTATCCAATATATTGACAGATCCAGGGATGACCACATGATTTCTCACGCCAAAGCTAGAACTTGACAACTGCACCAGCGCAGGACTCGAAATCAAATCAAGTACTGAGCTTGAATTTTCATCACCAATGAGTTTGAAACAAATTTCAAAAACACCGGTCCCATCAGGTAAACTCGTCGGATTCTGAGCTGTCAGATCAATCCATACGAAAGGCAATACACCAGCCTCGGCATTACCGTTATTGATATTGGCCTCATTAAATCCACTCAAGACATAATTGCCACTTCCGGAAAACTCAAGTATTTCCGGATCCCAGCTGATAGTACCCTGGAATGCTTCTACATCCGTAAAATTATTCACGCGCAAGGGAACACATAGTTCTGCTTCCTTAGGGCCTGCGTAATCGTCAAAATATAATTCCACTACACCAGGTCCGTTATCTTCTTCAAGTAAAATGAGACTGACCGTACAAAAATCATTGTTCCCGGATTCATCCCAGACGTAGATATCTAATGGGATCGGAGTATTGGGAAATGGAATATCAGCAATTGTAAAAGTTCTTCGTGAACTCCGAGTATCAAAATCAGGGTCGAATTCAGGAGCTGTACTTGTGAAGGTATATCTTAATTGATCAGCATCAGTGCAGTTGTCAAAACTCCCTATATTAAAATCGATAGCATTTATGTCTACAGAGCCGTTTTCCAATTGAGCAGTTAATTCGCTACCAAGACAATATGATACAGGATTGATTGTATCACTTGAACAATCCGCTGCACCTACCGAAATACTTCCTTGATCAAGAACATAATCAAGAACAACACCCTCAGAACCTATTTCAATAAATGTCGGTATATCACTGAGTCCGATGAGTGAGGAACTGCCTTGTGTACCAACAACATTAAAACAAACCGTAAACAGAGTATCTCCATCGGAAATGTTTACAGGGCTTATTGTCGAACTATCAAACCAGGAAAAACTTAACTGTCCTTGATTGGCAGAAGATGTCCCAAAGTTGCCAGCATTCATGTCAAAGATCCCAAAGTCCTTGACATCACTGTATTGAACTATGGAAGGGTCCCAATTGATACTGCCCTGGAAAGACTGAATCTCTTGGAAATTCTGGACAGTAAGGGCTAAGCAAGCGGTTTGACCCCTTTCTGCATTTAGGTCAGGCAGACTTAATACAACATCCTCTACTTGTGGATTTCGAATAAGAGCATTTACTTCCCAGGACCAGCGACCCTCCATGGTCGTTGTATCAAATTGGCAAGCATCAATGACAAAATACGTCTTCACGATATTTTGCCCCCCTTCCGGTAAGTCAAAGATCTGTGTTTCTGAGGCCCAACCAATGAGACTGCACGATGATGATTGCCAGAATGGCTCCTCACAAAGGGCCCCGGGACAATCGATCACAATATTAGCTCCAACGGGCTTACCATCGTTGTCGTATACCAGCTCAATACTATCCCTCTCAATAAGATTGCATCCCGAAACACAATTTCCAGCGTCGTTATCACTAACAGAAACTATAGCGTCTAGAGAGTATGGCCAGTCAATCATCGTTTCACCATCAAAGGAGGAACCAAGGTCTTCCAAACCAATAATCTGTATACATGTACCACTTGAACCCGGCATAGACCACACGCGTCGTATGGTTCCGTATTCACATGCCGGTATATAATCTTCTGCTATGCTTACGCCATTGAGTTGATACATATCGTCTTCATCGCCGTCCTGGTTCTGATCATAACCCTGTGTATCCGTATAAATAGGCACACAGCCCGATGTACTTGCAGCAGCGCCAAGCACATTTTCTATCACTTGAGAATCATGAATATCTGTACCGCAGTCAACAACGACATTGCCCGGACACATAATAGTTACATTCTGGCTGAGCTCCAGGTGTACAGTTGTACTTAAAGTTGTCTGATTCCCTTGCTCGTCGATGGCTGTTACACTAATTATATGGTCACCCAGCTTAGAGCAATCAAAATCAAAAAACGAGGGTTCAAAAGAAATAGCATTGCTGTCAGAGCAATTATCAAATACTTGCTCTATAAGATCAGATGTTTGAACTCGTGCACTGTATGGTTGTGGGGCACTTCCACTGGTAAGCTTTACCGTGTAATCCTCTACGAAGCTTAAGGTCGGGCCAAATTCATCGACTACAATCACTTCTCCCCAACAAGAATTGGAACTCGGCGTATGAGTCACAGTAACTCCAATACGATCTCCAAGATTACTGCAGTCAAAACTGCTAGGAGATACCTGCATCACGTTATAATCGTAAGGGCCGCCTACCAGAATATCTTCAGCTGATATCCCTGTTTCTGATTGCCATGGACTGATAGACAAGGTTTGCAGGCTGTTACAGGCTATATTTTCAGAGAATTCCTCACAACCCGTTCCCGTAATGAGTATTGGAATGCCATTTAGTTCTGCACCAATATTAACAAGGTCATTATTGCTGACTTCTGTCTGGTAATTTTGTGTCCTCAAGAGTGAAAAATCAGTAGTACTGCAAGCCTGACCAACGGCCTTGAATCGCATAGTAAACAAAAGGTGACCATCAGGTAGTGATTTTGGAAGGGCGTCACCACTCAGCCAGGCATGTGCCAATCTGCCTCTCTGCTCAGACAAAGTCTGGGCAGGCAGTGCGAAAGAAGCAACATTCAATCCTGGCAAATCCGCAGAAATAAATGGAATTTCTGTGATTTCAAGAACCGTGGAATCCCAGGTAATTGTAAACTGCGAGGCTATAAGGTTTTCAAAATCCCTAAGCTTTACATCAATATCAACCTGCCCGTTTATTGCAGAGGTAGAATCTATGGTGGAAAGGTCAAGTTTTAGGCTTGTCTGAGCCACAAGGCTGCCACCGATAAGAAAATATAAAATACATAATGATTGTCTAATGAAATGCTTCATTGTGCAATAAATTAATTCTTTTATGAATGATCTAAAACAATTGATAGCCTAGTCTAAATAATAAACCATAGTTGTTTTGATTCAACCTAAAATATGAATCCTTTTTCAATACAGTGGACGATCGGAGTCTATAATATGACGATAGTCCAATCAAATATCTGTTCAATTGAAACTCCGTTGCCATTGCAAATTGGGTCGAAGCTTGATTGCCCGTTTTGTAAAGACTTGTATTCGAGTTAGCAAACATAGTTATTGTTTTACTATTATCCTCTAAACAATAGCCATGACTCCAGCTTTTAATTAAATAAAAGGCCAACATCTCTTATCCCAGACTTAATCTATCCATTCTTATCAACCATTTATACAAGTATTAAGCACGCTTTTCTGAAAAACGCTGCGTGAAGGACAAATAAACATCAAAAATCCATCTTAAATCTGAGATTCACCCGTCGTGAAGTAAGGAAATTCGGAATTGCATACTGCTGATTACCCACAGTCTTGATCCATGTATTGGAACCAACGTTGGCTATTTGCAACAAGTTAAATACTTCAAAGCTGATCCAGGTACTGTTTGTAAAACGGAAGGCATGATAAGGCTTTTCTTTTAACTTTGACTCATCCCAAATCTGATATGAAAATCCTATATCTACTCTTTGATAGGCTTTAAATCGGAATATATTTCTGTAGACCTCATTATTGCCGCGCTGCCCGAACGGAAGGCCCGAGCCGTAGGCCAGATTCAGATTCATCTTGAAGTCTTTGTTTTGAGGCAGGTAGTCCTGGAAGTAAATGTTAATATTAAAAGCTTGATCGGTGGGCCTTGGAACATAATCCACCTGTGTCGGTTCTGTTTCGCCGAAAGAACGAGATAGGTGCTGCACCCCTTCAAGACTCTCCCTGGCAGTCAGAAATGATAAATTAACCCATGATTCCGCTCCAGGAACGAATTCTCCATTGACCCTGAGATCAAGACCAGCTACATAACCCGAAGCATCATTCTCCCCAGAGTACCGGATGCGCACATTATCTATTTCATAAGAAACAAGATTATCCAGTTTTTTGTAATAGGCTTCGGCTATGAACCTGAACTTTTTACGACTCCGTTGCAACCAGTTAAAGTCATAGCTCATCCCTGCAACCAGATGCGTCGACTTCTGAGCCCTTAGCGCTGGATTGATCTGCCCCTGAAAATTTCTTAGCTCCCTGTAAAAGGCCGGTTGTGCGTAGATACCTCCGGCAAGTTTGAAGGTGATGTCTTTACCCGAAGCCAAAGGCTTATAAAAAACCTGCATACGTGGACTGATTGTCGTTTCTCCATTATAACTCCAATGGTTAAAACGTACACCCCCGGTTAACTTAAGCTCATATGCGCCCTCAATGCCGAAGGAATAACTGTCCTGAACAAAACCCATAAGGCGATAGGAATTGATATTATTCTCAGACTTGATGACTTCATTAAGCAAAACACTCGTCTCGCTGAAAGGAATAGAATATCCAGCAGAGTCAATACGCTCCCACTCACTCAGGCGATCATCAATATTCTCTTTTTGATACTTGATGCCCCACTGGATAAAATTGTTATTCAGTTCAGAATCTGTCTGAAATTCAATACCACCTCTTAGCTGTATATTACTGATCTGGCTCTCCAGCCTGTTGCGTGCATACAATTGTTGTACTCCGGTACCCAGCACACTCACCTCTTCCAATGACCCTTCTCCTTCGAGATCGAATTCTACCTGGGAAAGCGTGTAGTATCCAAGTATATCGAAACGCTCTGATTCATAATTATCATAATGTGAAGCCAGCAATTTTATAAAAATCGGATTCTTTTCACGTTCAGGAATGTAGGTAAATGAAATTCCACCCATAGCGTTTTGGAATCCGGTTCTCTCCTGCCCTTCAAAAATCGTTGTCAATTGCAAAACCTGCGTAAACAGTCCTGATGCGCTCGCGCGTTCCCTAGGAGTAAAATCGTATTGGTTGTAGTTGTAATTGGCCAATACTGCTACCTGGAAATCCTTGCTGAAATCATAGGTGAGATAGGTTTGTACATCTGCGAAATTAGGAATGTATTCTCCCTGCACATCAAGAGACCCCAATAGGTATCGGGTGGTTTTATATCTGGTACCAACAAGATATCTCATCTTGTTATAGGCATTTACTCCAATTTTTTTACTGCCTTCAATATGTGCACTGGCTCCCAGGAAACTCATCGAAGCCGAAGCCGCAAATGCCTCAGGTCTTTTATACCTGACGTCGAGTACTGATGACATCTTGTCGCCATACTTCGACTCAAAGCCACCAGACGAGAATTTTACATCACGAATAAGGTCTATATTGGGAAAGCTCAGCCCTTCTTGCTGGCTGCTGCGAATCAGGAGCGGACGAAATATCTCAAAGTCATTGACATAGATGAGGTTTTCGTCATAGTTGCCCCCCCGCACATTATACTGGGAACTAAGCTCTCCTCCTGTACCACTGCTTGTTCCCAGGGCAATATGCGGCAGAATGCTCTCAAAATTTCCACTGGCGGTTGGCAGTTTCTTAAATTCAGTCACCTCTTCCTTAACCATCCCTACGTCTTCAATCTTACTGCTCCTGATAACGACATCAACATCCGAAACTCTGGGCGCTATTTGTATGTTAACGTAACGTTTACCTCCAGACGGCATGGAAGGAAGCTTGTATTCAGATTCCAGGTAACCTATCCTTGAATATACAAGTGAAACTGCCTTTCCGGCAGGGACCTTGAGCGTATATTCACCATAAGCATTGGTCTCAGCAGCAGCGTTGCTGCCTTTGACGTATACCGTTACAAATTCTACAAAATTACCCGTATCAATGTCCTTTACTACACCAAAAACGGTTGCTGTTTCCTGAGCATCGAGGCCGATCGCAGTAATAATTATGAGCCCGATTAAGTGGATGTATTTCCTGACAGATGCCTGCATTTTAGACGACGAAATTATTCGACTCAAATTGTCTGAACTTTTCTATGGTAGCCTTTGGATCCTCGGTTTTGAAAACACTGCTGCCGGCAACCAGTATGTCAGCACCTGCTTCAAGTATTTTTTCTGTGTTCTGAAGTCCGACACCGCCATCAATTTGGATCTTTGTGTCCAGGTTACGGGTCGTAATCTCCGCCTTCAAGCGCCTTATCTTATCAAGAGTTCTGTAAATAAACTTCTGCCCGCCAAAACCGGGATTAACCGACATAAGGCAAACAAGGTCAATGTCTTCAAGGATATCAAATGAGGACTCGACAGGTGTTTGAGGATTGATAGCTACTCCGGCTTTAACACCCTTGGATTTCAGGTGATGAAGCAAACGATGGGCGTGATTGCTGGCTTCGAGGTGAAAACTAATGGAATCCGCCCCACTGTCGACAAATGAATCCACATATTTTTCAGGTTCGACAATCATAAGGTGCACATCCAGGGGTTTATCACAATGCTTATTCATTGTTTTAACGATAGCCTGTCCGAATGAAATATTAGGAACAAAGACACCATCCATCACATCAACATGGAGCCAGTCCGCCTTTGAATTATTAATCATATCAAGTTCTTCCCTCAATCGACCAAAATCAGCAGCCAGTACAGAGGGTGCTAGAATGAATTTTCCCATGTTTGTATCTTAAGTTGCAAAAATAAGCTATTGTAGCTTTTTATAATGATTCCGCCCTCTTTTCTCGTTTTGTCTGACTAAATGATTTGAATATGAATTCAGAAAATAAGCTTACCGTCTGTATCATTACCTAATGCCATGTAAAGACAGGCCCTCCAGCTCATATGATTTTTTCCTTGGTTTGAAAGCGTGATTGAGTTGTCTGTTGCGATACATCATTATGTTACACATCCAAATATCCTTATGACGGGACCCCAAGATCTTCATGCTACAATAATGAATCAAGCAGTATGATTATGAAAAAAATAGCCGAAGAGTATTGTACTTTTACAGAATGTCAAAGAACAAACGGTACGATAAAAGGTGATTTTGTAACTTACGAATCCGTTGCTTATTATGTGGGGTCAGGTGAAGCTTTCCGAAAACGCATTTTCGAAACAAAAGACAGGCTCCCATTTTACTCACCGGCCAGTACCTCTTTCAGTCTGTTAAAATAATTGAATGCTGGATCCTTCAAGGATATGCAATATAAGATGCAGAAGTAAAACAAGTTTAATCTGCCGGTACATCCGGCTTCCAGAAAAAGTTTCTCATCAAAATTATACTGATTATTATTCCGGGGATATAATATTTACGGGAGAATCGGGGTTATACTTGAGAAGGCTCCGAATAACATAGGGTTTATACTTACATATGTTTATATTCATTGGAAGTAAACACCCAATTTAACGGTGATGCTTTTAATTCTCTTTTTTTAGAGTGATATTTGTTAAGAAAACCTCAGGCATGAGTCCTAAATCAAACAACTTATCTTTAGTAGCAATCATTGCTCTCGTTATCCTAATTGCTGCCGTCGGGATATTGGTACTGAACAATTCTTCATTAAAAAAAGAATTAAACAAGAAAAAAACCGAATTGCTTGAATTGGAAAAGGTCAATACAGAACTGGACCAAAATTATGAATCAGCCTTGCAAGACCTGGAGGAACTTAGAAGTGACAACCAGGAATTGAATGATCTGATTGATTCCCAAAAGGAGGAATTGACAAAGCAGAAAAACAGAATCAGCACTCTGATTTGGACTGAAAGAGAATTGGGTAAAGCGCGCAGCGAGATGGATAAGCTTAATGCTCTTGCGCAGGAATACATGGAAGAGCTCAATACCCTAAGGAAAAGCAATGCGAGCTTACTTGAAGAAAATTCCGAATTGAGTACTCAAAACAAAAATCTCAGTTCCGAGATTAAACTCAACAGAACCAAAATGACAGAAATGGATTCTGTATCCCGAATTTTGAAAAATCAATCGGAAAAGCTCAAGGAATCCAATCAAAGATTATCCAGCAAGGTCGACATGGCCAATGCCATAAAAATCAACTACATCAATGTCAAGACCCTGGACGACAGGGGCAAGGGTAAAGTCAAAGAGCGGAGCCGTGCTAAAAGAGTCGATATTCTAAGGACCTGTTTCACAACAGAAACCAATCTGGTGACTCCTTCAGGTGGCAAGGAGTTTTATGTGCGCTTTACCAACCCGGCTGGCGAAGTGCTGTATGTCGAAGAATTGGGTTCAGGAAAACTTACCAATAAGCTAACCGGAGAAACGATAAAGTATTCGACCTCAGGTATAGTCGAGTATAATCATGAGGAGCTCCAGGCCTGCATTGACTGGACGCCTAACTTCGGTCTGAGCTCCGGCAATTATACTGTAGAGATATTTGAAAACGGCTACAATGTAGGTAAGGGCACATTCCGTCTCAAGTAAGACTTAATAGAAACAAACATTACAGGTATTCAGACGTTAGTTAATCGATTGACTGAAAAAAGTCTATAATCCTGTATTATGAGAGGCTGGAAGTTTTCCGGATTTATACCACAAAGTGAATCAGATCCATTTGAGGAGTTGCTCAAGCTCTTCAAGGAAATACTTATACATACTTCCGGGGATGTTTCCGAAGCACTTTCATGGTTGACTGAAATTGACAAACAGCACAATATTACCAGCGACGACTACGGTATCGCCGATTTTATCCAGGACCTCATAGACAAAGGATATATACAGGAGGACAGGCAGGGGCAAGGGCTTACGCCAATGACGCCTACAAAGAAAATGGAAGTCTCACTGCGTCGTCATGCCCTGGATGAAATCTTTGACCAACTCAAAAAGTCTAAACCCGGCAAACACAATACGACCTCCGCAGGTCAAGGCGATGAATTCACCTCTGAACTCAAACCTTTTGAGTTTGGTGACAAATTGGATAAAATATCTATATCTGAGTCTTTAAAAAATGCCCAGATCAATCACGGGCTTGATGACTTTAAGTTGACACAGAATGACCTTGAAGTGCATGAGACCTTCTTCCAGTCTCAAACCAGCACAGTGCTTATGATCGATATTTCCCACTCCATGATACTTTATGGAGAGGACCGCATTACGCCTGCTAAAAAAGTAGCCATGGCTCTCTCGGAGTTGATTACAACCAGATATCCAAAGGACAGCCTGGATGTGTTAGTATTTGGCAATGATGCCTGGCAAATAGAAATCAAGGACCTGCCCTACCTTGAGGTGGGCCCCTATCACACAAATACCGTGGCAGGTCTCGAACTGGCCATGAATATCCTTAGGAGAAGAAAGAATCCGAACAAGCAAATCATGATGATCACAGATGGAAAACCAACTTGCATCAAGAAAGGTAAAAAGTACTATAAAAATGCTTTTGGCCTTGACAGGACAATACTGAACAGAACATTGTCATTGGCTGTTAAAGCCCGTAAGCTAAATATTCCAATAACAACTTTCATGATTGCTAGGGATCCATACCTGGTACAGTTTGTAGATAAATTTACCAGAGCCAACAACGGAAAGGCCTTTTACAGCTCACTTCAAGGCCTTGGCGAGTTTATTTTTATGGATTACAAGGATAACAAAAGAAGAAAGAAGGGATAAAATCTTAGTTACAATAAGAATAAGAACATAATGGGAAATACAAACACTTTTGAAAAAATAAAAACCCTTGGAGCCCTAAAAAATACCGGATACAAGGCGCGATCCGTAAAAGATGAAATTCGGGAAAACCTGATGAAGAAACTGGGAACCGCCAAAAACAGCTATAGGGGAATAATTGGATATGAACATACCGTTATGCCTGATATAGAAAGAGCTCTGTTGTCTCAGCACAACATTCTGCTTCTTGGATTGCGGGGCCAGGCAAAGACGAGAATCGCCAGACTTACAACAGAACTACTGGATGAATACATTCCGGTTATTGAAGGATCTGAACTCAACGACGACCCCTTGAATCCCATATCATCAGCTTCTCTTGATTTGATTGAA
>Ga0181583_10003760_pt1 | contig 11141 bp, 9 predicted proteins | sample 071ome_31_FD_132461 | JGI IMG/M metagenome (GOLD analysis project Ga0181583, IMG submission 132461) | Coastal salt marsh microbial communities from the Groves Creek Marsh, Skidaway Island, Georgia - 071405CT metaG (megahit assembly) | ecosystem: Environmental > Aquatic > Marine > Intertidal zone... | reverse complement strand
TGCTGGATGTGCTGGACGCTATTGATACCGCGGCCGCGGACAGTCGCATCTCATCCCTCGTCCTGGCACCTGGCCAACTCCTGCCCTCAGGGTTCAGCAAACTGCAGGATATTGCCGATGCGCTTCAGCGCTTTCGTGCCAGCGGCAAAAAAGTGTATGCCTATGCCGACCACTACTCCCAGGGCCAGTACTACCTGGCCGCACATGCGGACGAGATCATTCTCAACGGCATGGGCAGCCTGGAGCTGGAAGGATTCAGCACTTACCAGCTGTACTATCGCGAAGCCCTCGACAAGCTGGGGATAAACGTCCACATTTTCCGTGTCGGGGAATACAAATCCGCTGTCGAACCATTTGAACGCAACGACATGTCCCCCGAAGCACGGGAAGCGAATATCGACTGGCTGGGCGATCTGTGGCAGCAGTACCTGACTGACATTGGCGAAGCCAGGAACTTGGCGCCGGAATTCGTTGACGGCTTTATCAGCAACCTCGATGCCGAACTGGCTGATTTCAACGGCAACATGTCTGCACTGGTGCTCGCACGCGATTTCGTCGACCGAATTATGGATCGGGACGCGCTCAATACCTACCTGCAGGAAGAGATCGGCAGCACCAGCAACGGCGAGGATTTCCTTAGTATCGATTACCGCAGTTACCTGGCCGCCAGCCGCAATGAATACGGGGACCTGCAGTCAGGCAATGACAAGATCGGCATCATTGTGGCCAGCGGTACCATTTATGACGGCAGCCGGGAAGCCGGAGACATCGGTGGTGACAGCCTGCAGGATCTCGTGCGCATGGCCCGGGAGGATGATGACATCAAGGCATTGGTGCTGCGCATCGACAGTGGTGGTGGCAGCGCCTTCGCCTCGGAAGTCATTCGCAACGAACTCGCCACACTGGCCGACGCCGGCAAGCCGCTGGTCGTGTCCATGGGCAGCGTGGCCGCCTCGGGCGGTTACTGGATAGCGACGCCGGCGGCGGAAATCTGGGCCAGCAATTCGACGATCACCGGCTCCATCGGCATCTTCGGGCTGTACCCGACCTTCGAGGACACTTTCGCCAAACTTGGCATCAGTGCCGATGGCGTCGGCACCACCGCGCTGGCTGGTGCCCTGGTGCCAGGCAGACCCCTGCCCCCAATCGCCGAAAATGTCCTGCAACTGACCCTGGAGGACGGTTACAACCGCTTCATTTCCCTGGTGGCGGAATCCCGTAATATGACTATCGAGGAAGCTGATGCCATTGCGCGCGGGCGCGTCTGGTCGGGTGAAGATGCACTTGCCATCGGGCTGGTGGACAACCTGGGAAGCCTGGAAGACGCCGTGGCAGCCGCCGCCCGCCTGGCCGGACTGGAAGAATACGACACCAAGCTGGTCGAGATGCCGTTGACACCCGGCCAGCAATTCCTGCAAGACCTGGTGGACAACGCACTGGTCCGGACATTCATGCCTGCATTACCTGCCGCTCGCAGTCCGCTTGCCGCGACCGGCATGCTGGGCAACTTTTACCGGGTTCTCAATGCCGACCTGCAGGATCTGCTGCAATTCAATGACCCCCGCGGGCTGTACTTGCATTGCCAGGAATGCCAGGCGGCGCTTTCGCCCTGATCTAGAAGCTGGCCAGCCAACTTCCTACTGCCAGTTCATCACCTTCCTCACGAAGGGAATGGTCAGGCGGCGTTTTTCCGCGAGTGACAGTTTATCCAGTGTTTCCATCACAGCCAGCAGTCCCTGCAGATCACGGGGATGGCGATTGAAGATATAGCTGAGTACTTCAGGCGGCAGCGGCATGTTCTTCTCTCGGGCGCGCTGGTCGAGGGCTGCAAGCTTGTCCTCGTCATTGAGTTCATGCAACTGGTAAGTAACACCCCACGCCATGCGAGAGGCAAGATCGGGCAAGGCAAATTCGATTCCGCGCGGTGACTGCACCGCGGTGACCAGCAGGCGTACGCCGGCCTCGCGCGACCGGTTGAAAAACTCGAACAGCGACTCTTCCCAGGCCTTGTCACCCGCAACCAGGTGCAGGTCATCCAGGCAGATGAGATCCATGTGATGCAGGCTGGCAAATACCTCAGGACCAAATACACGGACCTTGGCCATGGGCAGGTACAAGGCCTGAAGCGCGCCCCTGTCTTCCTGGTCGCGGCAGACGGCCTGCATCAGGTGTGTCTTGCCGCAGCCTTCACTGCCCCAGACAAAGGCAACCGGTTCTGCATAATGTTCGAGATCCCTCAGCAGACCGACCAGTTCGGCGTTCCGCGCCGGGATCAGCAAATTGGCGAACGTGAAGTGTTCAGAGACGGAAAAATCAAAAGGCAGTTGCGGCGAAAAGTTCATGCGGATTCAGGCTATCTGTTCCACCGGTAACTCATGAACACCTGGTTGTCCTCGCGCACCAGGTCGCCGACCGGCTGCATGCTCCTGTTCAGCGCAATTGTTTCCACCAGCTGGCGCAACTGCCCACCGGTGACCAGTTTCAACTCGATGGTCTGGTCCTTGACCCGTACGATATGGTGCTCGTTGACATCAGTCAGCTGCTCAACATAACTGAGCAAGCCCGCATAATCCTCGGCACTGGTTATCCCGGTGACCGTCATGTTCACTTCCATGCTGCTGTCAGTGCCTGACAACAGCACAGAATAATAGGCAGCCAGTTCGTCAGCGGCGAGAGCGATACTCTGCTCCATGAAAGTCTCTGCGGATTCTTCGAACAACTCGAGCTCAAACACCTGGTTCCTGAACAGATAATTGCTTTTTCCCAGCACATCGCCTGCCAGAGTCCTGAACAATCTCACTACCAGGACACTTTCGCTCTGGTAACGGGCGGAGGCGGCGAGCAATCTCTGCGCATCCATGTCCCACACGTCGTTGGCCGAAACTGCGCGCCGGTCCTCGAAATCGAGTATGGGCAACAGCACGGGCAGACCGCGTCGCTGCGCATCGTTTTCCAGCAGGGCCAGGATATCCAGGTTATCCCGCGCACTGGATCCGACCAATTGACGCTCACCCAGCTCATCCTGGACCACCAGCCATACCAGCGTGTAGGGCCTGTTGCGCGGCCACAAGGGAATACCTGCCGAATCGAGCAGTGAGAGTACCTGGGGTTCGAAAAAGGAAACACTGAGCTCGATCCCCGGTACTGCCGTTGGCCCAGCGTCGGCTTCCTGTGGTGGAGTGACGGTGCGGTAGGACCAGGTGTCGACGTAATTATCGGCACTGGCCAGCGCACGCCGGATCAGCGGCTGGTTGTAGATGGCGCTGTTGCCGGTCACCTTTAACAGGACCTGGCGCAATGCATTGTTGAAAGCCTGCTGCCGCTCCCTGACATTGTCGCGGGATTCGACCGGTACGATGCCCTGGTACAAGTCGGTGACCTCGATGGCCAGTGCGGACTCATTCAGCAGGAAAACCACCATGAGCAACAGGGCTGCTAAGCCACAGTTAAGGGTCCCTGATTTAGGATTTTTTACTGAAAAATCAACGCACTTCATGGGATGCCATCATAACTGATAACTGGACGAACAACCATTAGTTCACTACCATACCCGGGTCTTCGGGAACCACTGGAAGTCTTTGTTTTCCAACATAATATGGACACAGCAAAAAGCCACAGAAACGTCGCTGGATGCCCAGCTTCAACCCTGGTCGCACTCCTGTCCCTGTTGTGTCTGTGCAAGGTTTCCCTGTCGCTGGCCGCCAGCCCCCCCCTTCCGTACGATGCCGAGTACGAGGCCCGTTATGCTGGCTTCAGGGCCAGCGCGGAACGCTCGCTGCACAACACCGAGGACGGCGGTATAGAAATGAATACGCGCCTCGACCTGAAACTCCTCGGCAAGACCATCAGCAGCATCCAGGAAGTCAGCTCCCTCACCAAGGATGCCGTTACCGGTCAAATCAGGCCCCTTGCCTACACCTTTGAACAGACCGGCCTGGGCAAGCGTAGCCGTTCAGTCAGCTTCGACTGGGACAGCGCCATTGCCATCGCGACCTCCGGCCGGCAGGAAAACACCATCGCCCTCGAGGGCCTCGCCATGGACAGCCTGTCCGGCTATATCGCATTGCGAGAACAGTTGCTGGCCGGACATAAGGAAGTCACCTTCCAGAGTGTCGACAAGGGTGAAATGCATGATTTCAATTACGTGGTTACCGGCGAAGAGTGGCTGGAAACTTCGGCAGGCAGTTTCAGGACACTGAAACTCGAACGTGTCCGTGATACTGAAAGCAGCCGCGCCACCGAGATCTGGCTGGCACTGGACTGGGATTATCTCCTGGTAAAACTGGTGCAGCGGGAGCCGGGCGCCAAGATCATCAGTCTGGAGTTGACGGGAGCTACGGTTGACGGCAAACCAGTCGTCCCGGCTGATTCCGGCGCAGGTTGATCGCTTACAGTTTCAGCCCGTATTCGCGTTCCACCATAGCGGCCAGTCTCTCGAGGTCCGCAGCCTCATCGATATCATCCAGCGCGGCAAGTTCGGCCCAGGCATAACCTGCTTCAGCCAGGCGTGCGCGCGTTAGCGCCAGGACGACACCGCTACCCCAGTCGATATCCCTGAACAGCAGGGGTTCCCAACGGCGCAATCCGATCAGCACGTAGCCGCCATCGGTTGCCGGACCCAGGACGGCATCCTGCCCGGCTGACAGCACGGCGAAAGCCTGCTCCAGGTATGAGGCATCCATTCCCGGGCAGTCACAGCCAATGAGTATGGCCTGGTCATGATCAGCCAGTGCCGATCGCAAAGCATATGACATCCGCTCACCAATATCGCCCGTCGGCTGCGTGAACCGGTCGCCGGCAAAATTGGCAAAATCGGCATGGGCTGCATCACCCGCCACCCAAAGCTGGCGTTGCGTGCATTCGCAGTGATTGGCCAGCAGGGTTTGCCGGCACAGCATGGCGCGATACAGTGACAGGGTCTTCTCCCTGCCAAGCCGTGCTTCCAGGCGCGTCTTCACGTTTCCGGCAACGGGTTCCCGCACGAATAACAGCAGGCAGCGTGATTCAGTCATCGCGATTGTAGATCCTGGCCAGTCGTTCGGGATCGGCTCCCAGGAAATAGGCCAGGCGCAATACCCACATAAGCAGGACAGTGCCGGCAATGCCGTTCTGCTGCCAACGCCGGGCCGACGTGATGAGCCTGGTGTCGAGGCAAACAGGCCATGAGTGCCGGCGCAAGTTCTTGCTGAGCGCAACATCTTCCATCAGGGGGATGGACTGGTAGCCGCCGGTTTCTAGAAAAACCGGCTTGCGGACAAAAATACCCTGGTCACCGGTGGCAACACCGGTGAGCCGGCTGCGCAGATTCATCAGGCTGGCGATGACCGCATAGGCGATGCCAGGTGCATCCAGCCGGACATCGAAACGTCCCCAGTGCTGGCCGCTGTTATCCAGGGCCCGCAGTATTCCTGCAATTCCCTCCTCTGGAAACAGACTGTCAGCATGCAGGAAAAGCAGGATGTCATGACGTGCATTCGCTGCACCGAGATTCATCTGGCGGCCACGCCCGGTACCGGTCATCAGCACACGGTCAGCGAAGGCCCGCGCATAGGTAACACTGCCGTCGGTACTGCCGCCATCGACGACAATTATTTCATGTCCCGCACCGCGGTGGGCCTGCAGGACAGGCAGGAGTGCCTTGAGCGCCATGAGATCGTTGAGTACGGGAATGACGATGGATACGTACTCACCTGCCATGACTTGCTACGCGGCTTAGCAGTTCAGCCATCCAGCGCTCCGCCGCAACTGCTGCCCTGCCCTGCGGTACAGCCGTAGCAATGTTCTCCAACCGCGATGCCCCTGCCTTCAAGATTTTCATCGAGCAGGTCCTTCAGGTGGGGCTTTGGCCTGCTGGTGGCAACCAGCGGCAGCTTCAGCATCTGGTTGAAATCGCAGTCATAGACATAACCCTGGTAATCCACACTAAGCAGGGTCCTGCACATCACCGTGGCCAGATTCGCCTCGGCATAGTTGTCCTTGAGAATATTCATGTACTTGTTGTACAGGCCTTTCGCCAGCAACATGCCGCCAAATCGACTGATGGGCATATTGGTAATGGTGAACAACTGGTTGAATACAATGCCGAACTTTTCCGCGAGTATGCGCTTGTAGTCGGCTTCGAGCCCGGCCTGGCCAGGCGGCAGATTGAGATCGATGGGGTTGTACACCAGGTTTAACTGCAGATCGTCCCGGCGGCCATAACCCAGTGCATTGAGTTTTTTCAGTGCGGTGATGCTGCCATCATAAATTCCCTTGCCGCGCTGCTTCTCCACGTTTTCCTCCAGGTAACACGGCAACGAAGCCGTAATGGTGACGCCCTGTTCGGCAAGGAATACCGCCAGGTCCTCGTAACCGGGCTCCAACAGGATCAGCAGATTGCAGCGGTCTATCACCTCGACGCCCATGGCTCGCGCCTCCATCACCAGGTAACGGAAATGGGGGTTCATCTCAGGCGCGCCACCGGTCAGGTCCAGAATGCGGATGTCTTTACGGCGCGTGAATTCAAGGACGAGATCAGCGACGTCCCTGTCCATAAGTTCACGACGTTTTGGCCCTGCATTGACATGGCAGTGCGTACAGCTGAGGTTGCAGAGGTAGCCAAGGTTGACCTGGAGGGTTTGCAGGGCTGCCCGGGTCAGCGGGGGAAAATCCGTATTGAGCAGCAGCGGCCTGGTATCCAGCATGGTGTTCCTGATGATTGAAAACAATGATGAAACAGAGACCCTCGCGAACCGGTCCTGCTTTCGCAACCAATTGTAAGCCCTGTGACAGAGTTCAACCAGCTCCCAGGGCACGCTAGAATGAGCCCATGAATAAAGCCCTCGACCTGAAAACCCTTGATAACCTGGCCATTGGCGCAGAATTTGTCAGCGGCCTGCCCGGCGACCCGGTCACGGATAACTACACCCGCCAAGTGGCGGGCGCCTGTTACTCATTCGTCAATCCCGTCGCCTTCCCCAAGGCCCGGCTTATCGCCTGTTCGGAGGAGATGCTGGGGATCCTGGGCCTGGATCCCGCCGAATGCGGTACGGAATTGTTCACCCAGGTTTTCAGCGGCACCAGGCTGCTTTCCGACATGCGACCCCATGCCTGCTGCTACGGCGGCCACCAGTTCGGCCATTGGGCCGGCCAGCTCGGGGACGGCCGGGCCATTAATCTGGGCGAGGTCACCAGTGCCGACGGTCAGCACTGGGCCCTGCAACTGAAAGGCGCAGGGCCCACTCCTTATTCCCGCTCGGCTGACGGCCTGGCCGTCCTGCGTTCTTCAATCCGCGAATTCCTGTGCAGTGAAGCGATGCATCACCTGGGAATACCGACGACAAGAGCGCTGAGCCTGATCGGCACCGGCGAGTCGGTGGTTCGGGACATGTTCTATGACGGCCATCCGAAGCGGGAACCCGGCGCCGTGGTATGCAGGGTCGCGCCCTCCTTCGTGCGTTTCGGCAGTTTCGAGATTTTTGCCGCCCGCAAGGAACATGACATCCTCAAGCAGCTGGCAGATTTCACCATCGCACGGGATTTTCCTCACCTTGGCCAGCCAGGCAAGGACACCTACCAGGCATGGTTCCGGGAAGTCTGCCTGCGCACTGCCGACCTTATCGTGCACTGGATGCGCGTAGGTTTCGTCCACGGCGTCATGAATACCGACAACATGTCCATTACCGGATTGACCATCGACTACGGCCCCTATGGCTGGCTGGAGAGCTACGACCCGGACTGGACGCCTAACACTACCGATTTCGAAGGCCGCCGCTACCGTTTCGGCAACCAGCCGATGATCGCGCTGTGGAACCTGGTGCAGCTGGCCAATGCCCTCTACCCGTTGATCGGGGAAACCGAGCCCCTGGAAAGCGTCCTGGAAGAGTACAAGGAACATTACGAGAATGGCTGGCTCGACATGATGCGCGCCAAACTGGGTTTTGCCACTGCTCAACCCGGTGATGAAGCTATCGCGCTGGACCTGGTCGGCCTGTTCCGGCTCGCAGAAACCGACATGACCCTGTTCTTCCGTCACCTGGCGGGAGTAGTTGCAACGGAATCTCCTGAGCAAGCCATGGCACACATTGCACCGGCCTTTTATGGTGAAGGCCCCGGCAGCGAGGCCCGCCCGGCGTTCGAGCAATGGCTTGGCCGCTACCTGGCCAGACTGCAGCAGGAGCGCAGCCGGGATGATGAGCGCCAGGCGGCGATGAACCGGGTCAACCCATTGTACGTGCTGCGCAATTACCTCGCGCAACTCGCCATCGACAAGTCGGAACAGGGCGATCACAGCGGCGTGCATGAACTGATGGAGGTACTGAAAAATCCGTACACCGAGCAGGCAGGCAAGGCGCACCTGGCAGGGAAGCGCCCCGACTGGGCCAGGACCCGGCCAGGGTGTTCGATGTTGTCGTGCAGTTCATGACCACCCATCAGGAGTGGGCTGCCCACGCGCTGTGTGATACCATGCGGCCCGGTTACGACCAGTGCCCTCAATCATGCTCCGGTGGCACAGCTGGATAGCGCAGCCCCCTCCTAAGGGGCAGGTCGCAGGTTCGAATCCTGCCCGGAGCGCCAAATATTCCTATCCCAATTTCCAGGATAAACTTCGTTAAATTTCGCAGATCGCCTGTAATCAGCTTCAGCCCGAAGCGCCATATTCCCATCCCTTGTTTCCATAACTTGTTGCCTCTGCGTTTTTTTAATCGCAAACCTGATTTTTCCTGCGATATTGATTAATATCCAAGGACAGATGTTTTATAGATTTTCTGCACATGTCTGCAACCATTCTTCCCTTTGAACTGCCCCGCAACGAAGCGGTGATGTCTGTTCACAGCCTGATTCCCGAAACCGCCATGACAGCGGACTTCCTCGGCACCGAGCGCCAGAGTCACGCCATCCAGATCAGTCCGGACGGCCTGATGCTGACGGTTGGATACTCGATAATGGAAGCAAAAGAGGTCTGGATCACCAACCGCCGCGGCCAGACGGCCGAAGGCATCGTGCTCGCGCAGGATTATGATTCGGGCATTGCCCTGATTCGACCCACGACCAGTCTCGGCAAGGCCTACCTGGACACTGACGGAGCATCCACAGCCAATATCGGTGACCGCGTCGAAATCGTCACCAGTGAGAACTCCAAGGCCATGGATGCCGCCATCTTCGCCAAGGAGGAATACGCCGGCCGCTGGGAATACCTGCTGGAGGAAGCTTTCTATACGGTTCCCCTATGCGAACACTGGTCCGGTGCCGGCCTGCTGAACAAGCAGGGCAAACTGGTGGGCATCGGCTCCTTGGCGCTCGGCCTGAAAGGACCCACCGGTGACATCGTGCCCGGCAACCTGTTCATTCCCACAGACCTGGTCATGCCCTATCTGGACTACATGACTGGCCATGGGCAAAAACCCGGCAAGCTGCGTCCCTGGCTCGGCACACTCATCGAGGAACATGAATCAGAGCTTTGCGTTGTGGGTCTTTACCTGGGCGCCCCGGCGGCACGCGCGGGTATGCGTACCGGCGACATCATCCTCTCGGTGGATTCCCAGCCGGTATCTTCCATGGCGGGTTTTTTCAGGACCCTGTGGCATTTCGGTCCTGCCGGCACCCGCATCCCGCTGACACTGAAGGATGGTGATGGCACCCGCGAGGTCGTCCTGGACACCATCGATCGCAACAGCTTTTTCGTGCAGCATTCCCACAACATGTTCAACTGAGCAAGAGACTGCGCATGCGCCTTCTTTCATGGAACGTTAACGGTATACGGGCGGCTGTCGGCAAAGGCTTTGTTGAAGCCGTCTCTGACCTGGACTGCGATATCATCTGCCTCCAGGAAACCAAGGCCCAGGACGACCAGGTCATCACGGCACTGGAAGGCATGGATGGCTTTCATGTGTTCCCAAATTCCGCCGTCAAGAAAGGCTATTCCGGCACCGCCATACTCTCGCGCCAGGCACCGCTCCAAGTCACCTGTGACATCGGGATCAGCGAGCATGACCAGGAAGGCCGGGTCATCTGCGCAGAGTACCCGGCATTTAACCTGGTGACGGTCTACACACCGAATTCAGGCAACGGTCTCAAGCGGCTCGACTACCGCCAGGTCTGGGACCGGGATTTTCTCGCCTACCTGGAAAGCCTGGAAGAGCATAAACCCGTCGTGGTTTGCGGAGACCTCAACGTGGCACACCGGGAAATCGATCTGGCGCGGCCCAAGTCCAACTACAACAAGACAGCAGGCTACACCCAGCCGGAAATCGACGGCATGGACCGGCTGCTCGATGAGCGGTTCATCGATACTTACAGGCATCTGCACCCGGACACCATCAAGTACAGCTGGTGGAGCTTCAGGTCGGGCGCCCGCGGCAAGAATATCGGCTGGAGAATCGACTACTTCCTGGCGTCCTGCAAACTGGCAGACAACATCCGGCAGGCGGAAATTTTCGATCAGGTGACCGGCTCGGATCACTGCCCCGTACTGCTCGAACTCGATATCCAGTAATTGTTCTTTCCATAAAAAAACACCCGGCGTTGCCGGGTGTTTTTTCATGCTTGCTTTCGGTTATCTTACTGCGGTGTACCTTCCAGTAGACCCATACCGCCCAGCGCGGATGCGCCGCTGCCGAGCGAGAAGCCGGTGACGAAGCCGTTGGTATCGCCGGCACCGGTGAATACGCCACCCAGGCCGCCTTCAATTCCGTTGGTGATACCCGCCGGGCTTATCACGACCGCGTTGGTAAAGTTGCCCATAGTGGCCGTGGCGCCGTTGACGCTGCCGGTGAAGTTCATGGACCACTGCTCGGCACCGTAACCCACGTCAGCACTGAAGCTGCCGTTGGTGATCGAGCCGGAATTCAGGTCGACGTCGAAACCGACATCCAGAGCGGTCAGGGTACCTGCAGTACCGGCACCGGTGAACTGGTTCGGCACGGAGCTGTAGCGCCAGTTGCCGGATGTGGACTTCAGGTCATCCATGTTGGCGGGATCGACGATAGCGAGGTACACGCGCTGGAAGTCCGCGCCACTGATTTCCTGCGAACCATCCAGCAGGCCTGGCAGGCTCCAGTAGCCCCAGTCTACGGTGAGGTCGCCGACGCTGGCGGAGGAACTGACGCCACCTTCGGCATTGGCCGGAATGGAAGCGAACAGGACTGTGGCGCCATCGACTT
>Ga0181583_10003751_pt1 | contig 11149 bp, 10 predicted proteins | sample 071ome_31_FD_132461 | JGI IMG/M metagenome (GOLD analysis project Ga0181583, IMG submission 132461) | Coastal salt marsh microbial communities from the Groves Creek Marsh, Skidaway Island, Georgia - 071405CT metaG (megahit assembly) | ecosystem: Environmental > Aquatic > Marine > Intertidal... | reverse complement strand
AGGAAAAAGGAATTATAGCGTTTACAGATGGAATTAAAACAATTCAAAATTCACGTTTAATGTCAAGAATTATGAATTCTGCCAAGGACCTAGGAAGTTTAATTATGCAACATGCTGAAGATTATGAGCTTGCAAAAAATGGTATGATTAATTCTGGAATTATAGCAACAAAATTAGGTTTATCAGGTATTCCTGATATAGCTGAAAGGATTATAATAGAAAGGGATCTAACATTATTGGAAAAAACTAAATGCAGGTATCATATATCTCAATTATCATCTGAAAAATCAGTTTTAACCTTAGAAGAAAGAAAAAATAAAGTCCAATTTACTTCTGGAGTTTCAATAAATAATTTATCTCTAAATGAAAATGACATTGGTGACTTTAGAACTTTTTTAAAACTTTCACCTCCATTAAGAAAGGAAGAAGACAGATTAGCATTAGTGAAAGGTTTGAAAGATGGCTCAATAGATGTAATTGTGTCAGATCATAAACCTGAAGATGAAGAGTCTAAAAGATTAACCTTTGCACAAGCTGCTACGGGTGCATCAGGAATTGAAACTTTACTGTCTTTAAGCCTTGAACTTTATCATAATGGTTCTCTAAAATTAGATACTATAATAAATGCTTTAACAAATAACCCTGCCAGAATTCTTAAAATTAACAAAGGAAATTTATCTATAGGAAATGATGCAGACTTTTGCATTGTAGATATAAGCAAACCTTGGATAGTAAAAAAAGATAAATTGATTTCAAAATCTAAAAATACCTCAATAGAAGATAAAAAACTTCAAGGCAGGGTTTTAAATACTTTTGTAAAAGGTAAGGAATTATTCAAATTATAAATGGATTATATCTTAGTAATTTTGATAACATATCTTTTAGGATCAATACCTTTTGGTTTTCTATTAACAAAATTTTTTTTACAAAAAGATATTAGAAATATCGGCTCAGGAAATATAGGTGCAACAAATGCTCTTAGAACTGGCAATAAAATTATAGGATTTTCAACCTTAGTACTCGATGTGGGAAAAGCTGTATTGCCAATTATATTAATCAAATATTATTTCCCACAATATATTTATATTGGTGCTTTAAGTGTATTTTTAGGACATGTTTTTCCAGTGTGGCTAAAGTTTAAAGGTGGAAAAGGTGTTGCTACATATCTTGGAATACTTTTTTCAATCAATGTTTTATTCGCAATAGTTTTTTCTGTAAGTTGGCTAATAGTTTACTTTATTTCAAAACTGTCTTCTTTATCATCTTTAATTGCAACTTTAAGTGTTCCTATTTTCATTTTTTTCTTTAACATTCAAAGTAATATAATTTTCTTTCTAATAATGTTTGTTTTGATTTTTTATACACACAGAGAAAATATCAAAAGGCTAAAAAATAGAGAAGAAACAAAAACTAAAATTTATTAATTTGACTATCAATAAGTTTTCGTTAGTTTGTAAGCATGAATCTCGTAATTGTTGAAAGTCCAGCTAAAGCTAAAACAATAAATAAATATCTCGGTGATGATTATAAAGTTTTGGCTAGTTATGGTCATATAAGAGATTTACCTTCGAAAAATGGATCTGTAGACCCTGATCAAAATTTTAAAATGGAATGGGAAGTTGATAGTTTTTCAAAAAAATATTTAAAAGAAATAACAGATGCAGCTAAAGATTCTTCAAAAATTATTTTAGCAACAGACCCTGATAGAGAGGGTGAAGCAATAGCTTGGCATGTTAAAGAATATTTAGATCAAAAAAAACTCCTTAAAGATAAAGAGGTAGAAAGAGTTGTATTTAATGAAATTACAAAAAAAGCAGTAGTTCATGGAATTGAAAATCCAAGGCAAATTGAACCATATTTGGTAGACGCTTATATGGCTAGGCGAGCTTTAGATTATTTAGTTGGTTTTAATATATCCCCTATTCTTTGGACTAAATTACCAGGGTCAAAATCTGCAGGAAGAGTGCAATCTGTTGCTCTTAAATTAATCACAGAAAGAGAACATGAAATTGAGTCATTTAATCCTGAAGAATTTTGGACTTTGAGCGTAAAATTTTCAGATACGAATAATAATTTTATAACTGCAAGTATTTATGAATTAAACTCAAATAAGATAGAAAAATTTACTTTCAAAAATAAAGTCGAAATTAATGAAGCTATTGAGGATATTAAAAAAAAGCAATTTTCGATTACTGATATATCAAGTAAAACTGTTAGCAGAAAACCATCAGGACCATTTACAACCTCAACACTTCAACAGACAGCATCTAGTAGATTAGGGTTTGGAGCATCTAGAACGATGCAAATAGCACAAAGATTATACCAAGGTATTGAAATAGAAGGAGAAACTATTGGCCTTATTACTTATATGCGAACAGATGGAACCAATTTATCCGCTGATGCAATTAGTACCTTTAGAGATTATATCAAAGAGAATTGTGGCAAAGAATATTTACCAAGCCAACCTCTAAATTATTCTGGTAAAAAAGCTAAAAATGCTCAAGAAGCACATGAAGCAATTAGACCAACAGATATTAGTAGATCACCTGAAAATGTGAAAAAATATTTAAGTACGGATCAAAACAAACTATATGAATTGATTTGGTCTAGAGCTTTATCTTCACAAATGGAGTCTGCACAATTTGATAGAAGTACCATAACATTTACATCAAATGATAAAGGTACAATTTGTAAATCAAGTGGTTCTATTTTAAAATTTGATGGTTTTTTGAAAATTTACAAATCTCCTTCTAAGGAGGAAGATGAAGAAATACTGCCAGTAGTATCAAAAGGTCCAGTTAATATTGAAGCTTTAATGGACGAACAGCATTTCACACAACCTCCTCCAAGATACTCTGAAGCAAGTCTAGTTAAAAAATTAGAAGAATTAGGAATTGGTAGACCATCAACATATGCTAGTATTATTTCAACAATTGCAAATAGAGGTTATGCAGAAATCACTAATAAAAGATTTTTTCCAACCGATAGAGGTAAATTAATTTCTGCTTTTTTAGAAAAACTATTTTCAAGATATGTAGATTATAATTTTACAGCAGGCCTTGAGGACCAATTAGATGAAATTACCACAGGTAAGGAAAGCTGGATTAAAGTTTTAGAATTATTTTGGAAAGATTTTAATAACAATGTTTCTGAAGTTAAAGAAAAAAGAACAAGGGAAGTACTTGATCTATTAAATGATAGTTTAGGTGACTTGGTATTTGATAAAGATAAAGATGGAAATATAGATAGAAAATGTAAAATTTGCTCAGAAGGTGTCTTAAGTTTAAAGAATAGTTTTAGAGGAGGTGCTTTCATAGGCTGTTCAAATTATCCTGATTGTAAGTTCACAAGACCACTATCAAAAGCTAAGGCAGCTGCACAAGCTCAATTAGCAGAACCAAAATTTATAGGTAAGCATGATAATGGAAATGATATTTTTTTAAAAAATGGAAGATTTGGTCCTTATTTACAATATGAAATCATTCCTGAAGAAATAGAAAATGAAATAAAGGATGTTAAAAAGAAAAAAAAGAAAAAATTAAAAAAAGAAACAAATGATAACCTGAAGAATGTATCAATACCAAAAGGGATAGAACTTGAAACTGTAGATTTAGAAAAAGCTAAATTCTTATGCTCACTTCCAAAATCGCTAGGGGTAAATCCTGAAAATCAAAAAGATATAATGCTTAACACCGGGAGATTTGGACCTTACTTAAAGTGTGATAACAAATCTGCAAGAATTGAAAATGTTGATGAAATTTTTTCATTAGGGTTGAATAGAGCAATTACTTTAATTGCAGAGGCTAAACCTGGTCGAATGTCATCTTCAATAATTAAAGATTTAGGAGAGCATCCAGAAGATAAAAAACCAGTTAGAGTGATGAAAGGCCAATATGGACCTTATATTAAATATAAATCCTTAAACGCAACAATACCTGAAGAAAAAGATCCAACAGATCTTACAATGGAGGAAGCTTTAATTCTTATTGAGAAAAGGAAGGAATACGATAAAAATAAAAAATCAAAAAAAAGGAAATCTAAATGAGCTATGAAGATAATATTAAGAAATTAGGTTTAAAATTACCAGAAGCAAAAGCTCCAGCTGGAAATTATGTTGCTACTAAAATAGTTGGTAAATTACTTTATATATCAGGTCAGATATCTATTGATGAAAATGGTCAACTCCTCAAAGGTAAAGTTGGTTTGGATTTAAACTCAGATCAAGCATATAATGCAGCAAAACGTTGTGGGCTTAGTATTATCACCCAAGCAAAACATGCTTGTAACGGAGATCTTTCTAAAATTAAGAATTGTGTAAAATTGACAGGTTTTGTGAATTCTACTGAAGATTTTACTGAACAACCAAAAGTAATCAACGGTGCATCTGATTTAATAGCTGAAGTTTTTGGAGAAGCTGGCAAACATACGAGAGCTGCTGTAAGCACTAACAGCTTGCCGCTTGGTGTAGCTGTTGAAGTTGATGCAATATTTGAGTTAAATTAAGAACTAACCTCTCCCCACACTGTAGTATTTGACATTTTTATTAGTCATTTTACTTGGTATGTATAAATTTCTCATATCGTAAATTTTAATTTTCTTATTCTTAATCAATTTTAAAAAATCTAGGGATTTAAAATCATTCCACTCAGTATGAATAATTACTAGATCAGTTTTTTCAAGACATCTTGAAATTGATCTAGCAAAACTTACATTTTTATATCCCTTAAATTCTTTTTTGTAACCAGTTGGATCAAAATATCTTATCAAAGCTCCTTTTTTAGATAGAGCTGGAATCATTATTAAACTTGATGAGTCTCTCATATCATCAGTATTAGCTTTAAATGTAACACCTAAAAAACTAATTTTTTTATTCTTAACTTTATTATTTAATATTTGATAAACTCTTTTTAACATCAACTGTGATCTATTTTCATTTGATTTGATAACAGATTTGATAACAGAAAGATTTGTGGAGAATTTATCAGCTGTTGAGGTTATTGCTTTTGTATCTTTTGGAAAACAAGATCCACCATATGCAGGACCTGCTCTTAAAAAACGACTTCCAATTCTTTGATCTAAACCCATCCCAATTGATATATCATCAACATTTATATTTGTTTTTTCACATAGATTAGCTAATTCATTAATAAAGGTAATTTTAGTAGCTAAAAATGCATTTGAAGCATACTTAATTAATTCAGCTGCCCTTCTTGATGTATTGATATATTTTGCCCCTTTAGCAATTAATGGGGTATATAAATTTTTTAAAATTCTAGATGATTTCTTATCACTAGAACCGACTACAACTCTGTCTGGGTAAATAAAATCTCTAATTGCCTCACCTTCTCGTAAAAACTCAGGGTTAGACACAACAGAAAATTTATTTCGAGAATTTGATTTTATCAAAATTTTTTCAATTTCATCACCGGTTGTAACTGGAACTGTAGATTTTGTTATAATTATCTTATATTTATTGATGTTTTTAGATAATTCTTTAGCAACTCCAAATACTTGATTTAAATCAGCACTGCTTCCTCCTCTTTTAGTCGGTGTACCAACACAAATAAATATTATATTAGATTTTCTAACAGATTTTTTTAAATCATTAGAAAAGCTTAATCTTTTATTCTTAATATTTTTTTTAACAAGCTCGTCTAAGCCAGGCTCGTAGATTGGAATTTTTCCATCTTTTAAGTTTTTGATTTTATTAATATCTTTATCAACACAAATAACTTCATTTCCTAAATCAGAAAAACATACACCGCTTACTAAACCTACGTAACCAGTTCCTATCATACATAATTTCATGATCTTGCAATTTCTAATGTAGAGTTAATATAACCATGCATTGTACCACAATCTAGATACTTTCCAGAAAAGTTGTGAGCAATAAATTTTTCTTTATCTTTAATTAATTTTTGTATCGCATCAGTTATATGAATTTCACCACCTTTTCCAGGTTTTTGGTTCAATAGTAAATTAAAAATTTTTTTTGGAAGTATATATCTTCCAATTACAGCTTTGTTAGAAGGAGCGTTTTTAACTAAGGGTTTTTCAATTACATCCTCTATTAACGAATTTTGTTTATTTATTTTATTCTTAAATTTAAAAATTCCCCACCTTGAAACAGTTTTTTTTTCAACTGTCATACTAGCCATCACAGATGATTTAAATTTTTGATGAATCTTGATCATGGATTTTGAACAATTATTTTTAATAATAAGATCATCAGGTAAAAGCATTAAAAAATGATTATCTTTTATTAAATTTTTTGTTTTTAATACAGCATCACCAGTTCCTAATGGCCTGTTTTGATAAACAAACTTTATCATTTTTTTATATTTTAATATTTTTTGATATTTTTTTTTTATTCTTGGATCATTTTTTTTTTTTATTATTTTTTTATAAAAAGAGTCATTGTAAAAATATTTTTTAATAATTTCTTTCTTTTTTGAAATAATAAATATTATTTCTTTAATTCCAGCATCAATACATTCATCTAAGATATACTCAATTCCAGGTTTACCATTTATTGGTAAAAGTTCTTTTGCAAAGACACTTGTTAAAGGTAGCAATCTGGTACCTAGACCAGCGAGTGGAATAATTGCTTGTTTAATCATGCAAATGTTTTACTTATTAAACTAGCTAATACAAATGAAAATTATATTAAATAGCTTAATTCTTAAAAAAGAGCTTAAAGAAATTAAAAATTTAGGTTTTGTTCCCACTATGGGAAGTATTCATAAGGGCCACGAATACTTAATTAAGAAATCTAAAAAAGAATGTAAAAATAATTTAGTAAGTATTTATGTTAATCCAACACAATTTAATAATTTAAATGATTATAAAAAATATCCAAAAGACACTAGGAATGACTTAAAAATATTAAAAAAACTCAAAGTTGACTTGGTTTTTATTCCAAAAACTGAAGATATTTATAAAAAAAGAAGAACAAAAAAGATTGCACTATCTCAAAAAGATAAAATTCTATGCGCAAAATATAGAAAAGGACATTTTGAGGGTGTTATTGATGTAATGGATAGACTTACAAAGCTAATCATGCCTAGTAAAATATTCATGGGAGAGAAAGATTACCAACAATATTACCTATTAAAGAAATACATAGAAAGAAAATACCCAAGTAAAGTAATCAATTGCAAAACAATTAGAGATAATAAATCAATTGCTCTTTCTTCAAGAAATTTATTACTTAAACCTAAATCATTAGTTGTTGCTGCTAATGTTGTCAAAGATCTAAAAAAAATAAAAAAAAATATCAATAAGCAAAAAAATATAAAAATTTATTTAAAAAAAGAATCCAAAAGCTTGGTAAAGAAGAATAATATTAAACTTGAGTACTTAGAATTTAGAAATTTAAAAACTTTAAAAACTTCAAACACTTTCAAAAATTCAAGATTATTTATTGCTTATTATTTACAAAATGTAAGATTAATAGACAATTTATAAAAAATAAGCTCCTACTCCCAGAAAAGATACAAAACCTATTACATCTGTTATTGTTGTTACAAACACACTTGAAGCAATAGCTGGATCTATTTTCATTTTTTTCAAGGTTACTGGTACTACAATTCCAAACAAACCAGCAACAATCATTGTGATAATCATTGAAATAGAGATAATTAAAGATAATTGAATATCTTTAAACCAAAGCTGAACTATTAAAGAACTGATAATTGCAAAAATAATTCCATTTAATACTCCTATATTAAATTCTTTTAATATGTTTTGATTAAAATTATTTTTTGTTAAATCATTAGTTGCTAAAGTTCGAACTGTTACTGCTAGAGTTTGCATGCCAGCATTACCTCCCATAGAAGCAACAATTGGCATCAAAAAAGCCAAAACGACCATCTGTTCTATAGTTGCACCAAATAGACTTATGCACCACGTTGCCAAAAAAGCAGTGAAAAGGTTCAGCAGTAACCAATTAAAGCGTCTTTTGGTTTTTACAAAAACTCCATCTGTGATTTCTTCATCTCCAACACCAGCCAGTCTTAAAGCATCTTCTTCAGCCTCTTCTTTTAAGACTGTTAATACATCATCATAAGTAATCATCCCGACTAATTTATTATTTTTATCAACTACACATGCTGAATTTAAACTGTAATTTTCAAATAAATTACCTACTTCTTCCCTATCCATATCTACTGGTACTAAAAAAGGAGACTCAGTCATTATTGCAATCATTTTTGTATCACGCGGTGTTCTTAAAACTTTAGATGATGGTACAGTTCCTATGGGTTTAAAATTTTCATCAACAATGAAAATTTCTAAAAACTCCTCTGGTAATTCTTTGTTTTCTCTTAAATAATCAATTGTTTGACCTACACTCCAATTACTCGGTATTGCAGTAAATTCTCTCTGCATGATTCTGGCAGCACTATCTTCTGGATAACTCAGACCCTCAAGTAAAGCAAAACGATCTTTTGGGGGTAATTCACTTAATATTGAATTTTTGTCACTCTCATTAACATTTTCTAAAATTTTAATTGCATCATCTGACTCAAGATTTTTTAAAATTCTTATGATTGATGCTGAAGATAAGTATTTAATGATTTCTGATTGAACCGACTCATTAAGTTCAATAAATACTTCAGGATCAATTTTAAACTCATTAAGTTTAATTAAACTCTCCCTATCATTTTGATTTAAATGCTCAATTATGTCAGCAGCATCAGCTGGATGCATTTCTTTAAATGAATTAGTTATGAAAACTGCATCATTATTTGAAATTTTATCAGTTAGGACTTTTATATATTCTTTGTTAAACTCAAAGTTAACTTTTTTATCTTTTATTTTTTTTGTTAAAGTCATAAGTTTACCAGTAATATTTTTTGCAACTTTTAATACAATATAAGAAGAATACAATTTTTTAATGAATATTGAGATCAAAAAGACTGAAAAACCAGTAAAATATCAAAATGCAATAAGTTTACTAGAAAATAGATTAAAATTAGTTAGTGCAAATAAAGAAAAAGAATTAATTTGGATTCTGGAGCATGAAGCTATTTTTACAGCAGGCACAAGTTATTCAAAAAAAGAAATTTTAGATAATTCAATTGAGATTTATGAAACCAATAGAGGTGGAAAAATTACTCATCATGGTCCAGGTCAGTTAATTTTTTATTTTGTAATTGATTTAAGAAAACGTAAAAAAGATATTAGAAAATTTATTAATATTATTGAGACAAGTATAATTGAAACATTAAAATATTATAACATTCAAAGTTTTTCTGACAGAGAGAATGTAGGAATTTGGTTTAATAATAATCATAAAATTCAAAAAATTGCGGCTATTGGTGTACGTGTTAGTAAATGGATTGCTTATCATGGTTTCTCTTTAAATATTAACAATTCTTTAAAACCTTTTGAAAGTATAGTTCCTTGTGGAATTTCAGACAAAGGAGTTACGAATTTAAAAAAAATTTCTGACCAAAATTATGAAAAAATTAAAGATATTTTGATAGAAAAATTTCTTACTAATTTGAAAACTTTAAACGCTTAGTTTTTATTAATTTTTTAAAATAATCAGGTAATAAAGCAGTATAAGTATATTTTTTTTCATTTATCATAAATTTAATTTGATAAGAATGTAGCATCAATTCCTTATTTATTCCTTTAGCAAACTCAGTATTTCTGTACTTAGTGTCACCAAATATTGAATTTCCAATTTCATAAAGTTGTTTTCTTAATTGATGCTTTCTTCCAGTAATAGGTTTCATCTCTACTAAAGAACATAATGAATTTTTATCTATTACTTTATATAAAGTTCTTGCCTTCTCTATAATTTTTTTTCCATTTTCATATCTGATCAAATCACTTATCCATTCACCTTTATCAGATTCAATTTCACCATGACAAATTGCTAAATAAGTTTTATGTACCTTTCTCAAACGAAATAGTGATGTTAACAACTGAGCTGTTTCTCTGTTTTTAGCAATAATAAAAACACCTGATGTATCTTTATCTAATCTATGAACTGAGTATGGTTTAGAATTTTTAAAAACCTCACTTTTTGCAAAAATATCAACTAAATTTTTTTTAGATTTAGTTCCACCCTGAACAGAAATACCTGATTTTTTATTTAGCACTATAAAATTTTCATTATCATCGATTATTAGATTTTCATTTTCTTTAATAACTTGATCTGTAGGTTGATACTTAATTTTTTTTTGTAAAATATTTTCTTTAAAATTAATATTAAATGTTTGAATTTCAAATCCAGTTTTTATCTTAAAAGAACTTTTAACTTTCTTTTTATTAACTTTAATTTTTCCTGACCTTAGACTTTTTTCTACAAGACTCTGTGGGATGTTGCCAAGTTTATTTCTTATCCATCTGTCTAAACGCATATCATTACATGTTTCATCAACAATGTATGATTTTATCATTAACGGATTATTTTTTTAATTTAGCTATGCTGTAGCAGTAGTTTTTTCTTCAGCCTTTTTATTTTCTGTGGCAGCTTTATCTTTTTTTGGTTTATCTATTCTTTTAGCTTCAACATCTCTATCTACGAATTCAATGATTGCCATAGGTGCATTGTCACCATATCTAAAACCTGCTTTAATTATTCTTGTATAACCACCATTTCTTTTTTCATATCTTTTAGAAAGAGTTTTCTTCACCTTGTTAGCAGATTTCACATCTTGTAACTTCGAAACAAGCATTTTAGTTGTTTGTAAAGTTTCTTTTTTACCAAGAGTAATTATTTTATCAGCTTGGGGCTTTAAAAACTTTGCTTTTGGCAATGTTGTTTTAATTTGCTCATACTTAATTAATGAATTAAGCATATTTTTTAGTAGGGCTTTTCGGTGTTCAGAAGTTCTATTCAACTTCTTATTAGCCATTCCGTGTCTCATTAGATAGCTTCCTCAAGTTTTTTCGACATTTCAGCAATGTTATCTGGTGGCCAGTTTGGTATTTCCATACCAAGATATAAAGACATACCAGTTAAAACCTCTTTTATTTCATTTAAGGATTTTCTACCAAAATTTGGTGTTCTTAACATTTCACCTTCTGATTTTTGAACAAGATCCCCAATATAAATTATATTATCATTTTTAAGACAATTCATTGATCTTACAGAAAGTTCTAATTCATCAACTTTTCTTAATAAATTTTTATT
>Ga0181583_10003738_pt1 | contig 11163 bp, 7 predicted proteins | sample 071ome_31_FD_132461 | JGI IMG/M metagenome (GOLD analysis project Ga0181583, IMG submission 132461) | Coastal salt marsh microbial communities from the Groves Creek Marsh, Skidaway Island, Georgia - 071405CT metaG (megahit assembly) | ecosystem: Environmental > Aquatic > Marine > Intertidal zone... | reverse complement strand
TTGGAAGTGAGATTGGGCGAAGTTTTGTCGGCAATTCTCAGGGAGATCTCGTTTTTAGAGCGGTCCTTCAAAACCCTCAAACTCTCGATAGCCGCACCGCAATCCTTAATGGAAGTTTGCAGGAAGTTCTTTCCGAGGGGGACACCTTGAGTCACCTCACAAGCAACCACACAATTTCATCGCTCGCTGATGGGCTTCTCACCTTCAATGATTCTGGCAATTCGGTATTCACCGTAACCCTGAACTCTGGGTCAACAGCCATCATTGGAGACATTGCAGGTTCTCAAAAAGTCGTGGCCATCCAAGGAGAGGGAGTCCAAGGGTGGAGCGGAACCCAATGGGGAGAAATCACCCAGCTTTCACTCACCCACGAAAATGATCTGTTTTTTTCCGCTTCTCTGACAGGCAACGTCTCAGTAAGCAATGATTCTGTGCTTGCTCGTTTGCGCCTCGGTGAGACTCATCCCACCATTCTTGTGAGAGAGGGCGATGAGCTTTCTCCAGATGTTTTTGTTGGAGAACTCACTTCATTTGACTTTTCTCCAGATGACACGGGAAGGTGTTTCTTCTATAACACCCTAACAGGTTCTGGTGTGAGTGCAGAAAACGATCGCGCTCTGATCTCGGTGGGAGATACCGCTCAAATCGCTGTTCGCGAGGGAGAGCTTCTTCCTGCCATCGGGGCGACAACAAGACTGGGGGCCAATCTAGGTGATTCTCCACTCGCGGTAGATCCAAGTGGGGTGGTTTATTTCCACGCTGATGTGGTCTTCCCTGGCGCCACTCAAAAGGCTCTCCTACAGCTAGAGCAATCCGTTGTTTTTTCTGTTCTTAAATCAGGGGAGCTTCTTTCTGAGAGACCTGGTCTTGCACATCGAGTAGAAAACATTCTCCCTTTCCGCTCGTCTGGTGTGCGAGGTGCTACCCCTCCCCCAAGTCGGAATGGTCACTTGACGATTCAAGTGGAAGCAACATCGGGCCACCGACTCGTTTTGCGGCTCTCTAAGCTAGAGGATTTAGATCAGGACCTCATCCCTAATCGAGTCGAGGCGGCTCTTGCAGGAGATCCAAACGACTCTCTATCGACCCCGATCTTGCCAAAAATCGAGTTTCAGGACGGAGCTTGGTTTTACACTTTTATCAGGCCAACAACTGCCAATCTCCCAAACCCTCAGCTCGAAGAGTCACAAGACCTTGAGGTTTGGCAAAGATCTAGAGCCGCTATCGAGCGCTGGCCGGATCAAAGCCCAGCTCCTGAGAACTACGAAAAGGTAGGGGTCGCTTTGAGCCAATTGAACGCCCGCCAGACGTTTTTGCGCTTAGCCTTTTAGCTATCAATATCAAAAAGGGAAGTCACCGACTCACCTCGATTGATTCGGTGAATGGCCTCACCAAGGATGGGAGCAATCGAGACTGGTCTCACTTTCCCCCGAGCCTCAACCGGCGTGGAGTTTGTCGTAATGACCTCCTCAATGACCGAGCTCTCAATTCTTTCGTGCCCCAAATCACCAATCACCGCGTGCGTCACCGCCGCAAAAATCCGCTGTGCGCCGGCTTCGCGAAGGATTTCAGCGGCCGCACATAAAGTCCCTGCAGTTTCGGTCATATCATCGACAAGAACCACATCACGACCTTCAACTTCACCAATGACCTGCATCGCTTCAACTTCAGTTGCTGAGACTCGGTGTTTGGCAACAATCGCTAATCGCGCTCCAAGCGCATCTGAATAGGCTCGAGCCATTTTTACACCACCCACATCAGGCGAGACGACCGTCAGATTCGAACAGTCTTCTTGGAATCGGTCGCGCAACTCTTTGATGACAATCGGTTTCCCATAAAGGTGGTCGACTGGAATATTAAAAAAGCCCTGAATCTGAGCAGCGTGTAAATCCATCGTGACGACACGATCCACTCCAGCTGCCGAAAGTAAGTCAGCCACTAACTTTGCCGTGATGGGGACACGCGGTTGATCTTTTCGATCCTGACGAGCGTATCCGAAAAAGGGAATCACGGCATTGATGCGGCCTGCACTAGACCGTTTTGCAGCATCCACCATAATCATCAACTCCATCAGGTTGTGGTTGGTTGGAGGACACGTGGGTTGAATTATATAGACATCTTCACCTCTGATGTTTTCATTAATCTTCACAAACGTCTCGCCGTCAGGAAAGGCTGTAACCGAAACGTCAGCGAGTGGGTGATTTAAGTAGGAAGCGATCCCCTGAGCCAACTCGGGGTGAGCCGACCCCGTGAAGAGTTTCATGCCGAAATTATCAATCATCTTGAGACCTCGTTGTGTTAGCGTTTCCGAGAGCTGGGATCAAGACCAGCTTCCTGATTGATAAAATCAGCGATCGCCTCTTGCGACAATTCAACCGGTTTTGTGCCGACTAATTTGAGAAGTTCTAGGTTTTCTTGGAGCTGCGTCCATTGAGCAGCCCACTTAGATCTAGGCTCTTTTTTGAAGAAATCCTCTGCTTGTCGGTATCTCATCGCTGCGGATTGCATCAAAGCATATGCCAATTCAGGATTGCGCGGCCTCGCCTGTTTCCAGACTCGATCACCTTGCCAATAGAGAGCCTCACCCTCCAAGAGGGCGATCCGAGCTTCGAGTTCTAACCTAAAGAGCTTGTCAGCAGGGGCCTCACGCCACGCATTTAAAACCTCTGTTCTTTTCTCAATGAGGTGATGGGACTTTCTAAAATGAGCCAACGCGATTTGGCCCTCCCCTTTGTCCGAGGCAAGCAGCCCCTGCCCATAACGACTCCTTGCCGCATAGAGGTGGGGTTTCAAAAATGGCTCACGAACCTTCAATCGCTCCATCGCCAGTTCATAATATTGATTGGCTTTGGGGAAATGACCCATCAGATCATAGACATGAGGAACCATTACCAACGCAACCGAAGAATGGGGATCTAGATCCTGCGCAACAAGAAGGTGATCTAAGGCAATTTGCGCAAATGCTTGTTCACTCTCCGGATCATTGGCTTCTCTGGCCTTGGTTGATTGTTCCATCGCTTGACGAGCAGAATCTTCAAGAATGTCAGAGCTAAATCCAATGGTGGCGGACTCTTTGAGCTGATCTAGCGCTTTGATCGTCTCGCTTTTTTGAGTTGAAGCCTGCAATCGAGATTGTCCGCTTTCATACAATAAGAAAGAACGCGTCAGCCTCTCACCCAAGAAACCTAAGACCGATGCAATCAGGAGACTCGCGATCGGGCGCAAGAATTTCACTGAAGGTAAGCTCGGTGAGCTCGCTTTGCCATCCAGAACCAAAATCCCCATCAACAAGCCAACCACCATCGCACAGGCAGGAAGATGAAGGACAAAACTAAAGAAGCCTTGAGCTGCCATTGCCGCGACGCCTCCAAGGGCTCCAATTTTGAGCGGAATTAACCAAGCCGGGTGTGAGCCTCGCTCGAAGAGCAAACTGAGAATAGTCAGGATTCCATAACCAAAAAGCAGAACAATGATCAATCCCACTCCAATAAGTCCATAATCGGACATCGCTTGAAGATACTCATTGTGCGCAAAAACGGGATTATTGTTCCAAATCGAATGCTCCTCAGGATCCCAATACTTGAGGGCTAAGTATGAAAATGATCGCGGCCCATGACCGATGACTGGTGAGTCCTGAAACATTTCAAAAGCAAGCTGCTGAAAGTAAATTCGACCTCCATCATGGATTTGAGCATTTTCTTGGCTGGCTTCTCCGGAGATTTCTTCAATCCCGGCTCTGCGATTTGTTAATTCCTGAATGACCGGGCGCGCCGTAATGATCCCTGCCACTAAGGCAACCAAGCTAACAACGATTGCGACTCCAAAGCCCGAGTGTTTCGCCGCTTTCATGGCACTGAGGCCACCCACCACGAACACCCCGAAGCCAACGATAAAACCCAACCATCCACCTCGAGAACCTGAAGCTAGAAGACAAGCAACCGAGGCAAAAACAACAAGGACACACAGCCCTCGGAGCCACCATTTCTTCGTATAGAAAGACAAAGCAAAGAAGAGAAAAACCGAGCCGTTCAAATAAGCAGCCATGTAATTGTAATGGCCGAAAACTCCTGAGAGCATGGGCTTTAGCGCAAAGGAATCCCTCCAAAGAAACAGCTGTGAATCCGAACTCACTTGGCAGGCAACCATCACAGCATTCGCGAGAGAGCTGATCCCGAGACAAATCACCACAAGCCGCAAAACACTTCGCCCACCATAGGCACTTGCCAAATAAAACCCGAGAAATACGGCCACGAGAATCGCATCGGCGACCGCGGCCCCTGGAGGTCCCCCAGCCAAAGCCCTCCATAGAAAATAAGTCCCTGCAATTAAAGTTGCGCCCAGCAAAAGTCGGCGACTGTGGAGGGGTTGAGCGCTTTTTGCTCCAAACACAAAAAGAAGGCTACTGAGAGCTAAGCTCAGCATGCCAAACCCTACCCTCGAATAAGTGAGGTCGACTCCCATCCCGGCAACGAGAAGAATGGACAAGCCGACCAACAGCGCTGCACAGAGGTGAATCTTCTTCATCGTGCCCCCTTTCCAAATAAAACAGCCGGAACGGTCTTCAAAAGGATGCGGGCATCTTCCCAAATAGACCACCGGTCAATATAATCGAGATCAAGTTTCATCCACTCGTCAAAACTGGTGATGTCGCTGCGTCCACTAATCTGCCAAAGGCAAGTGATGCCTGGCTTCATGCTGAGTCGCCTTCGGTGAGATGAATTCTCAATGGCTGCGATCTCATGGACTGGCAATGGACGAGGCCCGACAAGACTCATTTGACCTCGAAGAACGTTGATCATCTGTGGCAACTCATCGATGCTGTACTTTCGCAAGAAAGCGCCGAAGGGGAAAACCCTCGGATCACTTTGCAATTTGAAGGCTGGTCCATCCAACTCATTGCCGTGAGATTCTTTAATTTCGGTGAGCTGCGTTTCTGCGTCCGGAATCATCGTGCGAAACTTATAAATATGAAATGGCTTTCCGTAGAGTCCGCCACGCTTCTGTCGAAAAATCACCGGAGCACCCGGGCTAGCCAGACGAATCCCCACCATTGCAACGACCAAAAGTGGGAAAGTGAGGCAAAGAATCAAAAAGGCTCCCACCCAATCTACGAGCTTCTTAGCAAAAAGCTGCCATGAGAGATCGGGGGTCGATCGAAACACTAACATCGGCTTTCCCCCAACGACATCGAAGCTTGGGCGCGCCACCTGAGTTCTTAAAAAAGAAGCCCCAATCCAGGCTTCTACTCCTTGGATTTCGCATGCCTCAACCGCTTGAGCCACTCTCTCAAACTGGGCGTGACCGGCTAAAAAGACCACGCGCTGAACCGCTTGTTCCCGGAGAAGGGAGTCCAAATCTTTGACGGACTTCTCTTGCAGATCATAATGCTCAACCACCTTCCACGTGCTAAGAACCTCGGAGTCCACTTCCCTGAGAAAGCTTTCTGTCTCTTCTCGATCGCCCGCTAAAACAACTCTCTCTAAAAACCCCTCATCCTGTGCACGTCTGCGGAGATATTTTGCCGTAGCTTGCATCCTCAAACTGAGGAAAAGGAATGCCAATATAAAACCAGTCGCGAGAATCAGTCGTCTCGCGCCTTCAAACTTACCAAACACGGCGACACTCCCGATCACGAAAGCCATCAAGGTCACGCCGCGTAAAAGGCCATTTAAGCTTTGCCCTTTGCTCTTGGAAAGAAGTCGGTCGTAGTGACCAAATTTTTCTAGGAATAAAGGCGTGAGAGGAACAGCGAGAAAGACAGACCAAGTCATTTGTTCTAGGCCTTCTCCTCCACCATCTAAACCAATGAGCTCCCTCAGTGGCCCCCTGAGAGCAGCCGCAACGACAAAGGCCAACCAAACAAGAACTGCATCGATGAGTTGCAGGAGCTGAACGGAGAAATGCTGCCGACTTCCGCGCTCACTCATAGTTCAAAATCCCTCCTTTCGATAGTGATAGGTCCTGACCTTTCGCTGGCTCGGCGACAACAACCGGTAACAATTCCTGTAAAAACTCCCCAACAAACTGTTGGGTCTCTTGCTCATCAAAAGGCGTCGTTTCCCCAATAGAAATCCCTTGATCGGTGTATTTTTGAGAAATTGCCGACGAAATCGTCACGTATGCCCATCTCTGATCATAGCCTTTGAGAAGCCGATCTTTGATATCCTCACCGGTTCTTTGATAATGACCTGCCATGATTTTTTCATGGCCCAAAAAAGTATAATAAAAGACCCGCCAATGGTAGGCAACCTCACCATTTGGCAGTTTTCTCGTCGTTGGATTGCCACTTTCGTCTTCAACGATCATGGCCATGCGGCAAATCATTTCTTTGACGGGAAATGATTCCTCATTGGCAAGCAGCCCTTTCCACTCAAAATACCGTTCACTCATAAACTCCCAACCCTGAGCTCGAAGACAAACTTCAGGCCGATGAATACTCTGGCTTAAGTTTTTTCCTGAGAAAACAATGGAGACCTGTATGGAAGGCTTTTGATCTGAAGCGTTGATATAATCCATCCGCTCAAATTCCGTATCAAGAGCGAGAACCTCTCTCTCTCGTGCTCCCGGCTCTTGGGCACGCCCCATCCATTGTCCAATTCTTTCGGGTAAATCCTTCGCGAGACGCGAGGGCTTCATTTGAGCGGTCTTTGGCAAGGCGAAGACGAGCCCCACAAAGGACAAAATGATCAAAAGCAAGACCGTCATTCTTCGTTTCATCATCACACGCCCTCCTCTCCCGCTTTGACAACCTTCTTCACTGAACGTTTAATTTTTTTTCTCCCTCGAGTGCGATAATTCAACAGAAAATCGATCAGATAGAGCCCAGAAAGCGCGATGGGGAAAAAGAATAACAACCCAGCCCAATCATGATATGTTTGCTTAGCAAAGTCTTCTAGGCCCATCTGGGAAAATACTAAAATCGTGAAGATCCGGCCAAAATTCCCGATGATTGCTAGGGGAAAAGAAGCTGCGAATAGGACCGCTTTTTTCCAAAGTTCTTTTTGGGTGTAATTCGCGTAGACCGCCGAAATCATGACCAAAGCCATGAGCGAGCGAATGCCACTGCAACCCGGAGCAATCTCAAGGCCATTGCCTTTTACAGAAATGTTTGTTCCCGCCATGGTGAGGTCCATCCCACAAAAAACACCAACGTGATAACACAACTGCGTGATGAGAATCTGAAGTCGGCCAGTCAGGAGAACTTCAAGCCCGGGCACTGGAATGGCAAACCAGAAGAAAAAAGCTGGGAAAACAACCGCCTTCGCAATTTTCCAACCCAGACAATAGTGGGCAAATCCAACAATGACGAAGGGTGCGCCGATGAGAGCAAGTCGCGGCTGAATGGTGCGAATTGAGGCAAAGTAAAACAACAGGCCTAGGAGTAAGGCTCCCAAACCCCACCATGAGGGAAGCACTCGGTAGTCGCGCGCTTTAGTCCAAGCCATGGCGACCATGACCAGAAACGCAAAAGGAATAAAGCGCCCGTGAAAAAACCCATTTTGAGCATTACATGCAAGCCAAGTCCATTTTGCTAAACTCTTTCCAGCCGTTGTTGGGTATGCTGGATAAATGAAATACATGCACAATAATAACACCAAAGAGCTCACGCCCATCATCAGCGTCTTGGTGGGAAGAACCTGCAGCTGACACATGGTCAGACCAGTGGGTGGATGATGATCACCCTGTTGTTCTTCAGATTTCATGATTGGATTAAGGACGATTCTCTATGGCGAACAAGCTCAAATCTAGCTCTCAAATCAGGGGCTTTGAGGATACACAACATCATCTGATGACCACATCATCTGGTCATTACCTGCTGATCGACACTGAATCTTAAAGGCGCTTTCCCGATGAAAAAAAAGAGCAATGCCATTGCGATCAGTCAACTCGCCATCTTGGTTGACCGCTGGATGATCAGGTGGAATCCAAGCAATTTCCTCACGATTACCCCCTCGTAAGAATGTCGTAATCGCTTGATTATCGGGTAAAAAGTAGTGGTCAAAATCCTTCAAAAGCGACTGAGCATTTGTCAGGAGCGCCGACACGGTTTCGAGATCTTGTAAGATCGTTTTGCCACTTTGCCCGTAGCTCTCCACAAAGGCCGATTTCAGGATCACTCGCTGAGGGTTGGGCCCTTGGGGGCTTGAGGAGGCAGCGCTTTGAATAGATTGAGATGAATCGTCGTTAGAGGGAAACGATGATTTTCTAATTGAGAACCATCCCCAAAAACTCAAGGCGACAATCATCGCCAAAGCAAAAGGTCCTTTCTTCATCCAAGATTCATGAGACCCAGCGGAGGATCTTGGCTTTCCGGAGCATAAAACCGCCCAATATTTGGGAGAACCTGAGCAAGGTTCGCCTTAGAGACTCCCATCCAGAGAGCGAGTTCGGCAAAATACTGGTCCACAGAAGTCGTCGGCACCAATCTCCCTCGACCACTGTCTAAAAGACTGCCCAACGCAAGCTCTGGATACTCACCAAAGACTTGGCCACCACGAACCGCACCACCCACAACAAACTGATTACCACCCCAAGCGTGATCGCTCCCACCACCATTCGGCGAGAGAGTGCGACCAAAATCAGAAGAAGAAAAGAGAGTCACTTGATCCTCCATGCCCATCCCTGCGATCGCGGCCTGGAACTCTCCAATGGCTTGGCTCAATTGAGCTAACATGGAGGGATGTGGATCGAGTGATGAATGGTGATCCCAGCCTCCGGCCAAAACGAAAAAGGTTTGTCTTTTCTTGTTCATCCCGCTCCTTGCCGAGATGCCTTCCACCACATCCTTGAGCTGCATGGAAATGGGATTAGTTTGCGTGAAGGTTGCGTTTACCGGCTCGGCAACTGAAAGCGCAGCTTTATATTCTTCCCCTGCTGCAATCGCTTCCTTTGTCCTGCTCACAAAAGTTTTTTCAAAGACATTGCGATACTGCGCGTCTAAAATACTCTCAATGGCACCTTGTCTTGCTCGGTAGCTGGGTTGGTTCCAATTTTTGAGTCCTGGAATACTCCCGGGAGATTTTGCGAAAACACTCGTGGTTCCGCTGCTCTGAAACACATTCATCCCAGCGAGTGATATATTCATCGATACTCCACTGACCCCATTCAAGTCTGCAAAAAGGTCTGCTAAGCGCCCCCCCCAACCTGACTTGGGAGATCTCGTATCAGGAAGTCCTGACTGCCAATGGAGCTGCTGGTCAGAGTGGGAGAAAAGACCTAAAGGAAGCTTCGCGGTGCCTGCCTGAATCCCGGCAACAGTGGTGGCCTCCAAAAGAGTTCCAACATTCGCTATAAAGGCCGCCTGGCCGCTTTCATAAAGGCTCAATAGCTCAGGCATGTTTTTATTCAGAGCGAGCTGGCGGCCATCGGGTAAGGCTTGAGAAAAGGCAGTGAGTTCACTGGGGGGAAGAGCGAGACTTCCGCGAGCTGAGGCATACTGATCATAGGCTTCCGCCCCATAGGGAACTAACATGTTAAACGAATCATTCCCCCCTGCCAAAAAGACGCAGACCAACGCTTTATAATCTTCTTCGGGAAGATCTTCTGCAGCTGAAAGTGATCCCGTGAGGCGCAAATTAAAAATTGAAGAAAGTGCGGAAATCGAACCTACCGAGGCACAACTTGCTTCACCAATAAAGCGTCGACGTTTCATTTTCTCTTCAGTTTACTCTATCTTAAAACACTAAATTCAGGAGAAGTGACAATTGTCTGCACGGCGACTTTCACCTTTTCTGCCTCAACAGCTTCTCCCAAGATTCGTTCTTTCACAGCCTCTCTAGTGACCGCCGACATTTGACCGTAAGTCAACAAATTATCGAGGTGGTCAATTAAGGTGTCTGGTGATTGAAGCATCTCTAACTCCTCGGTATAATCGACCCCCGTGACCCAATGTCCTGAGGAAGCCGTGGACTTCAAGCGGTCATGAGTTGTTAAGAGAGTGCTTGATGTGGCAATCTGAAACTCAGGGGCAACAAGCTCCGCATCTTGAATTGGACCTACTGGCGTGAAATCCGGAAGATAAAAATTAAATACGGTTGGCGAAGACATGACAAACTGTCCCAACTCGGTTTTTAGGGTAGGAACGAGAGCCCCATACTTCCCCGATTGATCCGAAGGAGCAAAGGCCCTCATGATATGAATCATTCGGAGTAAAGGCTCCCGAAGTTTTCCTCTCTGACCATCGTCAATACCAACCTCTCTGGCCTCCGGATCGAAGAGAATGGCTCTGACGACTCGATCAAGCGTTCCTCCACTTGTCTGCCATGCCGTAACGACTCTACGGATGTAGTCCGTGCTGGGATTTGAGGAGGTGAGTCTCTGAATTAAGAGCCGACACATAAACGGGGCGGTATTGTCGTGATTGGCAAGGGCATCGAGCGCTTGTTGGACATCCTCTTCGCCTGATTGCCCTTCGGGAATGGTGATTCCCCGAAAAAGAACCTTGGGGCCCGGCTCATGTTCTTCATCCCAAACTTTCATGGGGTAAATATAATCATTCCCATTGGGGAGATCATAAAAACTGGTTGCCAAACTTCCGTTCGTTCGGCTGTGACTCATCCCCGTAAAGACTTTAGCAAGCTCGGTGATGACCGAATTATCATAGGTCGGAATATCATTGCCAAAAGCGTCCCTCTTTCGAGATCCATCGAGCTCTAATTCCCATAGACCAATCGAAAACAACTGCATGATCTCACGAGCAAAATTCTCGTCCGGAAACCGATTAATCGACAAATCAGACTTCCGGTTATTTAGATGCGATAAATAAAACCCCATCGTCGAACTATAGGTGACGTGGTTGAGTAAATCCCGATAAGTGCCAAAAGCATTTTTAATAAACGGGTCGTAATAAGCGGCCTGAACAAGAGCGTTATCACCAATCACTGTGCCTGGCTCGTTATTGACAACAAAGATCTGGCTCAGTGCATAAGCAATGCGGTGACGAAGTTGATCCGGCGTAATGAGTGCAGCCCTCCACCAGCCTTGCCTCCAATAGAGCGCGCTCACCGGCTGCTGCGTGCGAAACATGTGGGTTTGAGTGGTGGTCAGAGATTTCTTGGTCTGGCTCTCAAACCAACCGGTCAGACCAAGATCGCTCACCTCTTGAATCAAAGCTTCGGTAGGGCCGAAGCTTGACTGCACTAAAAATCGCGCAGCTTCATCGGC
>Ga0181583_10003733_pt1 | contig 11168 bp, 9 predicted proteins | sample 071ome_31_FD_132461 | JGI IMG/M metagenome (GOLD analysis project Ga0181583, IMG submission 132461) | Coastal salt marsh microbial communities from the Groves Creek Marsh, Skidaway Island, Georgia - 071405CT metaG (megahit assembly) | ecosystem: Environmental > Aquatic > Marine > Intertidal zone... | reverse complement strand
TTTTCCTACTGGCGGGCGGATTCGGCGGCGCGCCGGCTCTTCGCGGCCGGGCAAGCGGCGCCGGTGCTGCCGGCGGCCGAGATCGTCTATCTGTCCGGCATCACGCTGGCCATACTGGCGCCGGCGGGGCGCGTGCGACTGCTCGAAATGCTTGCCGATCTGCGTGCTGGCGGCGCTACCAAAGTGGCGTTTGATTCGAATTACCGGCCGGCGCTGTGGGAGGATCGGGCCACGGCACGCAAGACAATGGAGCAGATCTGGCAGTTGACGGATATTGCCCTGCCCTCGATCGATGACGAGATGGCACTGTATGGAGATGACAGTGAAGAGGCGGTGGTTGCCAGGTTCGCCGCGCGCGACTGGGACGGCATCGCCATCAAGCGGGGGTCGCGCGGTCCCCTGTCGCCACGGCTGGCGGCGGATGATCGGCCCGATTTCCCGGCAGCCATGAAGGTCGTCGACACCACCGCCGCCGGCGACAGTTTCAATGGCGGCTATCTTGCGGCCTTCCTCGCCGGTGCCGGCGAGGCAGAGCGGATGGCGGCGGGGCATCGTCTTGCGGCCGAGGTTGTCGCTGTCCCGGGGGCGATCATTCCGCGCGCCAGCTAACAGAGCCGAGGCCGGCGTATTCTGCACCCCGTATTCCGCACCCCGTATTCCGCACCCCGGGGCGTTGCCATTCTGCTTGAAATTGCCGCCACATTGGGACAACAATTTGTCCAAGAATGTGGAAACAATCGATCCGGCGCTGCCGGCGTTCCGCTGACGGGCAGGGGGTGTCTACTGGACCCGCCCGACGTCGCCTGCCGACGTAAGAAATCCCTCGAATGATGACCTTGAAATCGTTCCGCGTGATGGCGAAACCCGCCATGGCGTGGACAGGAGGAGACAGATGAAAGCAGGGGTAATTGGATTGGGAGATATGGGGTCGGGTTTGGCCAAGAACCTGATCGCCAACGGGTTCGAGACAAGCGGCTTCGACCTGAGCGAGGCGCGCATGGCGCAGTTTGCCGAAATGGGAGGTGTTGTTCAATCTGCCGTTGGCGATGTCGGGCGCCATGCCGATATCGTCTATGTGATGGTGATGAATGGCAGCCAGGCCAGGGATGTGATTCTTGGCGAGGATGGCCTTGCCGCGAGTATGGCTGAGGGCGGGATCATTCTGCTGACCGCCACCATCAAGCCTTCCGAGGCGCGCGCCATCGATGACGGGCTTGCCGGCACCGGCATCCGCATGATCGACAGCCCGGTATCGGGCGGATTCCCTGGCGCACAGGGCGGCACGCTGACCATGATGGCGGCTGCCCCGGATGATCTTCTGGAAGCTGCCCGCCCGGCGATGGAAGCGGTATCCGCCACCATCCATCATGTTGGCCAGAACGCCGGCGACGGGCAGGTGATGAAAGCCTGTCTGCAGTCGATCATCGGCTCGATATTCAGCGCCACCTTCGAGGCCGCCGCGCTGGCGGCAAAGGCCGGGGTGTCCGGCCAGGCGCTCTATAATGTGGTGTCCAGCTCCGGTGCCGGGTGTGGCATCACCTCGGGCGCGCTGGAGAATATCATCGACCGCAAATTCGAGGGCACCGGCTCCGGGATCGGCACCATGCACAAGGATCTGACGATCTCGCTTGCCATGGCCGAGGAGCTTGGCGTGCCCCTGTTCACCGCCGCCACGGCGATGCAGATCTTCCATCAGGGCAAGACGAAATACCCGCATGGTGACAACTGGATCTGTACGCGCGTTATCGAGGACATCATCGGTGCCGAGCTGCACCGCTAGAGGAGAATGAAACCATGAAACTTGGTGTGATCTGTGATGGTATCAGCCGCGATCTGGCGCATACCGTCGATGTGATGGATGAATTCGGACTGGAATATGCCGAACTGCAATTTGTCGGTGAAAAGGAGGTTGGCGACCATGATGCCGGCGAGATCCGCGAGATCGACGCGCTGCTGCGCGACCGGGGCAAGCCTGTTTCCTGCCTCAGCCGGCATATTTTCGCCGGCATGACGGTGGCCAACAAGCCGGGGGATGAGCTTCATACGAAACATATGGACGCGCTGAAGCGGGTGATCGACATGGCGCATATTGTCGGCTCGCCGCTGGTGCGGATCATGACACCGAAAAAGGAACAGATCCTGTTTGGCCGCAATGGTGCCGAGAAATGGAATGTGGCGAAGGGCGCGTGGGATGCGATGTTGCCGCTGATCGCCCCGGCCGTCGATGTGGCGCGCGATGCCGGCGTGACGCTGGTTGTCGAGACCGGCAACGGCACCATGGTCAATTCCAACTATACCGGCCGCAAGATGATCGACGATCTCGATGCCAGGGATGCGCTGAAGGTTCTCTGGGATCCGGCGAATAATTGCTGGTGTCATGAAACCGCCTATCCCGACGGCTATGAAGAGGTGCGCGGCGGCTATCTTGGCCATGTACATATCAAGGATGTGCAGGTTGATACGCCACGCGCCACACTGGAGGTGCGGCCGATGGGCGAGGGCCAGCTTGCCGACCAGTTCGCGCCGATGGCTGCGGCGATGCGCGATGACGGCTATGACGGTGTGGTCAGCTTTGAATCGGTCTATCACCCCGGTGATGGCGATTTCGAGGCCGGGTTCCGGATCAATATCGACCGCTTCAAGGCCATCTACGCCTAGCGGACCGTCATCCGAGGGTCCGGCGGCTATCTGCCGCCATAGACATGGCGCATTGACGCCATGCAGGTTGTGGCGGCGGTGCTGACCTGCGGTGCGCCATGGCCTGGCCTGAACAGGCTGGATCCCAGGCCGAACCCATAGACGCCGGCGTCGGCATAGGCGGCAAAATCATCCGCGCCGACGCCGCCGACAGCGTAAAGTCTGATGCCGTCAGGCAGCACCGCCCGCATGGCGTTGATGCCGGCCGGGCCGAGAAGGCTTGCCGGAAATATCTTCAGATCGCGCGCGCCGGCATCAATGGCGGCAAGCGCCTCGGTCGGTGTCATCACCCCCGGCATCATCGTCAGCCCCAGATCCAGCGCCCGGGAGATCACCGCCCGGTCCATGTTCGGGGCAACAATCAGATTGCCGCCATGATCACGCACCCGGTCAACATCATCGGGGCTGAGGACGGTGCCGGCCCCGATCAGCCGTGCCGGGCCGGTATGACGGGCGGCACGTGCGGCGGCAAGCCTGATCGACACAAAGGGTGTCGGCGAATTGAGGGGAATCTCGATGGCGTCGAAGCCGGCCTCGATCAGCTCTTCGACAACCGCCTCGATTTCCGCCGGGGTGATCCCGCGCAGAATGGCGACAAGGCGTCTGTCGCGGTCACGTTCGGTCATTCTGTGGTGCCTCCTTGGGGGCGTTGAGGGATGCGTTCGGGCCAGAGAATTGACGCGATGTCGAACAGCCCGGTCCGCACCGCCAGTTCGGCATCCACCATATCGAAGCCGATTCCAAGGCCGGTCAGCGCCTTTGCATAATGCGCCGCCATCTTGCCGGTAGCCGCCAGATGAAGCGGCTTGCCATCACTGTGAAGGCAGCTGGCAATCTCGGCCCCGATCATCAGTCCGGACAGTCTGGAGGCTCCGTGTGGCACCGCATCGCCAAACAGCAGCGGGCCGGCACGAAGCCCGAACAGCCCGGCAAGCGCCCGTGACGGGTCCGCATGCGCCTCGCCGACAGCAGTGATGAAATCATCATCCGACCACCCGCCGGACATCACTGTATGGCGCAGGATCGAACGGTCACCAAGCAACGCGAACATCTCGCCTGTCATCATGGTGCGAAAGCCATCCAGCCTGCCCCCAGCGATATCGGCCCATTTCGAATGTGTTCCCGGAAGACAGACAGTACCATCCTGCACCCCGTTGCAGACCAGCCCGTGAAGGATGGTCTCCTCGCCCCGCATGACATCCGGACGGGCACTGTCACGCTGCGCGATTCCGGGAAGAATGCGGATATCACGCGTCTGCCCGACCTGTGCCTGCCCGACATGTGCCTGCCCGGCAATTGTGATCGCGCCATCGGCCAGCGCCGCGAAATCGGTCGGAGCCTCGATATAGGGCGCCTCCTGCCAGCCCTGCGCCGCCCCGGCCATGCCGCAGATCAGCACCGGCGTCTCATCCGGTACGCCCATCACCGACAGGTGGCGCTGCAGTTCGGGCGCATACTGGTCGCGTGACAGCGTGCCCATGCCGCTGTCCGACCGCCGTTCGTCCAGAAGGTTCCCCTGCCGGTCGAGCGCCCACGCGCGCAGCGAAGTGGTGCCCCAGTCGGCAAGCACTATATCGGCAGTGGCACCCGCTGCGGTCATCTTCGGTATCAGGCGGGATCCCGCCCGACTTCCTGGCGCTGCTGGCCAAGCCCGTCGATGGTCAGTTCCATCACGTCACCTTCCTGAAGGAAGACAGGCTCGGGCTTGATGCCGAGGCCAACACCGGGCGGTGTGCCGGTGGAAATGACATCGCCCGGATGGAGTGTCATCAGTTCCGACAGGTGCGAGATGCATTCGGCGACGGTGAAGATCATCGTCGAGGTGTTGCCGGTCTGCCGGCGAACCCCGTTGACGTCGAGTGCCATATCCAGATTTTGCGGGTCCGGCACCTCGTCGGCGGTGACAAGCCAGGGGCCGATCGGCCCGAAGGTGTCGCAGGACTTGCCCTTGGTCCACTGGCCGGTGAGCTTGCTCTGGAAATGCCGCTCCGATACGTCGTTCGAGATGAAATAGCCTGCGACATGGTCCAGCGCATTCTCGACCGAAACATATTTGCAGGCGGTGCCGATGACGACACCAAGCTCGATCTCCCAGTCGCTGTGCTGTGAGTGCCGCGGCATCATCACCCGGTCATTCGGCCCGACAACAGCTGACGTGGCCTTCATGAACAGGATTGGATGCTCGGGGATGGCGGCGCCGGTTTCCGCGGCATGGTCGGAATAGTTCAATCCGATGCACAGGAACTTGCCGATTCCACCAACACAAGGACCGACCCTGACGCCGTCATCGACCGCCGGAAGCGATGCCGGGTCGAGACCGCGCAACCGGTCCAGCGTGGCGTTGTCGAGGGCGGCGCCGGTGATGTCGCCAATATGGGCGGACAGGTCACGGATCGTACCGTTCGCATCAACAAGGCCGGGCTTTTCCTGGCCGGCATCACCATAACGTATCAGTTTCATCAGAGATCTCCGGTTGCGTTCATCTGCACATTCGCGTGCGGGGAATTGTCAGTGATTGTCGCGTGGCAGGCCGCGGGTGCGAACAATGGATTTGTAGTCGGTTGCGCCGTCCAGCACCATCCCCTCGGCGAAGGGGCGCACTTTTTCGCGGAAGATCTGCTGCCAGGGCGACTGGCTTTCCGGGCTCGGGAAACCGCCGCCATCGGCAAGCGTGGCGGCGCGGCTCGCCAGTTCTTCCTTCGGTACCAGCATGTTGACGGTGCAGCGGTTCAGATCGACACGCACCCGGTCACCGGTCCTGATCAGCGCCAGCCCGCCGCCATCCGCCGCCTCCGGCGAGGCGTTCAGGATCGAGGGTGATCCCGAGGTGCCTGACTGCCGGCCATCGCCAATGCAGGGCAGCTCGTCGATGCCCTGTTTGATCAGATAGGCAGGCGGGCGCATATTGACCACCTCGGCACCGCCGGGATAGCCGATGGGACCGGCGCCGCGCATCACCAGGATCGCGGTGCCGTCCATGGCAAGCGACTCATCATCGATCCGCGCGTGAAAATCGACAGGACCGTCAAAGACATAGGCGGTGCCCTCGAAGGCGTTCGGGTCGTCCGGGTTGGACAGGAACCTCTCGGCAAAGGACGGGCTGATGACACTTGTCTTCATGATCGCGCTGTCGAACAGGTTGCCGTGAAGATTGATGAATCCGGCCTGCGGCTTCATCGGTGCCTCGACCGGCCAGATGACGTCCGGATTGGTGATCGCCCTGTCGCGGCAATTATCGCCGATGGTGCAGCCATTCGCGGTGACCGCTTGCGGATGTGGCAACAGGTCATGACGCATCAGCTCGCCGATGACAGCCGGCACGCCGCCGGCGCGGTGGTAATCCTCACCAAGATATTCGCCGGCCGGTTGCAGGTTGACAAGCAACGGTATCTCGTGGCCATGCGCCTGCCAGTCATCATTCGTCAGCTCGATCCCCAGATGTCGCGCCACCGCATTCAGATGGATCGGCGCGTTGGTCGACCCGCCAATCGCCGAATTCAGCACGATGGCATTCTCGAAGGCGGCACGGGTCATGATATCCGACGGTTTCAGATCATCCCACACCATGTCGACGATGCGATTGCCGGTATGATAGGCGATCTGCCCGCGCTCGCGATAGGGGGCTGGAATCGCCGCCGCGCCCGGCAGCTGCATGCCAAGCCCCTCGGCAAGGGAATTCATCGTTGTCGCCGTTCCCATCGTGTTGCAATAGCCGGTTGATGGGGTGGAGGATGTGACAAGATCAAGGAAACCGTTATCATCGATCTCGCCGGCGGCGATCATCTGGCGCGCCTTCCAGATGATGGTGCCGGACCCCGTCCGCTCGCCATCATGCCAGCCATTCAGCATCGGCCCGACGGACAGCGCGATGGCTGGAATATCGACTGTCGCCGCCGCCATCAGCAGCGCCGGTGTGGTCTTGTCACAGCCGATCATCAGCACGACACCGTCGATCGGATAGCCATACAGCGTCTCGACAAGGCTGAGATAGGCAAGGTTCCGGTCCAGCATCGCGGTTGGCCGCTTGCCGGTTTCCTGGATGGGATGCACCGGTATTTCCATCGGCAGGCCGCCGCCGGCGATGATGCCGTCGCGGACACGTTTCGCCAGTTCCAGATGATGCCGGTTGCAGGGCGACAGGTCCGATCCTGTCTGGGCAATGGCGATAATCGGCCGGCCATCGCGAAGTTCTTCGCGCGTCAGGCCGTAATTCAGATAGCGCTCGGTATAGAGTGCTGTCATCTCGGCATCATCCGGGTTGTTGAACCATTGCCGTGAACGAAGCTGTGCCGGTTTGATCTTGCGGTCTGTCATGCCTGCCACCCTGTTGTGCTGGTTGTTATCATGTTGGCCTCAATCGGGCCGGTCTCACCTGTCAGCTTGTCCAGCCGCCATCGATATTGATTGCCTGGCCGGTCACGAAGCCGCTCTCGTCGGAGGCCAGATAGACGGCCAGCGCGGCGATTTCCGCAGCTGTGCCGAAGCGCCCCATCGGCTGGCGCGCGATGAAGGCCGTTCGTGCCTTGTCATAATCGCCGGTGTCGCTGAGCCGGTCCTCCAGCGACGGACTCTCGACCGTTCCGGGGCAGATGGCATTGCAGCGAAGGCCGGAGGTGACAAAATCGCTGGCAATCGATTTCGTCAATCCGATTACCGCCGCCTTGCTGGCGCCATAGACGAAACGATTCGGCGCCCCGATCACCGACGAGGCGACCGAGGACATATTGACGATCGACCCGCCGCCACGCTCGATCATGCCGGGAATGACAGCGCGAGAGGTCCGGAACATCGACCGCACATTCAGCTCGAAGGCGAAATTCCATTCATCCTCGGTGGCGTCAAGGATCGTGCCGTGATGAACGAACCCGGCGCAGTTGAACAGAATGTCGGGCGTGGCGCGCGTGACCCCCTCGACAATCGATGCCTCATCCATGACGTCGAGCGTGAAGGTGGTGACGCCGTCGGTGCCGTCGAGTGTTGCCAGCGTATCGGCATTGATGTCGGTTGCGAACACATGCGCCCCCTCTGCCGCCATCGCCAGCGCGGTGGCGCGGCCAATTCCCTGTCCTGCAGCCGTGATCAGCGCGGCCTTGCCGGCAAGCCTGCCCCGTTCAGTCATGAAAACCTCGGCTCTGTCGGTTTGTCCCCCGGCCGTCTTCGTCTTGCGGCCCCTGCTTCCTGCCATAGATAGCACAACGATGCCCTGCGGACATATCTTTGGCCATGCATGGCCCATTAATTCAAGGGTTTCCAGCTTGACAAGGCATCGCCGCCATTCTTTTACTTTAACAAGAAGCGGCCGTGACGCCGCCGGGCTGCTGCGGCTTGATACCCCGGATCAGCTTGATACCCCGGATCAGCTTGATACCCCGGATCAGCTTGATACGACGGATCCCGGCTGATCAGAGGCCATGCATGACCGGATTGTCCTGTCTGGCGATGCCATGCCGAGCGAATCAGTTTACGAGAGAGCCCCCAGACATGTCCGAGGCCATCCGATTAGATCCAGCCGACAATGTGGTGACCGCTACCCGGACCCTGGAAGCCGGCACGCCGGTCGAGGGTGTGGTTGCGCGGGCCATCATCCCGCGCAACCACAAGATGGCATCGCGGCCGATCAATGCTGGCGAGGCGGTTCGCAAATATGCGCAGGTGATCGGCTATGCCAGCGAGGACATTCCGGCAGGCGCGCATGTGCATGTGCAGAATGTCGAATTCCGCGCCACCGAGGCGAATTATGAATTCGCCACCGACCTGCGCCCGGTCGTACCTGTCGAGACGGCGGCACAGGACAGTTTCATGGGCTTTCGGCGCGCCGATGGCCGTGTCGGCACGCGCAACTATATCGGCATCCTGACATCGGTGAACTGCTCGGCCACGGCGGCGCGCATGATCGCCTCGGCCTTCGGGCCCGAAGAGATGGCCAAATACCCCAACGTCGACGGGGTGGTGGCGTTCGTCCATGGCACCGGCTGTGGCATGGCGGGGTCAGGTGAGGGTTTCGAGGCGCTGCAAAGGGTGATGTGGGGCTACGCCCGGAACCCGAATCATGGCGGGGTGTTGATGGTCGGGCTGGGATGCGAGATGAACCAGATCGACTGGCTTCTCGAGGCCTATGGCCTGAAGCAGGGGCCGCTTTTCAAGACGATGAACATTCAGGATTCGATGGGGCTTGCGAAGACGGTCGAGGCCGGGATCGCGATGGTGCGCGAGATGCTGCCCGAGGTGAACAGGGCAAGCCGCGCGCCATGCCCGGCGTCGGAGCTGATGGTGGCGCTGCAATGCGGCGGGTCGGACGCGCTGTCGGGTGTAACCGCCAATCCGGCGCTCGGCTATGCCTGCGATCTGCTGGTCGCGCAGGGCGGCACCGGGGTGCTTGCCGAAACGCCGGAAATCTATGGCGCCGAACATCTGTTGACGTGCCGCGCCGTTGATGAGTCCACCGGACAGCGTCTTGTCGACCTCATCGAGTGGTGGCAGGACTATACCGAGCGCAACCGTGGTTCGATGGACAATAATCCCAGCCCCGGCAACAAGAAGGGCGGGCTGACAACCATTCTGGAGAAATCGCTTGGCGCAGCCGCCAAGGGTGGCACAACGCCGCTGACAGGCGTCTATAAGTATGCCGAGCCGGTGACGGCGCGCGGCTTCACCTTCATGGATTCGCCGGGATATGATCCGGCCTCTGTAACAGGCCAAATCGCCAGCGGCTGCAATCTTGTGACTTTCACCACCGGCCGCGGATCGGCTTTCGGCTCGAAGCCTTCACCCTGCATCAAGATTGCGACCAACACCGAAATGTATGAGCGGCTGATTGCGGATATGGATATCAATGCCGGCGCGATGCTGACCGAGGGACGTTCGCTCGAGGAGATGGGGCGTGAAATCTATCAGATGCTGCTCGATGTGGCGTCTGGCGCGCGTTCAAAATCCGAGGCGCAGGGGCTTGGCGATTACGAATTCGTGCCCTGGCAGATCGGTGCCACGATGTAGTGGCAACCTGCCGGGCCGCATGCCGATATGGCGTGATTGCCGCGCGACCATGAAGATCACCGAACAGGAACAAAGCAATGACAGTTGGCCTTCTTATCATCGGCGATATCACCACCGAGATGCGTGACCGTCTCGCTGGTCGTCTGGACCTTCATGATGCGCACCGGATCGACGACATGGCCGGCTTTCTGGGGCGCGAAGGCAACAACATCCGGTATGTGCTGACCGATGGCCATTACGGGGTCGCGCAGGACTGGATGGAGGCGATGCCGAACCTGGCATTGATCAGCAATTATGGTGTCGGCTATGACGCCATCGATGTTGGTCTGTCGGTATCGCGCGGGGTTCTTGTGACGCACACGCCGCGGGTGCTGAGTGACGAGGTGGCGACAACCGCCCTGATGCTGATGCTGGCAAGCTATCGCGATCTTCTTGCAAGTGATGCCTATGTGCGGGCCGGGCGCTGGCCCGAAGAGGGGCATATGAAACTGTCGCGTTCGGCTGATCACCGGCGCGTCGGAATCCTCGGTCTTGGCCGGATCGGGCTGGCGCTGGCCCGCAAGCTGGAACCCTTCCATGCCGAGATTGCCTATCACAACCGCGCACCGCGCGATGTCCCCTATCAGTATTATGACGATCTTGCCGAAATGGCCGCCGCCTGCGAGATCCTGTTTGTCGTGACCCCGGGCGGGGATGATACGCGCGGCATTGTCGACCGGCGGGTGCTTGACGCGCTTGGCCCGGAAGGGTTGCTGGTGAATGTCTCACGCGGGTCGGTGGTCGATGAGACAGCGCTTGTGGCGGCGCTTCAGGACCGGCGGCTTGGTGCCGCCGGGCTGGATGTCTTCACGAATGAGCCGCATGTGCCGGCGGCGCTGTTTGACATGCCGAATGTCATTCTCACGCCGCATATCGGCAGCGCCACGGTCGAGACCCGGCGCGCCATGGGCAACCTCGTTGTCGACAATCTGCTGCAGCATCTTGCTGACGGGCGGGTCATCAGCCCGGTGCCGGAATGTGTTGATCTGGCGATGGTGGTCGACAGCTTGGACGCCTGATGCCGCGTCTCAGGCGGCGCTGGCTCTGACTGTCTGCCCCCTTTTCCAGGACGGAACAGGCCGCTCGGGCAACGAAGTTTGACCGGTGCCGATCCCGCGCATTAAACAAATTCGGCGACACGCCGTTTCAGAGGGTGCATGAGCAGTTTTTCATGTTTCTCCCTCCTGAAACTCGGTTCCCCGGTGGCCTGCGCTACCGGGGATCTTTTTTGCCCTGAGGCATGCCGTCAACCGGCGACCGGCCAGTAATTGCCGGACAGCTCGGCACAAAAAAGGCGGCGGCCCTGCGACCGCCACCCCCGGTTTTCGGTTCTGATAAAGGCCCTACGCGGCGTCGATCAGTGTCTTCGGATTTGCATTGATGCTGATCTGCTTCGGTTTGTCGGCTTCCGGGATCTCACGCTTCAGGAAGACGGTCAG
>Ga0181583_10003730_pt1 | contig 11170 bp, 7 predicted proteins | sample 071ome_31_FD_132461 | JGI IMG/M metagenome (GOLD analysis project Ga0181583, IMG submission 132461) | Coastal salt marsh microbial communities from the Groves Creek Marsh, Skidaway Island, Georgia - 071405CT metaG (megahit assembly) | ecosystem: Environmental > Aquatic > Marine > Intertidal zone... | reverse complement strand
GATATCGTGGATCAAGTAAAAGAAGACATAAGCTTTTACGAAAAATATTATATAAAGGATGGTATGAGACCTGATACACTGTCATACGAATTATATGGAACAACTAATTATTACTGGTTGTTTTATCTTGTGAACGATAAGCTAAGACAGCAGGGTTGGCCACTGAATGAACAAGAAATTTATAGTTTAGGCAGACAGTATTATCCAAATACAACATTGTCTACTACAAATAGCTTAGTGAGTTATGGTAAGGTAGGTGACATTGTATCGACCGAACCATTTAGTAATCCAGGTTTTAAAGCTACTATTTTAGAAAGAAAGATTGATCTTGGTCAATTGGTCGTAAAACCTATTATTGAAGTTTTAAGTATCAACGTTACTAATGGTGGTTCAGGATATACGTCTAGACCTACTGTCACAATTAGTGGTGGTGGCGGGTCAGGTGCAACAGCATCAGCAGTGATTTCTGATGAAGGTATCGTTACATCTATTACAGTTACAGATGGTGGAGACGGATACACATCAACGCCGACAGTAACTATATCTGCTCCGAATGAGCCGGCTAATAGCGGAGGTTCAACATCATTAGCGACAGCAACTGCACAGTTATCAAATTACTCAATCACAGCTGGTATTTTAAATCAATCATCACTCTACTCAGTACCTGGAAATAAAGATGTAACAACATGGTCATTGGCTACAGCTCAAAAGATTTTTATCTGGCGTTCTGTGGCTCAATATAACTCAACACATCATTTTGAAAATGCTGACAAGGAATGGGTTGACTTGAATTATATTCCAGTTTCAGGCTATGGTGTGAATAATAGAAGTATTACAGAAGAGGAATCAGGATCTGATACTGCTGGATATGGTAACCTTACACCTGTTACATATTTAGAGAGACTCAGAGAAAAGAATGACGAGCTAAGAAGCATAAGGGTTTTAAAGCCTAGAGTAGCTAATCAAATTAATTCTGAATTCCAAAGGCTTTTGAAACAATAGTATGTTAAATATTTTTTCACCCGATAAAGTTGAGATAGTAGAAGTATCGATTCGTTCTGAAAGGTTCAAATCGGATAAAAAACTAATTATCACAAAACCAGTTCTCGGCCAAGAGCGGGCAGGTGTGGGTGTCGAGTTAGAGATTTATGAAAACATTTATATGCCGTATCTCACTGGTAGAATCTTTATCCAGGATGATAAGGACATCTATCGTGTTGCAGAGATTAAGGGTACAGAACGAGTAATAGTTCAGTTCGCCTCTCCATCCTCTGATGCATTGATCGAAAAGGTCTTTATTATCAGTGAGGTTCAAAGGAATATAAAGGTCAACGATCAGCTAGCGCACTTGTTATTAGAACTAACCGAGGACCATGGATACTTTAATGACTTACAGGTTATTAATAAAAGTTATAATGGTAATGGCGTAGAAATTATAGAAAAGATCTTGGCCGATAATACAAACAAAAAGCTAAAGAAGAACTATTACAAACAGCCTTACCAACGCGATATGCGTTATATTGTACCTTGGCAGACTTCGTATCAAGCAATAAACACTATATTAAGTCATATTACTACCGAAAACTCTATGCCTTATTTTTTCTTTTCATCATTGACTTCAGATGATCTTATATTAACTGACTTAGAGAGTATACTCAATAGGGAATCGTTTAACACAAAAAGCCATCCCTTCACATTCAGTAGAGCTGATCTTAATAGAAAATTATCGATTGAGGAACAAGCATTACAATTAAGTGATTTTACTGCGACTCACTTAAATGATACATTATCCCTTGCTAGAACCGGTGGCATTGGAGCGTCGTTCGAAAGTGTAGATACTTTATCTGGCCAACCAGAGAATATTAGATTAAATATGAAAGATGAGTATAAAAACTTAGACAATGCCGGTGTCATTAATCTGAATGAGAATAGATATCCTGTAGATGATAAGTTTAGAATTGATAATAACGAAGGCACAGAGATAACAGGGTTTAATTCAAAACGTTATTCACTATTATCACACTCACCCTATACAGATACAAATGGATTAGTTCCTAACTATTTGGTGTCAAGACAAATCGCAGTGAAGGATAACTTTATCAAGCATCTAGCAGATAACATGTATCGTATTACCGCACCTGGATTAACTTTCTCTGTTAAAAACACTAATAGGTCTGTCGGACATCAAATAAACTTAGAAATTCTAAAAGATGGTAATTCAGAATTGAGCAGTACCAATGTTGATGAAAGAAAGTCTGGTCCATTTATCATGCTGGCTAAAAAACATATTTTTGATTTGGTATTACAGAAGCATAATGTTGTGATTAACGTCGGTAGAATAACAGAGCCCAGAAGGATTAACTAATGGATTTTTATGGAGATGATACCAGATGGTTCGTCGGCCGTGTAATCGACTGGGAAGACACGCCGAAGGGTCGTGTAAAAGTAAGAATCATGGGTCTGCACTCAGAAAATGTGAAAGATGAAGATCTGCCATGGGCAAAGTGTCTTTTACCAACAACTGAGGGTGGCACGTCTGGTGTAGGTAAAATACCACAAGTTTTAAACTCTGCATTTGTATTTGGTATCTTCTTAGATGGAAAACTATCCCAAATGCCTGTTGTGCTTGGTAGTATGACACAATTTGAAGTTCCGTCATCGACTCAACGGGAACAAGCCAAGAATAGTGGTAGAAGTCGAGCATTAACTGAAGACTTCATTGTTGACGGTGTTATTCTAGATCCAAACCTGGTTGATGCTTATAATCAATCAGGTGATAATTTAGAAACAAGAATTGTAATAGCTATGCAGTTTTTGTTAGATGCCGGAATAGCAAATCCTGAAGCAGCTGCTGGTGTTGTCGGTAATCTTATAGGGGAGTCTAACTTAGTTCCAGATGGCCCTAAGGGGAAAGTAGGTGAAGAGGGTATAGCTCAATAGAATCCAGAAGTAGGTAGACTGCAAAGGTTGAAAAACTTCACTAAAACTAATTATCCAGGAAAATCATATTTAGACTTTTTTGTACAATTAAACTTTTTAGTATGGGACATGAAGAATGGTGGTGTACATGCATGTTGGAATACATTGAGTGATAAAAATATAAGTCATACATTTAATCCAAAAAATATTAGTGAACAAAGATCTGACACTAATGCTACATATTTGTTTTTACGAGTGTATGAAAGACCAAAAGATTCTTTGAGCAAATTAGCTGAAAGACAAGAATATGCTCAAAATGCATGGGATGCGTATCAAGAATCGAAGAGACTAACAGCCGCATATGCTGCTAGCTCGGGAGGTGCGATTTGAATATTAGAGAAAAGATAACAAGTGATCTGGCTAGTTTAGAAAAAACTTTAAACAGCACAAGCATAAAGAGAGACATTAACCAGATTAAATTAAATTTTGAGACTGCATTCTCGACTGTATATAAAGATCAAGGTAAGACAATAGCTGGATTTAAGCAAGTCGCGAATACGCTGACCGATGCTTTGTCTAATGTCGATGGCTCTGTTCCTCAAACATTGAGTAATCAATTAGGTGTAGCACAATTAGATGTGAGTGCAGCAGAGAGCCAACTCAAAAAAATAGTAGGCGATGCAAAGACAGATTTAGAAACAATTACTGGTAAAGCGGCTTTAGCAGCAGATGGCTTTTTAGATGTCGTAATCGCTGCACCATTTCCTGAGGCAATCGCAGCAGCCCTAAAAAATACTACTACTCTGAAAAATAATGACATTACAAACTTAGTCCAACAGAATGTAATAGCAGGTGATAATGATAACTTTGATGCCGACACTACAAATGAAATTGTTGGTAATATTGTCGGTAACTTATTTCCAGATATTAAATCAATATCGAAACAATTAAACAGCACAGTTGCCTCGTTAGCAGTAAACGCTCAAGAGTTTTCAAATTTAGCCAATAAGGGATTTAGCTCTTTAGTAGAAAACATTATAGAAAGATCTATTCAACCAACAGAGGTATTACTAAATAGTGCTACAACTAGAGCAGTCAGTCCAGAAGACCTACAAAAGATTATTGAGTTAAAGCAAAACGATAAAATAAAAGAAGCAGCTAATATTTTAAGCAAATACTCTGACAAGACTATTCCTGAGCTAGAGGCTATTATTATTCAAATTAGTAATAGAGCTAGTGATCAAGTAACAAAGAATGTTCTACCAATAAATGTGACAGTCCAAAGAACTGATTCATTTGTCAATTCATGGAGAGAAGAGAATACTAATGTAAATGACAAAAACACCTTTACAACGGTGATTGGTTCAGAGATCACCGCAGAGGTTTTAAATTTGCAGAGAGAAGTGACTGAAGTAGTTGTTATGTTTTTGCCTTCCCCTGGAGCTACTGTAGAACAATATCATGATTCATATGTCAAAAGATATAACATAGGATTCAATCCGCACTACTATATTGGATATGATGGCGAAATATATAGAGGCCGACCACTGGAGATTGAAGCAAAACCTAATACAAATTTAATAACTAATAACCATTATAAACGAAGCATTCTAGTAGCTGTCAATATTGATACAAAAAAAGAATCTCATAAGTTCGGTCCCAACCAACGTGACAAACTATTAAACTTACTTAAAAATATTATAATAGCAAAAGACGGAATTCAAATATTCTCTGCAGCTGATGTGGGTTGGGCTTATGGTATTGGTGAAGATGCTTTAGATGTACAACAGTTTATTAGTCAAAAATTAAATAGAACTAATTTGAAAGATTATAATCCTAAAACGCAAGATCCATTAACTGCACAACAGCTTGCAACCTTTAATGTAGGAATTTAATATGGGTGACTTTACAGAAGAAGAAATAGCAAATTTAGGTGGATCCAGATCCGCAAATAAACCTGAGGATCCTACAGGGCAATTCCCTGCTGACAATCATTTAAATAAAGAGAATATCAATACACAGGCTAGGGGCGAAACACGTAATAGTCTAAAATGGGCTGCATCATCAGAGGGTGTTTCTCAACATGTTAATAAACGATATATTAGTTCGATCTATCCTTATAATCAAGTCTCTCGTTCAATTACTGGTCATATCATAGAGGTTGATGACACACCTGGTAATGAACGAATGTTAATTAAACATGCCGATGGTGCTGGTATTGAGTTGTGTGTTGATGGTGGAATGCATATCAGTGCTCTTGGAAATAAAGTAGAGGTCACTGGCGGTGATCAGCATATTACTATTGTTGGCGATGCTAAGATTGTTTATCAAGGTAATGTAGATATGAAAGTCGGGGGTGAGTTCAATATAGAATGTAACGAATTCAATCTAGACGTGAAGAATAACAAAACTGAAAAAATTGGTGGCGCTGAAATTAAAGAGATATTTAAAGGCGCAACTAATTATATAGTCGGTAGTGTCACAAACTTTATTACAAATCAAAAGACAGATACTGTATTGGGAGGACATCAGTATAATGTTAAAGGAAATGTGGATTATAATATTAACGGTAATGTCGGTTTTTATTCTAGCGGTGAAATGAATGTAACATCAGAAGACTATATTAATTTAGCTTCTGACAATGTGACTGCTTCGGCCAATAATATGACTATACAAGGCGGGAATGGTGTAATAGGCGGTGATAGTGTGCACATCAAAGGGCAAGAGGCGTCATTTGAAGGAAGTGTGGAGGCTCCAACATTTTATGGCAACTTGATTGGCAAAGCAAAATTTGCAGGACTTGCAGACAAAGCAACGGGTGCGGATACTGCTGGTGCTACTGGATCTAGTGGAACCGCATCATATCCATCTGATCCTGGTGCTCCCACCTTTGTAGAACCTACAACAAGTAAAGTTAGTGATTATTTGACTAAAGCTGCAGGTGGTATTCGCAAAGTGAAGATTGATATTGGTAATTATATTAAAGACTTTTTAGATAGATCAAATCGCTATGACGGTGTATCAGCACAAGCGATGAGTGCAAAAACAGCAAGATCTAAGTTGAGAGATCCAGCCAATAGAAACAATAATAAATTGGTGTCAGCTCTGATCGAAGAAGGCACTTTATGCGATCAGTTTAATAATCCCAATCCGCAGGCAATAGGTAGAATAGTTGATGGGAAGTCAACAACTGTAAAAGCAACAAAAAATACAAATCCGAAAAACAAGACAAATAATGTCATATACATTCCAAAGAATGTCATAAAACAGTTTTTACCAAACCCAGCCTATAATCCAATGAATATAGGTACTGATACTATTAGTGAAATTACTGCTAAAACTAAATTATCACCCAATATTTCGTTGTCTAAATTTTTGGGCAATGAGGATCCAGTAAACATTAAGTACATTAGAGACGAGAACAAAAAGAAAAATATACTTAAACATCTTTATCCACAAGTTGTAATACTAAAACAAATAAATGCGAATCAAGACGAACTAGAGGGAATATCCCTAGAGGTAACAGAGGGTCTATACAGACCTGGAAGTGGCGAGACTATTACTGCTGGAAGTATTAATGATTTAAAATCTAAAGGCAGGGCTGTAGCATACAAAGCAATCGATCTTGATGGTAAAGCAAACAATTCACGTTTGTTCGATATAGCAGCATGGTTAAAAGACAATGCATATTTTGATGAGTTAATTTTATCATATGACACGAATGAGTGTATAGGAGACAACCCTATTTTATCTGGTAGAATTATAATTACTATGCCAGAAATTGATGATAATTTCACAGGAAACTTCAAGAGAGAGGTTTATACAGAGTTTAATGGTAATAGATTATCTCAAGGTGAATTAGTAGAGGTATTATTATCTAATGACGAAACTAATCTTTATTATGTTGAGGGTGGAAATCAGTGGGTACTTTATAGATCTAGTTTATCACAATTCAATAAAGACATTCGCCCAGAACTTTATAATAAGTTAGTAACCATTGCAAAGGCCTTTGGGCGACCATTAGAGGTTACTAGTGGCAGAAGACCGCCAACTAGCACTGCTGGCGTTGGAAGTAGAAGTAAACATGTATCGCGAGATGCTGTTGATATATTGACTCCATTTAATGATAAGGATACTGAAAGACTAATACAAATCGCTATTTCAAATGGAATTAGAGGTATTGGAATATACAGAGAGCCATCACGTGGTGGCGGCAGCACATTTAATGGTTTGCATTTAGATATCAGATCCGGAAGCAAGGCTGCATGGGGTGACAACTATAGTAGAACCAGTCTCTATCGTTATCCATGGGCTCATACGGTTCTTAATAAAAATGGATTCCCAACTAGCTGAATTAACATATAAATAATGCTAAAAGAGATTAACTATGGCTACTACTAGAGTATTATCAAAACAGGATGCTAATCAGAATACTAGTACTCTTATTACTAGTCGTTCTAGATTATATCGTGACATTGATCTATCATTTACTGTAAAGCCTAATGGTGAATTGTATATAAAAAGAGATGCTGCAGCTGTTACTCAGGCTCTAAAGAATCTAATTCAAACTAATCACTTTGAAAAACCATTTCAGCCATTTTTTGGTGGAAATATTAGGGCTATGTTATTTGAATTAGTTGATGAAGACACTGAAGAGGATGTAGCAGAGCAAATCATTAAAACTATTAATGACTATGAGCCAAGAGCAAGACTAAGAAATTTAGATGTAAATCTAGAGGCAGATCAGAATACTCTTAGTGTTAAAATAGAATATCAAGTTGTAAACACGGATGAAGTTATTACATTTACAACATCAGTATCAAGGTTGAGATAAAATGGCAACAACAATAAGATCAACAGCTTTAGATTTTGATAACATCAAAAACAATCTAAAGGTATACCTGGCAAATCAGGAGCAATTTAAAGATTATGACTTCGAGGCGGCAGGGATATCAAACATTCTAGATGTTCTTGCTTACAACACTCATATCAATGCTCTAATAGCCAACTTTGCCCTAAATGAATCATATCTGCCCACTGCACAGTTAAGATCTTCAGCCGTATCGTTAGCAGAGGGTATTGGTTATGTTCCTGATTCTGACAAAGCTGCACAGGCTAAAGTTAGATTATCATTTAGTTCTGATGCATCCGGTAGACCAGCAACTGTTACATTGCCTGCTTATACAAAATTTACAACTGATGTTGACGATGTACAGTATACATTCCAAACAATCGAAGCTTATACTGCTACTGATAATGGTTCAGGTTTTTATGAGTTTAAAACTTCAAGTGATATTGCTGAAATACCTCTATATGAAGGTACACTCAAGTCTAAGACATTCTTAGTCGGAGAATACGAGGACAATCCAGTTTACGTAATTCCAGATACAACAGTTGATGCTGATACAGTTACTGTAAAGATTTATGAGAGTGCTACTTCTACTACATTTGTATCATATCAAAATATTCTAAAAGCTACATCTATCAATGCACAATCGACCGTATATATTTTAAAAGAGTCACCAAACGGTTACTTTGAATTATCATTTGGTGATGGAAACACATTTGGTATTGCCCCATCTTCAGGTAATAGAATTGAGGTTCAATATCTGTCTACTAAGGGTGATGTGGCTAACGGTGCTGGAGTATTCACACCATCAAATACCTTCACATCAGGCTCTATTTCTGAGGACCTTACAGTCACTACTCTTGTTAATTCAGTTGGCGGTGGAGAGAAAGAGTCTATCGAGTCAATCAGACAAAATGCACCTTTCCAATATGCTACGCAAAATAGAATGGTAACAGCGGCTGATTATTCATCACTCATATTACGTAATTATTCAACCCTTATTGATGACATCGTATCATGGGGCGGGCAAGACGCGTTGAAGCCTGAATTTGGTGCTGTCTATACATCTATTCTATTCAAAGATACTGTATCAGCTGAAACTCAAACAGCCACAAAAAACGCAATATTAGATCTAGCTGCACAGCTTGCTATTGTTTCATTTAATTTGAGATTTGTCGATCCGATTACTACGTTTGTAGAGGTCGATACATTCTTCCAATTTAATCAGAATTTGACAGATCAAACTTTGAATGCTATTACAAATAGCGTATCTAGTACTGTTTCTAACTATTTTACAAATAACACAGGCGAATTTAATCAGGCGTTTAGAAGATCTAATATGTTGACACTTGTCGACGATACAAGTACAGCTGTGTTGTCTTCTCGTGCTAATATTAGAATGCAGCAAAGATTTACTCCCTCTGCTCCATCACTCGTATCGGTTATTAATAGATTGACAAATGTCACTTTGAACAATACACAGTTAAATAAAATATTAGAACTCACTGTTGACAGAGCTTATATCTCTGCGGCAAACTATATGATTAATAATTCTTTGACAAGTAATAACTTAACATATTTAGTTGATGAATTAAGTGCAGCAAATAACAATACATCCCACCAATTATTGTTCCCGGTGGCTATTGCACCAGCTGATGACGACACATATACTATTACATCTAATGAATTCACTTTCAATGGTGAAAATTGTATCATAAGAAATAAATTAAGCTCAACAATTTTGCAAATTGTCACAGCAGCTGGGGGTATCGTACTCAGTGATTATGTAGGTAGCTTTAATCCAATAGCAGGAACTGTCACTGTTAACTATTTTAATCCTACTGCTATTAGTCGTGGTTTATCAGTTATTAAACTTGCTGCAGTTCCAGCAAATCAGAGTGTCATAGACCCAACACGAAACGAAAGAATCGTGTACGATCCAGATCGTTCTACAACTAATCCAGTACTTACAACAGCGCAAAATTAATGTCTCATAAAGATAGAACAAAACTAGATAATAATAGACGTTTATTAAATCTGCAAAGGTCAGAAATCTCTAACGTATTACCAGAATACTTTGGAGAAGACTTTCCTAATTTAATAGAGTTTATGGATGCCTATTATGAATGGCTAGAGGACTCTGGAAATCCTGGAAACGATATCCATAAGCTCTATAGAAACAGAGACGCTACTCAAGTACCGAGTGCACAACTACAATACTTAGAAGATGAATTGCTACTCGGCCAAGCATACTTTGGTGGATTCTTAAACAAACGAGAAGCGGTAAAATTTAGTAATCTATTGTATAGATCGAAGGGTACTAAGTATTCTATTGAACAGTTTTTCAGAGGATTCTATGGCGCAGATCCACAAGTCATATATCCAAAAGAGAACATCTTTAAAGTAGGTCCAGCTATTGATTATGACTTAGACAGCGTTAATACCGGCGGTGAACAGATTAAAACAGAAGCTTCACTTATCGGGCCCGAGTCACAAAGATATCTAACCGATGATGAGAGATATCAGGTAATGTCAATTCTTATTAAGAGTGACATTCCTATTAGTACATGGTTAGAAACATATAAGCTATTCGTGCACCCAGCAGGTGCCCACATAGCTGGTGAATTGGTTCTAGAACTTGTGAATACAAATAAAATAACAAGTGAATATCTATTTGGTGTTCAGACGAACCTAGAGAAAACAACTAGTGTATCATTCACCGCCCTCAATTCAGCAAGTGGTTCAGTTGATATTACATTGATTGAAACAGGTGATGGAGAGGTTGGTATGCTTCGTACCCAGGCTGGTTTACATATTGATAATACTGGTGATACAACGTTTGATAGTTCTGAAGGTATTACGTTCAGAGAGGCGCTATCACCGAACTCATTCACAATGGACGATTCAGACGAGTATGGTGTAATCACTCTAGACCAAGATTCAACTGGAACATCTCTATTCACACTCAGCACTATGGATGAAGCTAGATACACAACACTATTTGATTCAGAGAATTCAGCTGATTCTGCACATTATCCCTACCAACACATATAAATAATGTAAATAAACCTCAAGAGATTAAGTATGGCTAGACAAACAATCAATACTGGATCAGCTGCGAATGACGGCACAGGTGACACTCTTCGTGGAGCTGCCACAAAGATTAACTCAAACTTTTCTGAGTTATACACGCTACTGGGTGGTGATGCTGCAGGTACAGGTACTACTACTGCTCTTACTGACAGTGGATTAGACATTATCGGAACAACTTTTAGAACCAAGATCGGTGCTGCTGACCCTGGTTCAGAAATTTCTATTGATTTTCCAGATTCTGCCGGTACTGTAGTTGTTACAACTGCTACACAGACCTTGACAAACAAAACTCTAGCAAATCCTGCAATT
>Ga0181583_10003729_pt1 | contig 11170 bp, 6 predicted proteins | sample 071ome_31_FD_132461 | JGI IMG/M metagenome (GOLD analysis project Ga0181583, IMG submission 132461) | Coastal salt marsh microbial communities from the Groves Creek Marsh, Skidaway Island, Georgia - 071405CT metaG (megahit assembly) | ecosystem: Environmental > Aquatic > Marine > Intertidal zone... | reverse complement strand
TGTAGCTCTTGGTAAATTAAATCTAGTATTTGTTCCAATCCATAATAAATGCCATCCTTTACGATTAACATTTAACGTAGTTGGATTTAACATTTGTGCAGTTGTTGGATTTGCACAAACTTGTGTGTCTTTTTCGTTATAAACAATTAATACCTCATGTTCTGCAAATTGTGCATTTGAATCTAAAGAAGAACAACAAAACCCACCTTGGTTTAAATCAATATTAAAAGCTGATTCAAAATAACTTAAAGGATTTACACGAAAAACCCCACGATTCGCGTATGTACCAAAGTTAATAAATCTAAATCTTCCATCATTTGGCTTAATTTGAGAAAGCATTTGAGAAAAAGTTCTTGTATTTTTTCTATACATAAAGAAAAAATCTCTTTCTGCCGGTATCTCCTCCAGCGAAGCACCAAAATCACAAATTGGATTTCTACCAATTTGGTTATCAGGAAAAGTATAAGAAGACTGAACTACAGTACTACCAGTTAAGTTAGATACTTCAGTCAATTGTGGTGGAACTAATCGTTCCGAGGCTTTATTTGCAAAGATTCCAAAGTAAACACTTAAGAACCCTAGCAGTACACCTACTGCAGCTACCGATAAAATAGCTGTAAGCTTTTTTGGGGTTTTCATGGGTATAATTATTAATTTTACTAATATTTTTGCGTATAAGTATTTTTATTCAAAATAAATACTCTTTATTTATATATATAAAAAATTTCGCAAAATAATTTTTTATAATTTTGATTATTTAATTTTAAGCGAATACTCAAAATACAAAATAATCCCTTTATTATACCAAGAAATTAAACTTTTTGCAAAAGTAACTAATTTTCTAAAATTCAAAACGTCTATTCAAATAAAAAAACCTTGCCAAAAACAAGGTTTTATATTTAATCCCACTTAGAATTTCTTTCTATCTGGAGGAATATTTAAGTAATTAATTAAGTAATCAGCAATTTTTGTAAAAGTAGGCAAACTCGAACTCCCCGCCCACTGAGTAGTTTTAGGTTTATCTAATTTAACCATCACTACAACCTCAGGGTTTGAAGCAGGCAAGTAACCCAAAAAGGAAGCATAAGTTGTTCCAGGACCCTCTAACGGCTTACCTTTTTTATAAGTTTGCGCAGTACCAGTTTTTCCAGCAATCGAATAACCCGGAATTTGACCAGACTGAGCCTGACCATTATCAACCACAGAAGTCAGCATAGCTGTAATTTTTGAAGCAGTTTGCGAAGACACAGCTCTTCTAACAACTTGTGGCTCAAACTCCTCTACTCTTCCATCGCTATGTACTATTTTTTTAACTAAGGTTGGCTTCATCAAAACTCCATCGTTAGCTAAAGCAGAAAAACTACTAATCATTTGAAGCGGAGTCACAGTTAAACCTTGACCAAAAGAATGTGTTACAAGTTCAGAATTAGCCCATTTTAAATACGAATTCATTCGCCCACTTGGCTCATTATAAAAGAAAACCCCGGTTTCGTCATTAAATCCAAATCTTTCAATATAAGAATACATTAATTTTCTTCCTAAGTTTTGCGCAATCCAAGCCATTCCAATATTATTAGACGTTTCTAAAACTTCAGTCATATTGATTTCCCCGTAATGTTTTGAAAGAGCATTATCAATCTTAAACTCGTCAACCGTAATTGGACCATCATCATTTATCATTGTTTGCGGAGTCACTAAATTCACGTCCAGTGCAGCAGCCATCACAACTGGCTTAAACACCGATCCAGGCTCGAAAGTATCCAAAATAGCTTTATTCCTAAACACAGCCGGACCAACATTGTTTTTATATTTCTTATAAAAAACTTCTCCAGATTCTTCTGACTCTTCTGGAATAATTCTTACATCTTTATAAATCTCCTCGTCTAACATGTAATAAAATTCTTTAAAACCAGAATAATTAAACTTTTCTACCCTATCATCAAAATTATAATTTTCCTCTTCCAAATGCTCTTTTGGTGGTTCGAAAACTTCGGTTTCTAGAGCTTTAGCATAATTATTTAAATCAAAATCCGGATAATTAGCCATAGCTAAAACCTCACCAGTTTTTGGACGCATCACTATCACCTGACCAAAATTAGCATCATATTTGTTAACAGCTTTTTCTAAAATATCTTCAACAACCATTTGAATCGATCTATCAATAGTTAAATAAACATCAGAACCATCAACAGCATCTTTTAATACTGAATCATCAGAAACCGCAATTTGCTTCCCAAGTCCATCGATTTGGGTTTGATAAACACCATTTTCACCATCTAGTAAATCATCAAAAAATAATTCCATTCCATATTGACCACCATCTTGGTTTTTGTAACCAATCAAGGCTCCCGCTAAGGAATTTTCAGGATAAAACCTGTAAACTTCATCAATCAAACCTACTCCTTTAAAGTCTTGTTTGTATTTTACTTTTAACTCAGAAACTTTTTTAGCTTGCTCTGGACTCAAAGCTTTTTGCAATACAACATAGCGATTTTCACCAAGCAATAACCTTTCTAATTTTTGAATATTCATATCCAAAACCGGAGCTAAAGCCTTAGCATAAACTTTCTGATCCGAAATTCTTTTTGGAAAAATCTTTACAAAATCTTTATTCACTTCCACAGCAGGAAGAGACAGTCTTAATAAATCACTCATCAACTTTGAATCTGGTTTGTTTACTAGTAAAATTTCATCACGATATTTTTTTGCTACCTTTTCTTCTAATTCTTTAATGAAATCCATTTTTAGTTCACTGATAGATTTTTTTGGAACAATTAAAGCCTTCTCTTGCTCAAGTAACTCACTTGGTAGCTTAGCTCTTTCAAGTTCTACTCTTTGATTTTCTTTTTCTAAAGCAATCTTTGAATTAAATAAAATTTCAAACAAACTCGAAGCTACTTGAGTTGGATTATCCACAAAACTTGGGTCCACAAACAAAGTCGGAAGTGTAGTATTTGTAGCTACTCTAAAATCCGAACCTGAGTGAAAATCTTGAATAAAAATTTCTCCCCTATGAGCTTCAACCTCTCTGTAACCTTGCTGATTTTTTAGTGCAAGATCAATAAAATAATCATGTTTGATTACTTGTAAGTAAAAAAGTTTTAAAACGATCAGTAAAAAGAAAGCTCCAAATCCAACTAGTAAATTAAATAGTCGATTTTCTTGATTCATATTTGGCTTATTTTTAATTAAAACCATTATATGACTAATCATTTTTTTTGCAAAGCTATAAACCCAATAAAGACTTGAAAATTACCTAGATCTGTTTTTTAAATCTACTGATCGATTTTTTGAATCCTCACAACAACCATTCCTCCATGGGCATGTTGTTCCAGACAATGACAACCATAGTTTTCAGACGCATTTTGATATAAAATTTCATATCTTAAATCCTCCGCCGAATCCAAAATTCGCTTCAAAGAATTTATACTATTATTGTAGTCAATACCTCTACCAAACTCATATGATTCATCTCCTAACCTATCAAATGGAAACACCAAAGTTCTTTCACCACCATTTTGCCTTAAATAATGAATAAGGTTTCCTAACGCATGGTCTTCTCCTTTATCTAAATCATGTATTAAAACCAAATCAGAATTTCCATTGTCTCGACCAAGGTAATCTATCCCTTCATTTACACTAGAATTTTGTGCATGGATTCTAAAACTGTAATTAAAATTAACCTGCTTTCCATTAATTTTAAAACTTAAATTCGATAAAGATGAAACCAAACCATCTATCCGGGAACCTGTGTTAACAGACCAGCTATCAGATAAATCAGAAATTAAACCTCTTGTCTGCATCAGTTTTAAATATTGCAATATTGGAACTCGGTAATCTTTCCATTCAGTTATTGTAAAATTTAAACTATCTAAATTTGGATTATTTTGCAGTATAGAAGCTACCGTCTGCAATCCTGATAAATGATAAGCACCACCTGGATAAATAACTGAATAACTTGTGGCTCCTTGAGGAACACGCACATAATCAGCAATACGCCTAAATGCTAGCAAATTATGCATAATAGCTCCCTGACCACGTCTTTTATCGAATTTGTACAATTTATCAATCTCGGTACTCAAAATTGATCTTAAAACTTGCTCTTCAGACATTTCTGGATTTTCAGCAGCTCTTAATTCATATATTTCTATACACATTCTAGCCATTTGAGCATATCTCCTATCCCTTGAAAGTCTCCGAATATAATTTAGACTTATGTTTGGCCTATCCACTAGGGAGCTTATAAAATCACGCATACTATCTCTTCTTAACACATATCTATTTTGTGAGTCATTATTATAAGTCACATCAGAAATTCGAGGAAGACTTCCATCAGGCCTTAATCCAACCATGCTTGAGAACTGAGAATCCGAACGTCTCAATAACTCCCGAAAAGCAAAACCTTCTACGTCAGGATTTTTAGATTGCAGCAAAAACTCAAGATTTTCATTTGATAAAGACTCTCGTCTCTCGATTAACTTTCGCATAAACAAGGTCTTTATATCTTGATTATTTAAAGATAAAACCAAATCATCATTTCTAATATCTGATTGAACGATTCTCCAAACATCACTAGATAAACCTTTAATATTTAAAAACTTACAACAATCTTGATTAAAAGAATCAGCTCCCGAGAAATTTCGTCTAAAATAGGCAAACATTTTTTGATTAAATGTAGAATCACTAGAATATGGAAAATTTAAAACATAATCCTTAGATAACAAATTATTTCTAAAACCATAAGCTAAAATGTAAGAATTGGCATTTTGAATGTTTAAATTTATATCAATATCCATCCTATTATCAAAAATTAAATTTAATTTATCATGCTTTAAAAACAAATTCCTGTCTGAGATTGAATAACTACTTTCAAAAAAACTTCTTATTACACTATTATCACTTTCCTCATGCTCTTTTAAATAATTGGCAAAAGTTAAAAAACTTACTCCACTTTCAATCAAAGATGAATGCTTTTGGGCAATCTGCGGATTTTCATTATAAATTTCATACACAATCCTACGGTGTTTTATCAAAGAGTCTCTTATATCAGTTAATTTTTCATCATTTAAACCAGAAAAAAACACTTCATCATAATCATACTTTTGCTCAACAGAACGAACCCAAGCTCTAAAATCATTTAAATCAGCAAATACTTGCTCAGGATTATCAACATTAAAAAACTCAGAAGTAAAGTTAATATATTTTCCAGATCCAATAAGTAATCTCGTAACTTCTCTACCTTTATTTCTAAACCAAAGATATTTATTCCTAATATTGTAGTTCTTTACTTCATATCTTGCAAAACGAGCAACAGTTAAAAAAAGATATGAACCATATCCTGGCTGAGAACGGCCAATTAAATCCAATGATGAATAGCTATTAATTTCTGTAATAGATGAAACAAGGTCATTAAAAATTTCCGTTTTTAAAGGCTCAGCTATTCGGTCAATAATTAAAGTAAAATAACGAGGATTTATTTCAGATAATTTTCGAATTAAACTTTTGATCTTAACCGAAGAATTTGGAATATTCTCAATTAGATAGTTTACAAAACTTACCAAAAATTCATCACTGAGATTTTGAAAAAGTATTAAAAATTTATCAGAATCAATTAAATTCAAATCTCTACTCATAAGATCTTCCAAAAAATTAGAATTATTCTCTATTTCTAAATACTTCACACACATATAAAAAAATTCTTCTAAACCAGAACCCTCCAATTGACCGCTAAGAAATTCATCAAATTCTAAAGATATTCTATTAGTTAAAAAAGTACTTATAAATCCATCAATGTAACCTACAACATTATCTACACCAATCTGGATTGGTATTATATCTTGCAGAATATCATTTAGAGTCTGTTCAATCAGGTCATCAATTTCAACACTATATACATCAACTAACGATCTAAACTCTTCTGTTTCTAGACCTAAATCATTAAGCCTTTGAATTCCTTCTTCTTTAACATATCGAGTAGCATTTTCATATTCAATTCTTTTAATTTCGTCTTGAGAAACTTCAGAAGATTCAGAAGCCTTAATAGACTCGGAAGACTCATCTTCATAACTCGTACCAATAAATTCATTCATATGAAATATTTAAATCATAGTATTATACCACATTAAATTCAAGATGACTAATTATTTTTTTGCAAAGCTATAAACCCAATAAAGACTTGAAAATTACCTAGATCTGTTTTTTAAATCTAATCAAACAAAAGTAGTTTTTACATCTTAAAACTTCTTAAAAAAGCTTTATATTTTGGCTGTCGACTTAAAACTTTAAACTCAGGTTCATCTTTCAATGATTCATCAATTACAAAATTAGCATCAGGATTTAAAGTATATAAATCATTTTCAACAATATCTTGCAATTTTGAAACACTCTCAATTAAAAACTGACCAATATTAGCTTGCAACAAAAATCTAAGCTCATTAAAACTAAGATATTCTAGTGAAAAAGTTGCATTTGATAAATCAACAGATTTAAGCAAACTTAAATCAAATACTTGTATATTACCTAAAGTAATAATTCCATTAAAACCATCCAAATTTTTAAAATCATTAAAACTTACACCACCATCAAACTGAAAAACAGTTTTAACCGGACTCAAATCCATTTGAGCAAGCTTTTTAAACTGATACCTAGATATCTTAGCTATGTATAATTCAGGTATCCTTCTAGATTCCTCAGAATCCACTGGTTCCTCTTCAAAACTAACATTTTCTAAACTTGGATCAACTAATTCTAAATCTAATATAGAAGAGTCTAACTCTTGTAAATCTTTACTCTTTTGACCTTCTTCAATTTCATTCTGTCTTAATATTTCACTTAAATCCTTGATCCTACTAATATCAACAGTATTAGTTTGAATTCCTTGTAAAGTCTTTGGCATTAAATAAATATTCATCCTAAAAAAATTTTTAAATTGATTTAACTCCTGATTTTCATCTACTGATTTCGACATGATTTTTATGGAATAATAACCTTCATGCAAACTATTTAATTCAAATAAATCCTTAAAAGCTTGCTTTTTATTTTTTAAATCCTCCAGTGTTATTTCAGTACCAATACCATTAGATCTTAAAATTTGCATTTGCTTAGACTTTAAAAATTCACTTGAATCTCCTCCAGATTCTATAAATCTTAAATATTCATTTTTAAGTTTAGGATTACTAATCATAGATAAATGAAGTTCTAAAGTCTCTTTTTCATCTACCGAAATACCTTCAATATATTTTGATAGCTGTTGATTAAATTTTCTCTGAACAAGCCTTTGCTGAGTTTGAGAATACCCATTCTGATCAACCTTAGACACTTCTCCACTTGGATTAGAACCTAAGTATGGAGAACCTTCAACAGAACTACTATTTCTTGAATTATTAGGTTTATTATTTGGATTTTTATTTTCTAACTCTCCTAAAATAACCTGCATTTTTTGACCACCTGTGTAAAATTTTCCAATTTCTTGCGTTTTCAAAACAGAATTCGATGAATCTATTAAAGTTGTTTCACCTGTCATTTGATTACTTGCAGTAGCCACAATATGCCCTGGCATTAGCAGCAATCCAACAGCATCAAAATTGCTACTTGCCCCTAACCTTTCATTTAAAGCCTCTAGTAACAAGGTAGTTTCAAGAGCTCTAGCAACACAATTTCCACCGTTAACTTCTGAGTCGTAAACATCAAACAAACTTGGTTGAACATCAATATAATTACTTTCATTTAAAATATTTTCTAACTCTCTTAACTTATCTTTAGAATTTAAAACTCTATTTAATTTTAATTCAAAGGATTCCAAAAATTTTTCCTTTAAAGATTTTACACTTTCATTAATCTGCATATCGGACTGTGAATTCCAGCCCAAATCTCTTTGAGCTTTTCTAATTGCTACCGACTGTGCAAACGAAAACTCTAAAACAAAATCTTTATACACTGCAAAATCTAATTTTTCAGAACCAAAAAACTTAGAGTATTTATCAATTAACTGTTGTCTTTCCGGTTCAAAATGCTTATCAAATTTCTTCTTAAACTCATCAACGGAATAACCTTCTACACTTTCCTCATTATTTTCCTCAAGTAAACTATCTGCATCAATCAAATCTTCACCTTCTTCTGCTTCTAAATCTTGTTCCTTCAAAAGTTCATCATTGCTTTCATCAATTTGATCTTTAGAATCTAAGACTACACTCACATATCCACGCGTTTCCAACGAAAGATCCTTAACCTTATTTTTATTTGTATCATCAACAATGGAAATCAAAGCAATTAAAGTAGCCAAACTTAATCCAGATAGTAGATTGTAAAAATTTTTATCATGTTCATAAGCTCTTTTTAGCCTACCGCTATGAAAATCAATTTTATCAGTCATTTTATAAATTAAGCAATCATACTATTATACCACATCAAACCCAAGGTGACAAAAATTGCATTTTTAAATCAAAAAGCTAAGATAAAAATAAGTTAATTAACCGAAAATAATGAAACTTACAACATTTAAAAACAAACTTAGACTTATCACTAAAAATATCCCCCAAAGCGAGTCTGTTACAGCTTTAGTTTTAGTTGGGGCTGGATCAAGATACGAAACCAAAGAAATCAATGGAATTTCTCACTTTTTAGAACACATGTTTTTCAAAGGCGGAGAAAAATACCAAAACACCAAACAAGTTTCCGAAGCAATCGACGGGATCGGAGGTGACTTTAATGCCTTCACCGGCAAAGAATATGCAGGTTACTATGTAAAAGTCTCAAAAAACCATTTAAAAACTGCCCTTGATGTTCTTTCCGACATGCTAATTTCGGCACGACATCCAAAAGAAGAAATCGAAAAAGAAAGAGGTGTTATTTTAGAAGAACTTAACATGTACCAAGACACTCCAATGTACCAAATTGGATGGGACTTCGAAAAATTAATTTTTGGTGATACTCCCCTTGGTCGAGACACAATTGGATCTAAAGAATTAATTAAAACCGTTACTCAAGAACAGTTTTTTGATTACCAAAACAAACTTTACACTCCAGACAACACAGTAATTGCAATCTGTGGGAATTTTGACGAAGAAAAACTTATTCAAGAAATACCAGAATATTTCAATTTCAAAGACTCTGAAAAACAATTAGAATTAGCAGATTTTAACGGATACCAAACCGAAAAAAAACTTCATGTTATTCACAAAAAAACCGATCAAGCTCACCTTGTAATTGGATACCCAGGCCCAGGATTAAACAGTGAAGAAAAATGGGCAGCCAAAATCATGAGTGTAATTTTAGGTGGAAATATGTCCTCTAGAATGTTTTTAAACATCCGTGAACAAAAAGGTCTATGCTATTACATTCACACCTCAAACGACGAATATTTTGACGCAGGAACCATCTCAACCAGAGCCGGTGTTGATGTAAACCGAATCCAAGATGCCTTAACCTCAATTATGGCGGAATACCATGAAATCGCCAAAAACGGAGTAACCCAAGACGAACTCCACAGAGCTAAAGAATACTACAAAGGTAAAATTTCTTTAAAAATGGAAGACACAGAAGAGCAAGCTCATTTCTTTGCACGTCAAGAACTTATTATTAAAGACAAAATGAGTGTCCAAGAAGTTAAAGACAAAATCGACAAAGTTACCTTAGAACAAGTAAATCAAATTGCCCAAAAATTTTTAGTTGATAAAAACTTATATACATCTATAATTGGACCGTATACAGAAGAAGAAATTCAAAAAATTCTTAATATATAATTAACAATACACATATGAAATTCGATGGAATTTACGAAAAAACATTAGTAATCATCAAACCTGATGCAATGCAAAGAGGTTTAATTGGAGACATCATTTCAAGATTTGAAAAAAAAGGTCTTAAAATGGTTGGACTTAAAATGATGAGACTTGACGAAGCAATTTTAAGAGAACACTATTCTCACCACGTAGACAAAGGATTCTTCCCAGGTTTATCAAAATTCATGCAATCTTCTCCAGTAACAGTAATGTGTTTAGAAGGTCTAGAAGTTGTTGAAGCTGTAAGACTTATTACTGGAATCACTAAATCAAGAGAAGCAGAAGCAGGATCAATCAGAGGTGACTTTGCAATGTCAGTTGCTTGTAACGTAATCCACGCTTCAGATTCAGTAGAAAACGCTATCGACGAAGTTCAAAGATTCTTCAACGAAGAAGAAATCCACGAATACTTCAAATCTGAATACGAATTTGTATACGCTCAAGACGAAAGAGAATAATTTTCACTCAATTTTCTTAGATTAAAACTAAACTTAAACCCCAATTCAAACCTGGGGTTTTTCTTTATTTTACTTATAATTCAAAAAAGTCATCAATTTGACAAATGAAAACTAAATGTGTATGGTACAATCTTGACAATCAATAAAAAACTTCAATTAAACTAATTAAAACCATTTATTTTAGCAACAATCTGCTTATACAAACTGATATATCACTAAGCATTCTAGAGAAACAATTATTGTCAATCCAAAACATTCAAAATAAAGAATAATTTAACCCATTATTTTTTTAATAAAAAAACAATGTCAAAACTAAACAAAATTATTGACCAAGCATCAATAGAAATAGCTAATTTATCCCACCCAAACACTCAAAACCTTCAAGATCAACTTTCTCAAATTCAAGAAAGTATTTCAGGTGAAATCACACAGGATTTAATAGATCAAACCAATCTGGTTTTGAATCAAATCCAAGAAGCAAGACTTCAATCAAAAGAAGAAGATCAAATCAAAGATAACATCAAACTTGCAGAACAAAATATTTTCAGCAGCATTTACAGATTAATTGAAAGAAATTCTAATTTAAAATTAAACATAGAATTAAATTCAATTTTAGAAAAAAGTTTAATTGAAGAACTAATTGCTTTTATTCAATCAGATAAATTGAAGCTATACAGCAAAGAAAATCAAAAACTCAAAAAACAAATACAAAAATATGAAAAATTAAAAACACAGTTACTTAATTTTAAAATTTCAGAACATCAAGTTTCATTTGAACATCATACCTTTTCAATAGATGAATTCATAGAACCAATTATTCAAACAACTCAAAACCCTTTACCTGAAGAAATAAATGAAGGAATAAATGAAGAAATAAATAAAGAAATGAATGAAGATTAATTAAATTAATATTTAGATAATGGACCTCTATTA
>Ga0181583_10003728_pt1 | contig 11170 bp, 5 predicted proteins | sample 071ome_31_FD_132461 | JGI IMG/M metagenome (GOLD analysis project Ga0181583, IMG submission 132461) | Coastal salt marsh microbial communities from the Groves Creek Marsh, Skidaway Island, Georgia - 071405CT metaG (megahit assembly) | ecosystem: Environmental > Aquatic > Marine > Intertidal zone... | reverse complement strand
CCCCTCGTCCATCTCGTCCTCGTCCATCTCGTCCTCGTCCACGTCCTCGCCCTCGTCCTCGTCCTCGTCCTCGCCCTCGTCCTCGTCCTCGCCGTCGTCCTCGCCCTCGCCGTCGTCCCCTGCCCCGGCCGCCAGCCGCGCCGCCAGCCCCGGGAGCCCCCACCGCGCGCCGGGCGCCCCTATCCCGAAGCCGCCGCCGACGTCGTCGTCGTCGTCGTCGTCGTCGTCGTCGTTGTCGTCGTCGTCGTCGTCATCGTCGTCGTCGTCGTCGTCCACGCCGAACATCCCGCTGACGATCTGGAGGATGGTCCGCCCGGCGGCCCGGCCATCCGCGGCACCGAGCATATGCGCGTTGAGCAGCGCGGCCACGTCGCTCCCCTCGGGGACGTCCATTCCGTCGCGCAGCGCCTCGTCCAGGGCGGCCTCGGTGTCCGCGGGGAGGTCGAGCGCCTGGGTGACGCGGCGGAGGGCGAGTCGCACGGCCCGGGGCTCGAGCTCCGGGGGGGTTGACCCGGCGTCGCTGCCCGGCCCCAGCGGCGGCACGCGCATGAGGGCGGCCGTGGCGGACGGCCCCAGCGGCGGCAGGCGCGGGAGGGCGGCCGCGGGGCCCGCCAGCACGATCGACGCCGTCCTGCCGGGGAAGTCCTGCGGGCGCACCACCAGGGCCTCGATGCCGAAGAGCCGCCGGTACGGGTCCTCGGCCCGCTGCTTGCGGTACCACCGCCGGTGGTTGCTCACGAGAATCGCGAGCAGCGTGGCCAGCCGGGGAGGCCACACTCGGAGCGACGCCGTCAGAACCGAGGCCAGGACGTCCGCCAGCAAGGCGGGGGGCGGGGCCCGCTCCGCCGGGGGCGCCAGGAGGCAGGCCGCCATGTCACGCAGCCGCGGGAGGAGCTCCACTTCGCACTCGCGCGCCAGCGGCCCCGCCGAGGACCGCAGCACCCCCAGCATCGCCCCGGGCCCCGCCCCCTCCCGCGCCATCTTCAGCACCCCGGCCCGCAGCGCCTCCATCTCGGCCACCGCCAGCGCCCGGTCCCCCCCGCCGGGCACTGCGGGCGGCGCGCCCGCGCCCTCCCCGGGGCCCCTCCCCGGCTCCCGCCCCCAGCGCCTCATCTCCCGGATCTCCGCCGCGGCGTCCAGGTACCGCTCCTCCCGCGCCAGGCCGTGGACGCGCCGGATGCGCGCCAGCGCCTCCTGCGTGCGCTCGCCCCCGTACCGGTCCTCGCCCCCAGGGGCCTCCTGGCCCGACCCCGGGCGCGGGACCCAGCGCACTGGCGCCGCCGGCGGCTCCCCCCCGGGGCCCTGGGCGGCCTCCCCCGCCGGCCCGTCCGCCCGGCCCCCCCCGCCCCCCTCCCTCGCCCCCAGCGGGTCCCAGTCGTTGGCCCGCTTCTTCTTCTGCCCCGTGGCGAAGAGCCCGCGGAACGTGCCGTACTCGTGAACGAGGTCATCGAGCAGGGGGGTTTGGAGGCGCATGCGGGACAGCTCAGACCGCATGGCCAGGACGGGGTCCCCGGAGGCGGCGGCGAGGGCGACGCGGGCGACCTCGGCGTCCGAGCCGATGGCCGCAGACAGGTCGGCCACGTGCCGGGGGGACACGCGCCCGGGTGGCAGGGGCAGCCCCCCGGGGGGCAGCGCGGGGGGGTCGCGCGTGTCTGACAGGAGGTCGAGCGCGGCCGCTTGGGCCTGCTGGTCCACCCGGGGCGGGTGCTGCCGGTGCGACGCCCCCGACGCCTGGGCGTAGAGGTAGCAGAGGTACTTGAGCAGGTGCGACAGCTGCGCCTCCTCGGCCCCCGCTTGCTGCTGCTGCACCCGTGCCAGGAGTTGCGAGAGCTCCTCCCGGCCCCGCCCGGCTAGCCGGCGGACCTCGTCCGGGGGCATGACGAGGAGCGTCGAGCACTGCTTGAACTCCAGGTACGCCTCCGGGTACGCCGCCGGGGCGGCCTGCGGGGCGCGCGGGGGAGCGGGGGGGGCGGGGGAGGCTCGCCCGGCGCGGCGGGGGGGCCGGGAGGCGGCCGGGGGCGGGGGCCCTGCCGGCAGCGTGGGCCTGCGGGGGGTCGCGGGTCACCTGCGCCAGCCTGGCAAAGATCGCCTTCTGCTCAGCCTGCTCCTCAGCGCTCCTCGCGTTCCCCAGCGCGGCCAGCTCGAGGAGCGCCTGCTTCCTGAGCTTGAAGGACAGGGCCTCGTTGAGCAGGTCCCCGCAGCTGTCCTCGGCGACCTGCGGGAGCGCGCGCGGCCGGGCGATTCCGAGGGAATGCGTCACAAAAAGTCCCTCCCCGACGAGCGGGACGTCCCCCGATCTAGAGGCGAGGCGGGCGTCCGGTCGATTCCCGGTGCCCTAGATTTTCGGGACGTGCCGCCCCCGCGCGGGGAGGGGGTGCGGTGGGCCTGTCAACGCATCATGCTCGCTCACCTGCACCGCATCCCTGGCGCGACCGCCCTCGACGAGGCTCTTGACTTCCTGGAGCGCCCTCTGGGCGCCGTTGTTTGCCGACGAACCCTGCACGTCCTCGGAGAGCCCCTCCGCCTTGACGTACTCGAGAACCAGCCTGTCGACCTCTGACAGCGCGATGGCCACGTCGGATAATGCGAAAGATGCGCTCTGGGTCCGCATAGTCCCCACCCGTGCGGCTCAGACGCGGGCAGCGAAGAGCGTCGCAAGGGTTTTCTTCGGGAGCTCCGGGCGCACTTGAGAACCGTTATTCACGAGAATTGGCGTCTGAGCAGAGCCATTATGAGAGCATGAACGCGCTGCACGGCCTGTCGGGCGGCGGGATCGCGGAATTGAGCGGAGGGCGCCGGCACCAGGCCTCCCTGGCAAAATGGCTCAAGGGGGTGGTGCCCCAAGGGCGCCAAAGCAGCCGGCCGAGCCCCCCCAACCCCCAAAAAATCGTGCCTATTGTCGAGTAATCTGATCCTGCGTAACACTCGTGCCCATAAGACAACGAGAGAGAGGTAGGAGAGGGAAGAGGAGCGGCGAAGATGAGCCAGGTCGTGAAGGCACTGGGGGACTTGGCCAAGAAGGCCGGGCTCAAGGCGCCGTGGAGGGTAAGAAGCGCATGGTTATGCGGCGATATGCTTCGCTCGTCGCCGTATTCCGTGCCTGTCCTAGTAGTTAGTCACGCCCCGCTACCCGCTGGAAGGGGCTGTCGGCAGCGTCTTCGGTCCCCTCGGGGAAAGCCGTCCTCCCTTGGCACCGGGGACCAGACGGCGAGTTTTATGGACGTTCGCGCGTCAATATCCTAATGATAGTGGCTCCTGTCGCTGCAAATCCCCTACATCGGCGCCACGTCGCCCGAACGCCCCGCTCGTCTGGGTGGGCGTCCCCAAACGCGTAGCCCCCCCCGATCGCGCGCTGGATGCCGGACGCCACGCGGCGTGAGGGGCCTCACGTGGGGTTAATAACCCCAAAGTCCACGGAACCGCCCCCGAACCCGCCCATCCCCTCCCTGTCGCGCGCAGGTCACGGGCCCCCTCGCCACGTCCGAGTGGCGGAGCCAGGACGCTATGGCCAGCGAGTACCGCGAGAAGGCCCCCGCGAACCTCACGGAGGAGGGGCAGCCTCAGGTCCCCTGGGCTGACAACGACAAGGTGCGCGGCGGGCCGTGCGCGGCGGGCCCTCTTCCCCCTCGCCGCCCACCGGCGTTGTCACCGCAACCGCTCTCCCCGCCGACCCATCCGCTGCACGACCCCCCCCCTGCCCTCGGGCGCGCCGGGATCTCTCGTCACGCAGTCCCGGGCCTCCCCACTCCCGGTTACCGACCTCGTCCCTCTCCCGCCCTCCCCTGCAGATCTACGACATCAAGTACTTCAACCGGGACTACCGCCACGCGGGCGCGGTGGGCGGGCTCCCCGTGAGCAAGACGCAGGTGGTGCGCATGGAGAAGACCGTGGGGGGGCCCGACATCCCCGGGGGCGACAACCTGGATGGCCCTGTCCCGGCTGTGTTTGGCAACCGGTCGCACTCCCTCAACACCCGCTCCGACCTCGCCCCCAGCGGGTACACGGGCGACGCCGAGACCCCCACCGCCTAGGAGATTTTACTGAAGAGGACGGGGACTCGTTTGAACCCGAAGCGGGCGCGTGGCTTCAAGCGTCTTTCGCCCCCTCAGAGCCCAGCCTCCTTGAGGATGGCCTCGAGCTGGTCCTCGTCGTCGTACTTGGCCTCCTCGATCGTGTGCTGGAAGTGGCGCTCGATGTCCCCCAGCCACTGCTTCTCCCGCTCATGCTCGTACAGGTTGAAGGCGCACCCCTTGCGCCCGAAGCGCCCGGAGCGCCCGATGCGGTGGAGGTACGTCTCGAACATAACCTTGCTGTTCGTCTTGTCCGTCGGCACGTTGAAGTTGATGACCAGGGAGATGGTCTCGAGGTCGAACCCACGCGACAGCACGTCCGTCGCGATCATGATCTTCGTCTTGCCCTCGCGGAACTCGACGACCACGCGGTCGCGCACGTCCTTGTCCAGGCTCCCGTGCAGGTTGGTCACGGAGAACCCGTCCGCCTTGAGGCTCGCAGCGAGCTTGTCGGCGCTCGACTTGGTCCGCACGAACACGACCGTCTGGCACAGCTTCTCCGACAGCCCGAAGGCGGACTTGAGGAACTCGATCTTGGCCTCCTCGTTGGCGCACTGGACCTTGAACTGCTTGATGACGTCGAGGGATAGACGATCCCGCTCCACGAACACGTGGTTCGCCCCCGGCGCGACCTTGAACGCGAACTCCTTGATGCGGTCCTCAAAGGTGGCCGAGAAGAGGAGCACCTGGACCTTGGGGCACTTCTGGCGGATCGAGCCGAGCATGCGGAGCGAGTCGTCCGCCTGGCCGTCCTTGGCGAGCATGGTGTCAGCCTCGTCGAACACGAGGATCTGAATGTTGTTGTACTGCAGGATACGGTCCCGCATCATCCAGTTCTTGAGGGTCCCGTGCGTCCCCACCACAATCTGGTCAACGATCTTGCTCCGGCGCGTGCTCCTCGCGCCACCCCCCTGCCCCTGCTCGGCAGTGCACGCGATGGTGATGGTCGTGTACTTGGCCATCTTGGCGATCACGTTCGCCGTCTGCACGGCCAGCTCCCGCACGTTCACCACGCAGATGGCCTGCGGGTGCTTCTGCGCCGGGTCCACGCGGCTCAGCATGGACAGCGCGAAGCACGTCGTCTTACCCGACCCGTTGTGCGCCTGGGCGATCATCGACTTGTACGGCGGGTTCAGGATCATCGGCAGCGTCTTCGCCTGGATCTTGGACGGCCGCTCGAACTTCATCTCCTGGTACAGCCCCTTCAGCAGCTCCTCGCTCAGGCCGAGATCCTCGAACTTCTCCGCCGCCCGGTAAATGTCCTCCCCACCCTCTACCTGCGGTCGACGGGAGGGCGGGGCTCGGGGCTCGGTCGGCGGGGAGCATGGGGCGCCCGGCGCGCCCGGGTCCTCGGGGGCGGGCCTCGGGGGCGCCCCTCGCTCACCTGGACCTCAGCGGCCTGCTCGCGGAGCCCCGGCGTCTTGAGCGAGGGGTCGGGCTCGTCGACGTCATCCTCGGGGGTCTGGACCACGGCCTTCTCCTCCACGGCCTTGGCCAGGTCGGCCGCGACATCCTCCTTCTCCGCGTTCTTCTCGAACCCGGGCGGGACGTCCTGCTCCTCCACCTGGTCGGCCCAGCTCGCTTCCTGCGAGGAGGAGGGGTTCTCCGGGGGGAGGGCTTCGGGCCGCGCTCCTGTCCCCCCGAGCGCGCAATCTGACGGCTGCCCTATTCCTATGGGACAATTCTGGGTACAATGCTCCAGGCTCGCGGGAAATCGCCACCCAGGCGTCGGAGCACGAGGGGGACAGGAGCCAGATCGATGCGAGGGGGACAGCGAGGGGAGGGAGGCGACGCGCTGACTCGCGCTGCGAGAGATTATCGGCCATCTAAACATACATCCCGCGGAACAGCCCCGTTCACAACAATTTCGCTAGGAATCAGGGGGCTCGACTTGCCCACCCTTGTTGACGCCCGGGAGCGTTCTCCGAGGCAGGAGGCATCGCTCACCTTGTCGCCGCCAGCCATTGCCGGTGATTCCTTCGACCCTATCTTATTGTGACGGACCGAGAATATCGGTCTCTCAACGAGGTCGGGGCTCTCTGGGGGGGCGAGTAGCAGGGGCTCAACTTCCTCGACTGAAGGTGCCGCTGGACCGTGCTGGGCGATACTTCGGGGGTATCCGGGTATCCGCACAGCGAGCGATGTGCGCGTCGGATGCGCCCCGCATCACAGATGGCCCTCCGTGGAGATGTGGCCGACCCCAGACTTGCTGCAGAAGTGGCTGGTCGCACTGAAATTTGGGGAGGGGGGGGGACGCGATTTCTCCTCTTATTCGCGCCCAGTGCCCCTCCACTATCGATACCAGTCCAGTAGTCCACACAGTCATCACCATGCAGGCCGCTCTCTGCTCCGCTCCCACCGCTGTGGTGTCCACCCGGGCCGTTGCCCCCAAGGCTGTGAGGTGGGTTCCGTCAGCCCCCCCCCTGGAGCTTCTCCTCCCCAGGGGAGGGACACAAACACTTCTTCCGTCACTTTCACTCTCCGGGATTCCCCGGAGACTGCCATCGGAGCCCCGTCGAGTGCCCGTGATGGACGCCTTTGCCCCAACACACCCGCAACCCCCCTTTCTCCCGGTCGCTGTGACGCCGCGATGCACGTCTAGACATGCTTATGCGGTACTGTGGAAGCCGCGCCATCGGTTCCAGGGCATTCGCGGGAAGATCGGGCGGGGAAAAGACCTGTCATTGGTGGTCCCCCCTCACACCCCCGTGATCTCGTTTTGTCCCGATTTCGCGGCCCCGTTTGCTCCACGCGACAGTTTACTGGGCAGCGGCGGGCTGACGGTGCGCAGCACGCCTGCGTCGACGAAAAATGACCAGCTGAAATCCACCATCTCCTCCTATCGGTCTTCTGCTGGGCCCGGGGGTGGGCTCCCCCGCCATCGCGTTGGCCCGGACACTTAATTCTCGCATTTTACTCGCGACAGGGCGCCCGCGACCCGCATGCGCCGCCGCGCGGGTGGGAGTCAGTGCAGCTCCCCCATCTCTTCACTTCAAAGGGCCGGTCCTTCCACGTTACCCTGGGCGCCGATTTCGTCCCGCCCCCCCGCATTCTCCGCAGGCCCACCCTCCCCGCCCGCGTGGCCGCCCGCAAGGCCGTGGTCTCCCAGGCCGTGCCCGTCGAGGTGGTCGCCCAGGAGGTCGCCACCGTGGCTGGTGAGGCCGGCTTCATCGCTGGCACCGCTGCCGTGTGCTTCGGCATCACCCTCGTGGTAAGTTTTCCGGCCACTATCAGGCGTGACCCATCGCACGGTTCTGGCCTGCGGCCCGCGCTTGCCCCGGCGACGCGCGGGGCCTCCGACGCTCAAGGATTCAGAGGTGTCTCCCTTGCCCCCGTCACGAGATCGCCCGTTCCTCTCACGGTGATCGCAGGGCCTCGCCTTCGGGTTCATCCTCCTCCGCGTGGAGTCCCTCGTCGAGGACGGCTCCATCGACATCTAAGCTCCTCAACGCGTGTGCTGGACCGGACAGCACCGCGCCCGCGACCGCCGGGATAGAGCTGTCCCCCCTGCTTGGTATGGGGGCGACTGAACAGTCCTTCACGGTGGGCGCTGGGCGCGGAGGAATGGTTGTTGATGTGCCCTTTTGTGTTCGCATGCCCGTGCTGTTTGCTGCGGAGATGTAGTGGGCATGCCGTCGATGGCGGGCACCCACGTGCCTGTGTTAGAGGCTATAGCGCCCCATGGCAGGGGGGGCTGGAGGACTTGAACCTCTACCTGCTGAGCGCGCCTGCGGAGGTGCGGCGCGCCTCTGCGGGGGACTGGAGGGGGCAGGGGTTCTGCAGCCGCGCGGGACCGTCCTCGCCGTCGCAGTGCAACCCGGCCTGTGCGACACGGCTCCGGGGATGACGTCTCGCGTGCTGACGTCCCACCGATGCCTGACGCCGCGTCGCCCCGCGCGAGTGGGGGCCGCCGCCCGCCTCACTAGTCTCGCGGGCGCGTGCCTCGCCGAAGAAGTCAGTCCCGGCGCGAGGCCCCAAGCACCCTCGAGTCGAGGAGAGGGGCATTGTCGCAGAAGGGAGATGGGGAGGCGCGTCCTCAGGTGGGCCGCGCTGCTGGGCCTCCTGCTGCTCGATATTGGGGCTCTACAGATCGTGACGGGACAGGATGGAGAGCCCCAGGCCCCGGTTCCGGTGGACGAGCCCGCCGGGGAGGAGCCGGGTCCCTCCATCTGGGAGCGGGCCCTGGGAGACTCGTGGGCCGTGCCGGAGGACCCGCCCCTCACCGAGTACGAGATCGTTCAGGAGATGATCATGGGGGATCCCGAGAGGCGCGACGTTGAGGTGGGTCTCCTCCGCGGCCCAGTCCCCCGCCCCCCAACTGTCCTCCCCCCGGCGCCAGTCCCGCCGCGTGCACGCTCGGATCGACAGCGCCCTGACCGTAACGCGACTCATCGAACCGGAATGACGCTACGAAGATCGTGCGAGACCCGCCATGACCCCGTCGAGAGCGGGAGCCCGGCGCCAAGGGGCGACCTGGAGGCTCCTCGAAGGTTTCCACCCCTCCCCGTCCCCTGCTCCGCAGGGGGGGCTGAAGATGCTGGTCAACCTGAGCCTGGGCGCGGTGGGGTACCTGAAGGGCGCCCCGGAGCGGCGCCTGCGCGCCGACGAGGCGCACATGCTGGACGAGGAGGGCCCCGGCCCCACGGTCCGGGGGGACCCCGGGTACGCTGCGGCGGTCGCGGCCGCGGCGGCGGCCCTGGGAGTGGACCCGCAGCCCCTGGGGCCGTCCCGGGTCCGGGTCGGGGATCTCGCCAGGGAGAATTCGCACGTGATCCACGCCCTGTACCCGGACCTCGCCGCGGTGACGCTCGCGTCGGTGGAGAAGAGCTTCGCGGCCGGCATCGTGAAGCTGGCCACGTTGCTCGACTTCGACGGGGCGGTGGCGCCCAGGGACCTGATCCGGCACTTCAAGGGCACGTACGTGAGCAGCGAGCTGACCGTGTCCAAGCTCGTGTCCTTCCTCAACGACCCGCACGGGCAGGGCCTGGCCGTCCGGACCGGCGACTGGGCCCTCCCGGACCTCCTCTTCCTCCAGGCCAACGGGTGCGCGCCGCACCTGCTGGCCGTGTTCCTGGCCACGGGGGTCGCGGGCGCGCGCCTGCCCCTCGACGACGCCGCGGCCGTGCGGCTCGAGCACGCCGCCGCCCGCCTCGGGTGCCCCGACGCCGAGCTGGCTCTCGCGGACCGCTACCTGACGGGGCGCGGGGTGCCCGTGCTCCGCGAGGAGGGGCTGCGGCGGCTGCTGGCCTTCAGCGAGTGGCTGATCGCCAGCGAGACGGCGGGCTCCCGGGGCTCCGACAGCCTGGTGCCCATGTACCCCGCCGTCCTCCGCCTGCGGGAGTACGACATGGGGTACGAGTGGGAGGACCCGCTCCTCAGCGCCGACAACATCCTGCTGGAGGAGGAGTTTGCCGAGGCCGGGAACCCCGACGCGCAGATGCGGCAGGTGTGGCGCAAGGCGCACGGCGTGGGGCGGGACGAGGACCAGCAGGGCGCCGTGGACACGCTCAACGCGATGGACCCCGGGAACCCGCAGGTGCAGTTCAACAAGGGCATCCTGGCCCTGCGCGGGGTGGGGCGCCCCGCCAACGCCACCGAGGCGGTGCGGTACTTCGAGGAGAGCGCCGAGGCGGGGCTCCCGAGCGCCCACCGCGTCCTCGGCCTGATGTACGAGAACGGGATGGACCCCCTGCCCCGGGACCTGGCCCAGGCCCGGGCGCACCTGGAGCAGGCCGCCGCGCAGTGGGAGCTCCCGGCCATCTACCACCTCGGCAGGTACCACATGCACGGCCTCGCGGGCCTGCCGCGGAGCGCCAGCCGGGCGCTGGAGCAGTTCGAGATGGCGTACGAGGGCATGTACTACCTCGCGCCCTACATGCTGGGCAAGCTGCGGGTGCCGCCGTCGCTGCGGGACGCCGGGAGCGTGGCGCGCCGGGCGGGGATGGAGGCGGGGGTGGACTTTGCGGAGCCGGACGACGTGCTGGCGGAGGAGTACCTGCGCGAGTTCGTGCAGACGGCGTGGTGGGCGCCCGCCATGGACGAGGCCCGCCAGCGGGTGGACGGCCACACGGAGCACGACTGGGGCTCGGGGGAGCGCCGGGAGGTCGCCCCGGACCCGTGGGGCGCCCTGGCGAGGTACGCGTGCGCGTCCGAGACGGGCCACGCGGGGGCGTCGCTGAACGCGGCGTGGCTCGTCTGGAGCGGGGAGGGGGACCCGGGGGCGCACCGGGACGCCGTGGCGGCCCGGCTGGCGCTCGCCGCCACGCGGCAGGACCTCGTCGAGCCCTTCACGGTGGCCGGCATGGGCCACGTCATGGCCGCCGGGGCGCTCTACCGCCTCGCGGAGCGCGGCGGGGGGCTCGGCGCCCCCGGCGAGCCCTTCCACGGCCACGACGCCCGCTCCCGCGCCCCCGGCTCGCCCCACGAGGAGGGCTACGCCCAGGCCGCGGCGCACTACTTCCTGGCGGCCTCCGAGTCCCTCTCGGACGAAGGGCTCCTCGGCCTCGCGTGGATGTACGCCAACGGCCTCGGCGTGCCCGCCAACCTGGCCCTGGCCGGCGACCTCGCCGCCCTCGCCCGGCGCGCCGCCGCGACGTGGTCGCACGCGCTGGTGGCGGCCTGCGCGGGGCTGTACCTCACCCGGCTGCACCACGGGGTGCTCTGGCTGCTGGGCCTGGCCGAGGCGCACCTCGGCGCGCCGCTGCGCCCGTTCGGCGCGGACGTGTCGTACCCCCGGGCGCGCGGCCTGGGGGCGTTCATCGCCGACCCGGCGGACGACCCGCTCTTCCCCGGGGGGGTCCTGGGGGACGCGGCCGACTGGCTGGGGCTGCCGCCCGAGGGGGAGGAGGGGGGGGACGGGCTCGTGGCCGGGGTGGTCGGGGCGTGGCGGGACGTGGGGGAGGCCGTGGTCGGCATCCTCCGCGGCGGGGAGCGGGCCGAGGGGGGCGACGGCGACGCGGGGACCCTCGCCGGCGACCTGCTCGACAAGCTCCTCGCCATGACGCTGGGTCTGGCGCTCCTGGCCGCGGCGACGCTGGCGCTCCGGACCGTCCTGCGGTGGGTCGCCGGGGTGGCCGGGGGCGGGGGCGCGCGAGGGGGGG
>Ga0181583_10003721_pt1 | contig 11179 bp, 8 predicted proteins | sample 071ome_31_FD_132461 | JGI IMG/M metagenome (GOLD analysis project Ga0181583, IMG submission 132461) | Coastal salt marsh microbial communities from the Groves Creek Marsh, Skidaway Island, Georgia - 071405CT metaG (megahit assembly) | ecosystem: Environmental > Aquatic > Marine > Intertidal zone... | reverse complement strand
CTTTTCTTCAGGTTTCAAGAGACCCTTTTGTGCTGCAAGACCGGTGATGAATGCCTTGATGGATTTTTGGGCAGAGAAAACAGCATCTATGGTTTGTTCATCCCATTGCTTCTTGAAAAGACCGAATGACTTTCTGGCCTTGAAGTATTTCTCAGTTACGATCTTGCCTTTGTGGAGGATGTGTTTTTCTGCTGGAATTTGAAGTCAAAGGAGTGAAGCACTCCGTTGGCGAAAAGGACTACGGACAGGAAAACGAGAGATAGGTGTTTGAAAATTATTGGCATTTTGAATCAGCTATATCTAAATCGAGGATAGTATGCGAATTACAGGAGACCTTCCTATACAAAATGGAATCCCATAAACAAGCCTCAGTCAGCTAAGTTACCTAATTGAGGATTCAATTCTTAAAGGTATCTTGAGATCTGAAATCATTGGCTGGTTGTCTAGAGATTTGTTGGTCTCATCTTATGGCAGATGCTTTCTGGAGTTTTTTACCTGTCATGCGATATCATGCGATCCAAATCATTCGTATAGTGATGATTTGTATAATGCATTTTTCCAGGCAAAGGGAAGTCAAAGATGAGCGAAACAAAAGAGCTGACCGGCAGGTGTATGTGTGGGGCCTTTGAATTGACTGCAAAAGATGCGAAAACCAATGTTGGAGCTTGCCATTGTCAAACTTGTCGTAGATGGGTTGGTGGTCCTTTTCTGGCTGTGGATTGCGGTAGTCAGGTAGAAGTTAAGGATCCGGAAAAACTGGGAGTATTCAATTCCTCCGAATGGGCTGAGCGAGCGTACTGTAAAGATTGTGGTTCGGCCATTTTCTATCGTTTGAAACAAAATCAAATGCATATTGTTTCGGCTGGTCTTTTCGATGAAAAAGAGGCTGGTTTTGTTCTTGATCATCAAGTCTTTGTAGACAAGAATCCCGGCTATTACGCCTTTGCCAACAAGACTGAAGATATGACTGAAGAACAGGTCTTTGCCATGTTTTCCTGAAACTCAGAATATACGAATTCTTTCAAAATCAATATACCCGCCAAGGAGTTACTTTGAGTCAAAAGCCAAATAAAGGAAAGAACAAGAAACACAAAAAAAGAAAAGAGTTGCCACCAAAGCTTGAACAAAAGGTTGATCAGTATGAAGATCGCCTCCGTCAAACTTACCGGCGTGAATCCGATCTGGAAACCATCAAGCGTAAACTCTTTCAATTTCAGGAAACTCTCTATGAGAGAGAAGTAGAAGAAGACAATCGTGATGAGGCGAGCATTCGAATTGAAGAGCACGAACTGATCAACCATACTATGATTTTCTCGATGGTGTCCATGGCAATTCTCTTGATTGCCTGTCTGGTTTTTCAAGATAAAGTGGACGACTTCGCGGCGATGGTTGGGGGAGGAATCAAAACCTATCTTTCCTGGTTTTACATGCTACTTTCCTTTTTGTTCCTGGTATTTCTGGTTTACCTTGCCTTTACGCGATACGGCAATGTAGTCCTGGGAGATCCTGCATCAGAGCCTGAGTTCTCCAATACTTCCTGGTATGCCATGCTCTTTTCTGCCGGAATGGGTGTAGGATTGATGTTCTATGGAGGTTCGGAACCTTTCATTCACTATCTTCAGCCACCTGAAGGTGATCCAGCTTCCGTGGATTCCTTGAAAATGGCATTTGCACTCTCTGCTTTCAACTGGGGATTGAGTGCATGGGGTATCTACACTCTGTGTGCTTTGGGGGTCGCATATTTCGGATTTCGAAGACGTAAGAAGTACCTCATGTCCTCAAGTACCATTGACTTGTTTCAGGGAAAGCGATCGCGCTATGCATGGAAAGTGTTTACAGATACTGTTTCAACCCTGGCGATTGTCTTTGGAATTGGGACTTCCCTCGGGATGGGTGTTTTGCAAATGGCGACAGGTCTTGAACATTGCTATGGGCTGGCTGCCAAGTCGGGATGGGGTTATGCAGGAATTCTACTGGCGATGACTATTTGTTTTTTAGCTTCTGCAACGACTGGCCTGGACAAAGGAATTAAAATCCTGAGTAACTTCAATATGATTCTTGCCCTCGCATTGCTTCTGTTTGTATTTGTCCTGGGGCCAAGTATCAAGATTCTGGATACCTTTGTAGAGAGCCTCGGCTTTTATCTATCCAATATTGTAAATCTGAGTTTAAGCACAGGAGCAGCGGAAGCTCAAACCAAAGCCTATGTTGGGGACTGGCCCGTTACCATTTTAGCCTGGACTATCGCATGGGCTCCTTTTGTGGGAGTGTTTATCGCCAGAATTTCAAGGGGAAGAACTTTACGTGAAGTGATTTTAGGTTCCCTTATTATGCCGACGGTACTTTGTATGTTCTGGTTTGCAACCTTTGGCGGGAGTGTTTTGGAACTTCATTTCGCAAATCCTGAGCTTGGTTTGGACAAGTTGGTTCTGGATGACAAAACCTCCGCTCTTTTTGTTCTCCTGGAATCTCTACCACTCACAGGAATCACTGAATTTCTATCCATTCTCTTGATATTCGTGTTTCTGGTCACCTCTGCGGATTCAGCGACCTTTGTTGTTGCGATGATGACTACAGAGGGAGACCTTGATCCAGGTTTGAAGATCAAGATGGTTTGGGGTCTGATCATCGCCACAATCACTTTTATATTACTCAATTCAGGCGGCCTTCAAGCATTGCAGGCAGCCTCGCTGGTATTTGCTCTACCATTCTCGATAGTTCTTATTGGAGTGATGCTATCGCTCTATGTACGCCTGTCGCATCAGATATCCAGTAGAAGGGTTTAAAAAACTTGTAAGGAAAAATCTCAATAGGAAAAGGCTGCATCAACTATGGCGCAGCCTTTTCTACTTTCAGGAAAACGAGAGAGCTATCTTGGGACTGGAAGTACAGGGTTGTGTAGCGAAGATCTATATGTCCTTTTGTCCGGATATCCGTCCAACCAATATTTGCTTCCTGGAACTTATTCAGTAGTACTCTAAATGCTATAACACTTATTTAGAGAAACTGAAAAGTAAAGACCACCATCGAAAACCATTTGTTCAAAATCAAAGTAAAGGTAAAAATTTTTAACTCTCTACCGAAACCTATGTCTCAATCAGAAAGTCATCGTTGACGACTCTGGATCTGGTGATTTTCATTCCTGATGAATACCCTCTAGGGTTGGTTCAGCATCGGATGTGTCTTGAATGAAGCAGAATCTTCGCTGGGAACTCCCAAGTTGTGACGCCAATGCCATCCCCTGCTCATTGCTATACTTTTGTGCTTCCTGAGTTTTGGACAAGCCATGGTCAATTAGAGTTCCGATGACCTTTTTGGGAACGAAAGTAGCTCTCGTTCTTATGTAGTTGATTTCTGTAATGAAACCTTTGCGATACTCTTGAATGGTCCCTCTGCCATTGGCTTCCAGAAACAGGTTGAGGACACGGATTTGATTGGTGATGCAGCTGTTTCTGGTCGTGTCGTATTTTTTGGATTGCAATTGATCCTTCTTGAGAGGTACTTCCATGGAGATCTTGAGCAGAGAGACCATCTCCTCCTTGCTTAAATCAAGCTCAACAATTTCAAAGCGGGTGTCATTTGTAGCTGAGCCCAAGACACTGTATTCCATCGTTGAAATGCTAAAAGTCGTTTTGTAATGTGAAATGAGTTATCCCTTGACGATGGGATCATAGCTTTCCCCTTCTTTTGGTAAAATCTCAAAGGAGTTGACGATCCCGTTGACCTCGCGATCCGGAAGCATTGCGCCCCCTTCTTCAAATTCAAAAATCATCTGGCCATGCCCGGCGGCATAATCAAATCCACCTTTCATAAAGAACTCAATATTGAAAACGCAAAGCATAAACTTCACAGACTTCACTTTATTTACATCAATGAGAATTGGTTGCCACTTGGGATCTTTAAGCCCTGCCTCACCACGGTCACCAAGAGTTCGAATGTTATTGAGAAGGTAATGGATGTCATCCTTGTGTTCTGCATGGACCCATCGAGCGTACTTGCGCATTCCTTCGTGATCTTGAGCGTAAGGATCTGATTAAGGCTCTGTCCCGAGATCCTGTAGTCTTTGGAGTAGGTTTTGAGGTGGATTGGAGGCAGCAATCGCATTGAGAGTGCTCAATATCAGAGTGATTGAGATCAGTAGTCTGGTTTTCATTGAATGCCGTTTTATCCGGAATAATACGAATTTATACGTGAATATATTGTAAAAGTTGCTTTGTAGATTGATAGCTTGGGATGAAAGCAACTGTTGCAGGTAACTTTTGCCCAAGCTGTTCGTAGTAATGAGTATGACAAACAAATTATCGATACTCATTTACCTAGTGCTCGGCCTGATGCTCAATTTCTCAGCACTTGCTCAAGAGCCGGGTTTTAATAATCTCCAGGAATCTACACAGACCTCAGACGAAGCCAATCCCTCACAAATAGAGGAAGAAGGTAGCTCTGAAACTGGCAGTGAGCCAAGAATTTATAGATCCAGCGTAAAGAAGAAAGCTCTTTTGGTACGGGCGGGTAAACTGGCCATACCACCCACTGCTCAAATTGCTGCCAGGAAGGTAAAGGAACTTTTTCGGGCCAGTCCGGGTACACAGGAAACGGTTGATCATTTCACGGCAAAATACTTGGTAGACGAACAATCAACAGTCAGCAAACTGGAGTCCATGGGGTATGAAGTGGAAAAGGTGTATTCTTCAGACTTTGAAAGTGGTCGAGAGTACAAAAATCACCTCAAAGGACTGGTAGAAGATGAAAGAACAGAAGTGCTGGTCTTTTTCGGTCATGGCGATAAGGCCAACGGTGTTGCACTTTATTATCCAAGTGAGTATGCATTTCAGGATCCAACAGATTTGGAGGCTATCTCTGGTGGAGGCCTACCCGGTTCAGACAAGGCTAACCTAAGTGCGAGAGATTTGAAAAACTGGCTTGGGGAGAGAAAGCTTAAGGGCTTGATTTTGATGAGTTGTAATGGGGCTTATCAGACATACATTCACAAGCACACTATACCGGGTAAACGAGCTACATCCAATCCCAGATGGGATGAAGTAGTTGGTGAAGATGGTTTTTTCGCTGGATTTGCTACTTATTCACTCTACTTTGATCCCAGAACTCCACGAATCCTGGAGGCCATGGAGGAACATTTTGATGAAGGTGAAGACAAAGGCATCTACTACATCAGGACGGGACCATTTTTGAGAAAGATTTCTCTTCTGGGAGGTTTGGACGATGGACAGCGTTACTACGACGTACTTAAGAATGACGAGAAGGTCCATGTCCATGATGAACAGGTAGATGGATTGACCAGTTCCCTGGTGAATCTGGTGACTGCGGTTCAGTCCAAAGATGTGAGCCTGAGGGATTCCATCGAGCACTTCCTGCTCGAACATCAGGACTTCTTGAAAGAGGAACATATCGGTAATGAGCACAATGATGGCAGTTTCTCCGGAGAGTTAAGCCAAAACCCTACAGCCAGAGAAATTACAGACTACATCAATGCACATGCCAAAAGCGTCATTACCGTTGCCCTCAAAGCTGTATCTCCCGATTTGTTTTTGCCTCAAAGAATTCGTGTGAAGCTGTACGACTCGAATCCGCAGAAGATTTCACTTGATGCTAGACTTCAGATTCGGCGAGGACGAGGGCTCGACCGACTGGTAAAGCTTCTCTCATCGAAAGTTGGGTCGGTAGAAGGTATTGATAAGGATGTACTCAAGGAAAACCTGTCTACATTGAGTTCAAACTTTCCAGGACTTGATTTGGACTTCAAGATGGATTTGAAGAAGAAAGTCAACGGGAGCACAGTGAGTTTCGAGCCCATTATCACGGGCTACCGAATCTACCTGGGTGATAATACCGGTGCGCTTCCAGGTCAGAGATCTCCTTATGAGATTCATGCTCAGGTGAGCGCCTTAAATCGCTTTGTTTCACGGGCTATGGAAGATCAGTTTTCCCGAAGGCAGCAAGTGTTTCATCAAGACCTTCGAGTCACGGATATCTCTGGATCAATCAAGTTGCATCGATTTCATGGTTTGAATCAGAATTACAAAGACAGAAATCACTTTGATATTTCTGCTCAATGGGAGTTCGAGATCGACTGGCCGGTGATTGGAAAACGCTATGCCTATGCAACTACAATTGTTCAGATCAAACGAGAGCTCTTGCAGGAAACCAACACATTCAAGCTGACTCCTAAAGTGACATTGAAACTGGATAGAGGTTGGACGCCCAAGGTTCGATTTGGTCAGTCTTTACTGGACAGAGCCGTTCGCTGGGTACTTGGCAAGGGAATTCAGGCAACCTTTCATTTCTTTGAAGACAAGTTCAATCAAATGATCCATGCCGAGATTGGGCGCTTCATTCCTGATGACCCACGCACAGGAAATCGCCAAAAACTTGTGCTCGACAATGTTCATGGAGACTCAACTTCCATTGAAGGCCAGTTCAAGGGTATGATTTTTGACCTGGACATGGTGATGCCTGGAGGGAAGATGGACGAGCTGGTTACATCTCGAATCAAGATCGTTGATTTATACAGTACCAAGGATCGTATCAGTTGTTTGATCGAACTGAAATGACTCTTGAATCAGCGTTGTTCTGACCTAAGAGCCAGCACATTTTCATCGGGATCCTTAAACCACTGTAAAAAACCATCCCCTTGAAGATCAACTGTCTCACCAATCAATTCAGCTCCGAGCCCGGTCGCCATTTTCACTGATTCGTCAAGTTTGGCTACTGTAAAATAAATCACAGGAGTGTCCGCTAGGATCCTTTTCCCCTCTGATTCTCTTAGTCCGCCGATGGTTTCCTCTCCTACCATGATCATGAAGTATTGATCATTCATTGCCTGATACTTCCATCCCAGGAGTTTGGAATAAAATTCCTGAGCACTTTCCATATCCGTTACTTGTATATCAAACCAGGTACTCTTGCCTATGGTTGACATCACTACTCTCCTTTTTCCTGAAGGCATTCTAAAGGAGATTGATTTGGCATGAAATCAGCCATTAGCTGTTATGAAAGCGCTCCTGATCTTCTACTCGGGAAAACTTGCTGAATCTTGGTCATCCAGCATTTTCTGGAGGGCGTCCACATAATGTGTCATGCGATGTTTGTAGTTGATCTCAACCTCAGATCGGTACTCGCCAAGGATCTGTAATTCTGAGTGGCCGCTATCGAAGCGTTGGACCTTTATAGCTTCAACGGGTTCAATAAACAATGGATCTTGAAAGTGAGCGTAGTAAAAGTTCTCCGGGGGTAGATAGGGAACCAGATCACCATTCAGGATTACACGGTCAAAGGAAAAGTCCTGAAGATTCACAAGGGCCGTTGCTCCTTCAGCGTTCGTGATTCGAGGTTGTCCAAAGCTTACCAGATTTATGGAATCCGCAGATACTCCGTCCAGACGATACCAGTGTGCGAGAAGTATAGCTATGGCGCCTCCCAGAGAATGGCCCTGAATGAAGACCTTCTTTCTTGAGAGGATTTCTTCAAGGGTTAGCAGTGAATAAAGTTCTTTGGCTGCTATAAGAAAACCCCAAAGAACCCAGATATTGAGTCTTTCATCAAAATCCTTGTTGAACTTTGCATTGACCAACCAGTTGTAAAAATTTTTTGTACCCCGAATTGAGAGGAAGAACTGATCATCTTCCATGTGATAAAAGAAGCGCACGCCCGATTCGTCAGCCAGAATGACGTTCGCGTCCGGAAATTTGGAGCATCAGGATACTCGGAATAATCTTGCACTTGAGTGCTATCCAATCCGAGTCTATCGGACAAATTGGACTTTGTTTCGTCATCAACTGAGCTGGATGACAAACTCATCGAAATTTGATCGATCAGAAGATACTTTTCAAGTAGAGGTAGAACAAAATAATGGCTGCCTGCGTAATCAAGAGCGAAATCAGCAGCCTCTTGGGTCAATGGGTCCACTGCAATCTCCTCACCACCTTGCAATTTCTTCAAAAAATTACGAGAAATCACGACCTTCTGTGAATTTCCCAACTCGCTGTTCTCGCTAAGTGAGAAATAATAGGCACTTGCTAGAAGAAGTTCGAGTTGCAGCTTGAAGCGAACTTGCAAATCTGTGGAAAATCCCTGGTTTCCATTATGATGAACAGAGTTTAGCGTCGAGCGAACCATGGACAACTTTCTATCTCTCGATGAGACTGAATCAATAGTATCTGGCTCACTATTGGCCATTTCTGATTGATTCCAGTTTGATTTGATAAAGTTGACCCAAATTGAAATGCTATCAAGCTCTGAGGGAGTATTCTCTGAATCCAGAATCCTCTGGGCAAACCCAATATTAAAGTTTGTGCGGGTAGAATTTGATCCAAATTGCACAGAGTCGGAGTCCCGAACAATTCCCTCACCATAACCGGGAGTTGAACAGTCACTGATTTGAATGAACTGAAGGAAACAAAGAAATATTAGAGCAGTTTTCATTATCTTCTCCCCTTCAAGCCATGTCGTCTCTCTACCTCTCTGTACCAGCTTGCCAGAGCATCCATTTCCTCTGGGGTCAGAGCACTTCCCCTGGGCATTTTGAGTACTCCTTGAGCATGATGTGTACGATGCTCCACTTCAAAGAGATTGGGATTGGAGTCACTGACACGAAACCATGCACTTGAGTTGATTAGTGCTTCTCGTGGATTCTCATTAAGTTCTCCATGGCACATTGCACATCGTCTACGAAGAACCTTTTAGGAATCCGAGGAGATGTAGAGCTTTTCTTCCTTCTGGGGCGGCGTATTACCATCTTGGGAGCTGTCCTTGTAAGTTTGGCCAGCAGCAAGTCTTAAGATTGCATGGTTTTTGTCGTCTGCGATTATCAGGGCTCCATCAGAATCCACAGCAATCCCGACCGGATTTCCTCTGGGCCGGACCCCGGAGAGAGCGTACCATTTGGGAGTCACTTCAATATGCTGAGCGACCTTGGGACCAGTGTTTGTGAAGCCTCCAGTAGGTGCGTACAAAACTCTTCTGGGATTTGAACTGGTGGTCACAGCTTTAGTCGGACTCTCATAGAAGTAAGCAGTGTTTTGAAGTGGTGGTAAACCCTTGTCGTTGACATCATAGGCGATGATTCGATGACCCACCGCTCGGTAACCATGCAATGAGATGAGAAGTTTGTCTTTTAAGGCTGGTATTGCCTCAGAATGATAGTAAGTCATACCAAGGGGTGCGGAATGAGACGGGATCAGGGTGTAAGGTTTGGTGTGGGTTTCACATTTTGAGCGCAAACTTCTCCAGGCGGGATTGTAGGCGTTGTAGTTGTAGCAATAGGGCCATCCGTAAAATTCCCCTTCTGAGACGATATTGAGTTCTTCATGAGGTTCATTGAGAGCTTTGAAATCCATATTGTTTTCAGCTTGTAAAATTGTGCCACTATCATGCTGAGCCAGCGCCATGGAGTTTCTCAACCCCGTGGCAAACATGGTATAAGTTTGATCCCACTCACCATTTCCGAGGTACTTGTACCGTCTTAACCCAACGCTCTCTTCATCACTGCACTTTTCTTTTCGGGCATCCTTAAGACATTGATCTGTGCTGGCACCTATATTCACCAACAAGTCTCCACTGGGCTTAAGAAACAGGAAGTGAGTCAGAGGATGTTTGTTTTGTGCATCGTATGGCAGGCCCGTAATGACCGGCCTTGCAATAGTTCTACTCTCACTGTATTCAATCCTGAAGATTTGATGAGACTCTCCCACATACACCTTTCCATCAGGTCCCACATCAATTGCATGGGGCATGTTCAGTTTGCTTAATATCTGGTAGAAGGAATAGTGACCCGCTTCTTCTTTCTTCAAGAAGAACACTGAACCACGTCCTGGTGTCCAACCACCCATGTCAGTAATGAAGAGATTCCCAGGCTCATCAGGATGAGGAAGAATCGCACGAGGTCGCTTCAGTGGAACCCCTTGCTTGATCAAACCCATACAAGTTCCATCCAGGGTTTCGACCTTGATTCTGGGAAATCCGTCGCAGTCCACATTATCTGTGAGGTAGGTACCAGCGTAAATGGAGGAGATCAGGAAGACTAGTAATGGCGCGAGAATGAGGTAATGTTTCATAGTGAGTAATGGCCTTGCCTTGGTTAAACACCAGTATTCTACTTGCTGGGGCTGAAATTAAAAAGCTGCAAGTCGAAGAGTCAAATATCCTGTCCAGAGTACGCTATTCATGAATTCTTGCAACAATAAGCCGGGGGACTCGTAAGCTAGAGTGAAATGCACTGGAAAGTTTTAGCTGACTGGTCTGACAACCGGGGAATCTCGCTCTTGAAGCTGGAAGCATTATTTAATGTGATGAGATAAGGGTAACTCGATGAAGATAGTTTTTTGGCTGGTAGTCTCTCTGTTTTCTGTGATTACGGTTTTGATGGCTGATGACTCTAGTTTGGACTTCGATGGTGTCAATGAAGAGGTAACTTTTGTCCTTCATTCTGTACGACTCGCTTCCGGTTTCAATGATTTCGCAGTGATGGGTTAGCTTGTCTAGCATAGCGACAGTCATCTTCTTGGAGTGAAAGATCGTATCCCATTCAGCAAAATCCAGGTTTGTAGTAATGACAATTGCCTTTTTCTCATAGCATTGACTAAGAAAGTGAAATAGCAGCTGGCCTCCATTTACAGAGAAAGGTAGATAGCCCAACTCATCCAGGATGATTAGTGAAACCTTCCTTAGCTTTTGGAAAAGCATTCCCGCTCTTCCATCTTCCTTTTCCTTCTCAAGCAAATTCACCAAGTCCACTAAATTGTAGAACTTTACGTGCTTCCCTTTGTGGACGGCACTTAGTCCAATGGAAGTTGCCAAGTGGGTTTTTCCTGTGCCACTGCCTCCCATAAAGATTACATTGGAAGGCTTTGCAAGAAAATCCACCTCATAAAGTGTTCTAATGGTTGTATCCTCAATTTGTGAGCCTTCGAAACAAAAGGAATCCAAGTCTTTAATCTGAGGAAATCTTGCAGCCTTTATCCGTTGTTTCAGAGCAGTATCTTTTCTGATTTCGCATTCGTGCTTTAGCAGACTGTAAAGGAATTCCTGAGGACTCTTCCTCCCAGAGTTACATTGACCCAGGATCTCGTCATAGACCTTTCTACAAGCCCCCAGTCGCACTGTCTTTAACATGTCTAATATCGCTTCTCGTCTGGATTTGTCATTCATCATCGCTTCTACTCCT
>Ga0181583_10003719_pt1 | contig 11181 bp, 9 predicted proteins | sample 071ome_31_FD_132461 | JGI IMG/M metagenome (GOLD analysis project Ga0181583, IMG submission 132461) | Coastal salt marsh microbial communities from the Groves Creek Marsh, Skidaway Island, Georgia - 071405CT metaG (megahit assembly) | ecosystem: Environmental > Aquatic > Marine > Intertidal zone... | reverse complement strand
GTGTGGGGGGGCGGGGGGCTGTGGGGGGGGGGGGCGGGGGGGGGGGGGGGGGGCGGGGGGGGGGGGGGCCGCGGCCCTTGGGGGGGGGGTGGGGAATGGTTGCGACGGCGGCGGGGGGGGGGAGGGCTACGCCACGGGCTCGGGAGAGATGCGGAGGACCGCAGCGGACTCGTCCCACAGCTCCCTGGCAAGGTCCTCGCGCAGCGCGCAGGGGTTCATGCGCACGGCACGCGTCCCGGAGGCCAGCAGGCCCAGGGTCACGAAGCGCGTCGGCCAGTCCAGGACGCTGGCCGCCAGGGCGCCGAGGCCCCACAGCTGCTTGGCGAGGCCCCGCCCCCCGCCTTCGGGGGCCGCGGTGACGGCTGGCGAGGCGAACCATCCCCGGGCGTAGAAGCGGAGGTCCCTCTCCGGGGCAGTCGCTCCCGAGGGCCGGGGGGCGTCGCGCTCCCACGGCACAGTGCACGCGTGGACCACGGCCTCGCAGCCGTCCCACGGCGGGGAGTAGAGCAGGCCGATCACCCAGCTCAGGGGGCCCGAGCGGAACGACTCGACGGCCTGCTTCCGCCAGAGGTCGCTGCGCACCGCGCCGGGGTCCACGGCGCACGACCGGATGCCAAGCGCCGCGTACCTCCGCTGCGCCTCGTTCGAGAAGAGCGCGTTGGCCAGCTTAGTGTGCGCGTACTGGCCCCTGGGGTGCGAGGTCAGGAATTCCCGGGCGCTCGGGATGAACGCAAAGCGGCTCGTGACACTCGACACGTTGACGATCCGGGCGTGGCCCTCCCTCGCGGCCGTCCTGGCCAGGACAGACTCGAGGCCCCTCGTCAGCGCGTAGGGCCCCAGATAGTTGACCTGCGCCATCAGCACGATCCCCCGCACGTACGACTCGAGCTGGGGCCCCAGGCCCGCATTGTTCACGAGCACGTCCAGCCGGTCGTTCTTCTTCAGGAAGGCCGAGCACCACGCCCCGATGCTCCTCTCATCGGCCAGGTCAAGCGCGGGCCCCACCTCGACCTGGCCGGTCCAGCCCTCCGCGCGTATGGCCGCGGCGACCTCCTGCGCGGCGTCAACGTTCCGGCACGCCATCACCACCCGCGCCCCCTCCTTGACCAGCCTCCTCGTCGTCTCGCGGCCGATGCCTGCGTTGGCGCCGGTGACGACCACCACCTTGCGGGCCATCGAGGGCGAGCCCTGCTTCGGGAACGCCAGGAAGCCCCCACCGCCCATCCTCGCCAGGCCCGGTGCCACCACGGGAAAGAAACCACACGAGGGTGCCGACGAGGAAGCGCGCTTTTTCTTCGCCGCTCTTGACGACCTTGAGGCGCCCCGTTAGACCAGGCGCCACATTTGACACCGTGGCGTCCGCTCGACAGCCTAACTCGTCGTCGCGACGGAGTCTCTGGGAGAGCGGCCATTCGCGACAGAGTTCCTGTGCCGTCCCCTGGCAGGAGCTCTCGGGCAGCCTCACTGGCACGAACGCACATCGCTCGCGCGAGGGCGGGGGCTCGACGCGGCCGGACCGCCCCGGCCCGAGTGGCGGCGTCACCACATGTTCTCCGGGGGCAGAACCATGTGGGGGACCTGGAGGTCCCCGTGCGCTGGCGCAGCCGCCTCTGCTAGCCTCCCCCCACTCCTCGTCACCATCTCTACGAGCGCCTCCCGCGCGCCCTTTGGCGCTTCCCTGGCGTACCGGAGGACAGAGTTCCCCGCCCGGTCGACCGCGTTCGGGTCCGCCCCGTGCCGGAGCAGGAGCTGCGCCACCTCGGCGAGCCCGCGGTGGCAGGCGAGCTGGAGGGCCGTGGCACCCGTTGCTGACACGGCGTTCACGTCAGCGCCCCCCTCGACGAGGAAGCACGCCACGTCCGACCCGCTGGATCGCAGGGCACAGATGAGGGGCGTCTCCCCCTGCGCGTCCTTGCGACTGACCTTGCAGCCCAAGTGGATGAGTCGCTGGGTGACGTCACGGTCCGCCGCCCCACGGTTCAGCGCCCAGTGGAGGAGCGAGCCACCTGCGGCGCGCGAGGGCGAGCACAGCGCCGCGTCGGAGGAAGGGGCGGGAGGGCGTCGTCGGCGCCGGGGTCGGGGCGAGCCCGCCCGGGGCGGGGCGGCGCGGGGGCCATGCGCGGAGCGGGGATGCGGGAGTCACCTCCTTGGGAGTACGCGAGCGGTGCCTTGGCGTCCGCGCCGAAGCACCGCAGGGCGTCGAAGGTGTGCATGCAGCCCCCGCCGAGGGCGTAGGCGAGGGGGGTCATCCCAGCGCGATCGTCGCAGTTCGGGTCCGCCCCCCGCGTCAGCAGGGCCAACACCAGCGGCGAAACCCCGAGCTTGCTGGCCTCCGTCAGCGGGGTTTCCAAGCCCACGCCGCGCACTGAAGGGCTCGCGCCGTGCTGCAGGAGGGGGAGGGCGCTGTGCAGCCCCCCCCGCAGGCACGCGATCAGCAGGGGGTCCCGGAGGCCCCCCGCGGGCGCCGAGGCGGCGCTGGCGCCGTGCTGCAGGAGCGCCCGGACAACGGCCGCGTTCACCTCGATCACCGCCCGGTCGAGGGCCCCGAGCTCCGACAGGCCGATCAGCAGGGCCGCCTCCAGGAGGCCGTCCGCCTTGGCGCGGAGGAGGTCTCGGTCTTCGCCGGCGGCCCTCATTTCGGCGATTTCCTCCACGCCCTTGGCGACGGCCTCCCCCCGACACGCGCGGCGGACGGCCTTCAGGTGGGCGTCAAAGGCTCTGGACTCGACCTGCGGCCGGGGTGGCGCGGGCTCGGGGCAGGGTGCGAAGCGCATCTCGTGGGGCTGCCAGCGTACGCGGGGGGCGGTGGGGGGCCGCGAGTCACCTCGGAGACGGGGAGCACCGCCGCCTGGAGGCACGTGCTCCCGTCAGTGGACAAGGCTTCCACGTCGGCCCCGAGATCCAGGAGGAGGCGCACGGTATCCTGCGATCGTCGCGCGGGGGGGATTCGGCGAGGGGGAGGGGGGAGGGCCCCGTCGGGCCGGGGGGTACTCGCTCCCGGGGGCGCCAGGGGGGACGGGCGCGGGCGCCTCACCGCGTCGCGCATCTCCACGGCAGCCCGGAGGGCCGTGTAGTCCTTTGGGCGCCAGTGCCGCGGCATCTGGTCGTGCTTGGCGGGGTCGAGCTGGGCCCCCCGGTCGATGAGCGCCCTCGCCAGGGGCCGGTCGCTCGCCAACACCGCGGCCACGAGGGGGGTGCAGCCGTCCGGGGCCCGCTTGTTCACGTCGAGGTACTGACCCGCTCTCTCCGCGGCGTCGTCGTGGAACACCCTGTCCCTCCAGTGCGATGCGCGCTGGACGCTCCTTCTCCTCCGCACGCACGGGGCGAGGGCCGGCGAAGGCCCGCGCGCTCCGAGACCAAGCCCCGCACTCCTCCCCACCGACAAGGCGAGTGGGGGCGACGCCGGCGCCATCGCGCCCTCGACCCAGGCCAGTCGGTTCTTTGCACGTTAGCGCGAGCAAAGGCAGGGGAGCGGCGGTGCACAAAAGGGCGAAACGGGAGGGAGGGATCCGCGACTCGCGGCGAGTGACTCGGTGTCGGGAAACGACTCGGGGCCCGACGACACGAGTACGTCCCCCCCCCGCTCCGGAGCGCCCCCTCAAGTTGGGACCGGGGACATCTGCTCCCCCAATCCTCGCGTGCGGATCTCATTTTCCCGCAACCCCACCCGCGACACGGCTACAGGAGGGGAAACGCGATGCATCCGGCTGCCCTCTCTGCGCGCGCGCTGCCCCCCGTCGCGCGTGCCACGGGCCTCTCGGGGCGTCCCAGGGGACTCGTGATCGTGAGAGGGGAAGCGTTCGATGGGTCTCCATGGGTGACGGGGGCGCAAACTGCAGGGCTAGGTGAGGAAATCGGCGCGTAGAGGTGCTGGGGGGGTGGGGTGGGAGGGACCTGGGAAAGTGGCGGAAGCGCGCCCGCGGGCGCGAAGAGCGAGTTGCCCGCCCCGCCCACGCGCGCAGCCGTCATGTCTCTCCTAACCGTGGTGCTGGGGACCGTCGTGGTGGGGAAGAAGATCAACGAGGAGGGCCTCGCGTCCCTGGAGATCGACGCCACCGACGCGGCGGCGGCACCTGGCAGGTCCCGGGTCAAGCTCACGCCCGAGGGGGCCGAGGGCGGAGCCGGGGGCGCTGCTGCGGCAAGCGAGGGGGAGGCGGGCGAACGGGAGGACTGAGGCGGCCGCCGGGGGGGCGGGGGGGGGGCGTGCTCGTGCCCCGCGGCGGCGCCCGCGCGGCGACAGCGGCAGGCGTGGCGTGGCGGTCGATTTAAACAGGGCCGTCTGTCACTCGGGGAAGCCTGTGGACTGGGAGAGCGCGGCCAGGCTCACGTCCTCCACGCTCCCCGCCTGCTTTCTCCCCGCCCTGCCCACCCGGGCGAGGTTCTCGAGCCCGCCCCTGAGAGCGCCCCGGGGCGGGGAGGGGGCCGGGGCCTCAGTCAGCCCTCCCTGCTCGCGCGGGCCGGGGGCGGCGCGGTGGCGCGGCGCCGAGTGGCCCCCGCGGGGCGCGGAGGAGAGGGACCCGGCGGGCATGGCCACGGAGCGGGCGACGCCGAGGCGTTTCTGGAGGTCGCGGGGGATGGTGTCGAGGGCCTGGAGGGCCGCGGTGAGGGCGGTGACGGCGTCATGGCACCGCTGCCTCTGCACGAGGACCTCGGGCGACTCGGCCATGAGGTGCTCCAGACGGTCCTCGCGGTACAGCGTGCGAATGAGGTGCTGGTGGAGGCCCCGCGTCATGTTGCCGACCAGGAATTGCATGATGGCCTTCGGGGCGAGGTCCTGCAGGGTGCCGCGGACGATGGCGTGGTACGAGTCCACGAGCAGGCGGGTGACCTCGACCTCGATGCCCTGCTGCTCGGAGCCCACGCCGACCTGGAGCACGGGGGGCGGGGCGGACACCTGCCCAGGCTCCCCGCCCCCCACGGCCTTGGCTGCCCCTGCCGAGGGGCCGAAGGCGTCCTCGAAGGAGCCCTCGGCCTCGCTGCCGTCGTCGTCGTCCTCCCCGCGCGGGGGCACCGCCCCCAGCACGCCGCCGGGCTGCTGCGCCATCGCCTTGGCGACGCTCAGCCCACTCCCGTGGCTCTCCGAGGGCCCTGCCAGGGCCGCGGCCCTTCGCCGGTCGATGACCAGGGCCACCGCCTGGGCGCCGCCGATGAACTCCGGGTGCGACGTGTTGATGAAGGCCAGCTCGCAGTCCACGAGGTTCCGGAGCATCGCCTCGCACGGCTCGGCCCCCGCGGCGATGAGCTCGGAGACGGCCACGTCCAGCTCCTTCTGGAGGAGGGGGAACCGGGCCAGCGCGTCGTTCTGGCACGCGGCAGCGATGCGGAGGAGCTCCTGGTGGACCAGGTCGGAGCACTGGAGCGCCGGGGACAGGAGCTTGCGGATCGCGGTGCGCACGAGGATCTCGAAGGGGGCCTCGGGGATCATGAGGGAGCCCCCGACCCCCCCCGAGTTCTGGATGGCGGTGCGGATCTCCGCGTCTGACAGGTCCCTCGAGGGGTCGAGCTCCTCCAGAGCCGTGGCGAAGATCTCCTGGAATATGTGCCGGATTCGTGCGCCCCCGGCCAGCTCGTTCGTAGGCATGTCCTCGTTCTTCCCGTCCAGCGTGGCGCAGAAGCGCTCGTGGTAGTCGGTGACGAGCTTCAGCAGCAGCCCGCCCCGGGACGTCTGCGAGACCCCGGCGGGGTCCCCGTACCCGGCGAGCTCCTTGGACTTGCGCTGGAGGGTCGCCTCCACCTTGGTCTTGAGCTTGGGGAGCAGGGAGTGGATGTGCTGCACCAGGATGTGGTTGATCGTCCTCCCCAGGGCTGCCACGCCGCACCGGTCCAGGACCTCGGCGTACTCGGGCCGGGACCGGAACCAGGCGTCGGCCTCGGCGAGGGCGAGGCGGATGTCTTTGCCCGTCTGGATGTCGTGCTGGGACCGGGACACCACCCCGACGTACCCGAGCCGCAGGGGCACGACCGCGTTGCCCAAGGCCGCCCCCGCGCTCGTCCCCCGGTCCATGAGGTCGAGCTTCGTGAGCACCCCGATCGTCCGCTGCCCCTCGGGGTCCACGGCGCGGGCCATCTGGAGCGCGTCGGAGTTTGCGAGGTCCACGTTGGCCTGCGACGCGGGCGGGGGGGCGAGGCCGTGGCACCAGGGCGGCCGGGGCCCGGGGGAAGACGGGGGCGGGGCGAGGCGTCGGGGACGTTGACGGGGGCGGGGCAGAGATGCTCGAGGGGCCGGGCAGGCGGGGGCGTAATCACCTGGGACACGGCGAGGATGAGGCACGAGGGGTGCTTGATGAAGGAGTTGATCATGTCGCGGAGCCGCGCCTCGATGTCCGAGGGCTGGTCGCCCACGGGGACGCGGGTGATGCCCGGGAGGTCCACCAGCGTCATGGTCAGCACATAGGGGGAGAAGATCCGCAGGCGGATGGGCTTGTCCGAGACGCCCTTGTTGGTCCCTGTCACCCGATTCGTCTCCGCCTCGATCTCGCCCCGGATCTTCGCAAAGTCCGAGAACCGCTGCCCCGGGATGTGCAGGAACTCGCCCCACTCCTCCGGGTGCCCCACCCTGCGACACACGACGAGCGGCGCCAAGGCTCACCGCCGCTTCCAGCAGCCACTCCTGCCGGCCCGCGCCTCCCCCCCGGGAAACACCAGGTCAGGGGACCAGGGCAGGGTGGGGGGGCTGCCGCGCGGAGGAGGGGACGCGTTGCTCACCTGGGGCGCGTCTTGACGAGCTGGAGGACGAGGGGGCGGCGGGTGCAGATGTCCGGGCCGCGTGGCAGGAAGTCTCGGCCGACGAGCGCCTCGAGCACCGAGGACTTCCCCGCCGACTGGGAACCGACGACAGCAACCTGGGGGAGGTCCAGGGCAAAGTCGAGCTGCGCCTGCGGCTCGAAGTGACGAACGCAGGAGGGTCTGGGAGGTGCCCGCATTGTTACGGGTAGCCCCGGCCCGCGCCGCGCGGCGTGGGCGCATCATGACGCGCACGGAGGAGATTGGGGTCAGAGTCAGGAGAAAAACCGTCCGTAGGCGTAGCGAACTCGTTCCAATCGTGTCCCGGGAGGGCGTATGGAGTAAAGAAAGGGACGCGCGGGGGGGCGGGGGTGGTGCTCTCCGGGAGGCGGCAGGTGGACGATTTCCGGGATTTCGTACTATTTTTGCACCACTTGGGGGGCTTTCGTCCCAGAAAGTCCAACGATAGACGCTAGAGATCCTGATTCCGCGCCCCGTCGTGGCCGCGAAGACGAACTGCCCTGGACAGCTCACCTGGGCGAAGACGTCCTGGAGCCGGTTAATTGCCGGGACCAGAAGGTCACCGATGCCCGGGGGCGCTTCGTGGCCTCCCATTATCAGTTCGCGAGCGGGTGCACGGGGACGACGAAGCGCGCGGATGTCGAGCAGAAGAGGAGGAGGCCTGTGAGAGCCCGGCTCGCCGTCTCCCTGGGCGCTTCGGATGCGAGGTGCGCCCGGGACCCGTGGCCGTCGGTGGAGAGTGAAGGCCTGCGTCTACGCCCTCCCCCTGATCTAGTCGCGAGGGCGTAGGCGAGGTGACCCAGCCTGGCTGAGCGACGCGACGCTGTTCGCCAGGACCAGACGCACCAACTCACCAGGCGTCATGTCAGGCGTGGCCACTCGAGGGCGACTCCTGAGCTCCCGGGACCCCCTGTCGGCCTGCTCTGGATTTTTCAAAAGCACTGCCGACCCTTCACAAAAGAGTTTGTGAGGGGCTGCTTCCACACTGCGGGCGCCCGGGGACGGTTTAGGGCGAGCCGAGTAGCCGACCCTGCCGTCCACCCAGGTCCCCCCCTTCACACAAGCTCCGCCAGCCAGGCCGCTGGGTCCACGCATGCCGCCGACGCGCAGCCTGGCTTGCAGGGGCTCACGCGGGCTCGCTTACTGACGGTCGCCGAAAGCGGGGCGGTAGCCAGCGGGGGCGCCGGCCTTGTCGCCAGCACCCTCCCCGCGGGGCCTGCACGAAAACCGAAGAAGACAAGGGACTGCTTCGCATCTCGCGCGGGGCGGGCACGGGGGGCTGCGCACTCCTCGCCGAGCCGGGGGCGTGGGGGGGAGGGGGGTGTCTCCCAGTTGTAGAAAGGGCGACGCGGGAGATGCTCGCAGTACCCATTGCTGAACTGGGGGGTCCATCTCGGCTGTGGAAAAGGCCACGCGTGCGCACTGGTGGCGCTCCGTGGAGAGTAGAACAGCCGTGGGGAGGGATCAAGGGCGCCGGTGAGGGGGGCATGGAAGCCGTGCGAGGACTGACCTGTACCCGGCGCGGTCGCCCTCCCGGCGGGGGGGGCGGTCGCCGCGGTCGCCGCGGGGGCCGCCGGGGCCACCACGGGCGGGGGTCTTCTCGAAGTTGCGGTTCGTCTTCATCTGGGTGTTGGGGACGACGTCCTCGGGGATGTTGAGGTACGAGCGGAGGTACTCGACCCCCTTGTCCGTGAGGAACCAGTAGAAGTGCCTCCAGGCGTACTGCTCCTTCACGATCTCCTGGGAGGTCAGGGACTGCATGAGCTTGATCACCTGGAGGTTGGGGACGAAGTCGTCCTCGCCCTCGCCGAACTTGATCTCGGGGTGGGGGATGCCGTAGTCCTTGAGGGCGTAGCAGACGCCCTCGGAGAAGAGGAACTTGTACACGGCGGTACGGTTCTTCTTGGAGATGAGCATGGCGACTCGAGGGAGGAGAAGGACCCGAAAGGGGGGGAAGACGAGGTGGTTGCTTAAGCGGAGGCTTTGAAACGCGTCAGGTCTGGCCCGACTCGACTCCCTTGGGGAACTGCAGGCGCAGGGACGCGAGGGAGGGGGCTCAAGGTGAGCGGGGAGGCAGGAGCCTGGAGGGAACAGCACGCACCGGGCCCTGGCGGTCTGATGGTGGGGAAGGGGGAAGGTCGACGATACTGACAGAAAAATACACGATAAAAATAGCGCTAGACGATCAAAATCAGCAAGGAACGGCAAGGGGCGCGGGGGGGGGGAGGTCAGCCAGCCACGCGTCGAGGGCAACTCGCGAGGGGGGGTAAACCGGTGGTTGTGCCTACGAGCCGCAAGAAAATTGGTAGAAAACATCGCGTATGCCCCCATACCTTTTGATATCACCGCGTATCGGGCGTGGCAGGTAGGCAAAATGGGACAAGAGGGGAGAGTCCCCCCTCTCCGTACACGGAGGCGCTTCCGCGGATGTTATCGGAGATTATTTGACTAAATAATTGCCGTTACACCGACTATGGGCGCAGAAGTACCTCGCACAGTGGCCTGGACGGGCATGAGGGTGGGAGGGCTGGGGTGGGGGGCGAGGGCCTTCCGGCCGCGGGGCTTACCTTTCAACCCAAAAGAGAAATATGCAGGAGAGGACGGGGAGGAGGGACGCTGGGCGGAATTAAGCGCCCCCGGCCCCCCGGCTTCCCCCGGGGCGGCGGGGTAGGACCAGCAGTCCCTGACGCGGGTCCTGGCTGTCGGCTGAGCAGCGGCCCAGTTCCTCAGGAGAGCTCCGGGGCATCGAGGTTGCGGCTCAAGCGGGCTCTGGCCCGCCAGCACGGGCACATACATCGGCGAGGATGACGGGCCCGCTCCACGCGCTGGTGGTGCTGCTACTCGAGCTGCATTGGGGTGCCCAGCGTATGGCAAAGAGCTTACCCAAGTGGCTACTGCACACCACCGAGCTCTTCCACGGGCGCGTGCCGCTCTTTTAGGATGGACGACTCATCCGGGTCCGAGCGTCCGGAGGATGCCGATCCTATCGGCGCGCTCGTGCAGCGGGCTGTGGAGGTGAGCCCGCCCTTCGTACCCGTGCCACCCCACGGTGGCTCATCCCCCCGCGTGCAGGCAAGGCGGGTAGGAACAGCCCCGGGCGTGACCCCCCCCCGTGCCGCAGGCTCGCGAGGCGTCGAAACGCGGGAACGAGAATGGTCGGGGTGGTCGACAGGGCGCCAGCCCAGGCACGACGCCTCTCGCCGTGGCGGGGGCGTCGAGTTCCGACGGTGAGGAACCGGGCGGACAGAGAAACCGCCCAATTCGCGTCTCTGAGGGGCTTTTAAGCAGGATAGCGCGATGTTTCCGCGACCTGTCACTATATTGGACCCTCGAGTGCTGCGAAGTCCCCCGGTACGACCTGCAGCCGCCTTTGCCGCCGCGCGGCGACGTCCTCCCTGCGTGCCGGCTGGCCTGCAGAGAGCTCGGAGGGCGCCCCCCCGGGAGCGGTGCCCGCGACCACCGACGACGACGAACGGAAGCTCGCGCTCAGGGGTGTGGTAGTCGTGGACGAGGTGAAGCCCGTGGACGACGAGCTGGCCGCCGCCTTCCGCGTCCCCCGGTACTGGGACCCGGCCGACGGGGCGGCGGCCCTGGGGCCGCAGGTGCGCTGCTACCGGTGTGGCGCGGTGGGCCACATGGCGCGGGACTGCACGGGGCCCGCCCAGGCCAGACCGTGCTTCCTGTGCGCCGAGACGGGCCACGACTCGACCGCGTGCCCCAACACGGTCTGCTTCAAGTGCGGCACTCGCGGCCATCGGCTGCGCGACTGCCGAGGGAAGGCAGACCCGCAGCCGTGCATGCGCTGCGGGGACCCCACGTGCGGGGCGATCGGCGCGGGGGACGCCTTTCGCGCGGAGGGCGTGTCCTGCTCCGGCATGCCGCGCCCGGAGGACATGGCCCGGGTCATCTGCATCGTCTGCGGCCAGCCCGGTCACCTCTGTTGCGCTGACTGGGCCCCGCCCCCTGGGGCGACCCCGTCGTGCTTCAACTGCGGGGAGGAGGGGCACGTGGGGACTGAGTGCAAGGGGCCCCGGCCGAGGGGCGCGGACCTCGCCCTTGCCGGCCCCGGGCGGGGCCTCCGGGAGGCGCACGCCTACCGCCTCAGGCTGGCCCAGGCGTGGGGCCAGAACGACGCCGGCGGCGGGGGGGGCGGGGGGGCGCCCGACGTGGAGTGCTTCAAGTGCGGTCAGGCCGGGCACATCGCCCGGGACTGCAGGGGGGCGCAGCATTGGAGGGCCGGGGCGGGAAGCCGGAGCGTCACGGAGGATATCCAGTGCAACCGCTGCGGGGAGTGGGGTCACCGGGGGCGTGAGTGCCCAGGGGGGCGCAGGCAGCAGCAGCACCAGCAGCAGCAGCAGCAGCAGCAGCAGCAGCAGTGCTTCAAGTGCGGGGGGCACGGCCACATTGCGCGCGAGTGCCCGAGCGGGGAGGGGGGCG
>Ga0181583_10003716_pt1 | contig 11187 bp, 1 predicted proteins | sample 071ome_31_FD_132461 | JGI IMG/M metagenome (GOLD analysis project Ga0181583, IMG submission 132461) | Coastal salt marsh microbial communities from the Groves Creek Marsh, Skidaway Island, Georgia - 071405CT metaG (megahit assembly) | ecosystem: Environmental > Aquatic > Marine > Intertidal zone... | reverse complement strand
CCTCTTCTTGTTTGTAGTACTCCATTGAGCTCTACATAGTACTCCGTAGCTCCATCAATCTGCAGATCAAGCGCCTGCTTCGCCTCTAGATAACTAGACACTACTTGCAACGCCTCTGGCTGATCAATATACACCGTGTAGCACTGCTCAAAGAATGGATCTCCCACTACCTTGAAGCATACTGTATAGGTGCCTTTAGAAAGACCTGTTAGCGTAGTAGTATAACCATTAGTAGCATTAAAGCTAATTGGATCGGTGATTCCGGTAACCGTAATCTCATAGTCGTAAGACTCATCTAATGCCGTAATACCTATCTCACCATCGTCTTGATTAGTACAAGTAGTACTTGTAGCTGATACGATAAACTGATCTGATGCAATGATTAGAAGATCACATCCATTGATGTCAACCGGGGTGCCGGGTGCAGTGTCTGGACACTGATCAAACTCATCTTGCACTCCGTCATTGTCATCGTCAGGGTCAGCGTTATTACCAATACCGTCCGAGTCGGCATCTGCCCACTCCGTCTCATCGGTTGGGAAGACATCTTCCACATCTAGATATCCGTCATTGTCATCATCGGGATCGTGGAAGTCACAACGTTGATCGTTATCATTATCACCAACGGTCAGTGCAGGAGTCTCGGTAGAATCTAGTGGTGAAGTTGCATCCTCAGTCTCTTCAATATCCGAATAGCCATCACCATCACTATCTGACTCCAGGTCGTTATTATCCACATCAAACTCATCGACTACTCCATCCTCATCCGTATCAATCTCATCAGACTCTAAGGCATCAATGATACCATCACCATCAGTATCTACAATACCTTCCTCTCCATCGGTCTCTCCATCGTCATCAGTATCAGCTACTAATGGATCCGTACCATTGGTACTCTCATCAATATCAGATACCTGATCAAAATCTGAGTCAGAGTCTGGATTGGTATTATCAGAATCATACTCATCAAATACACCGTCTCCATCGGTATCGACAATGCTTGACTCTAAGACATCAGGAATTTCATCTCCATCGGTATCTACAGTACCTTCTTCTCCATCTAGCTTACCATCGTTATCACTATCAAGATCAAGCGGATCTGTCCCAAGTACTAGCTCTTCTTCATCCGTTAAACCGTCATTATCATCATCACTATCACAAGCATCACCCTGTCCATCACCATCAGTATCTAACTGATCAGAATTATTAGTATCAATACAATTATCACTATAATTATCAATACCATCTCCATCATCATCTAATGGTAAAATGGTAATGGTAAAAATGGCTGAGTCAGTCTTGCCACTAATATCCTCAGCTTGCACCTCTACCTCATAAGAGTTCTTTTCTTGGTAGAAGGTCTTGACATTAAATCGTAACTCTCCAGTCACCGCATCAATATTCATTGATGCTCCGTCCCTACCAGCCACAATACTAAACTCAGTAGTATCTTGATAATCAGGTAAGGTCTCTAAATCAATCACCACAACGGTAGTTTCTTGTTGTTCTAAAAAGTCAACATCGGTACCGTTAAGAATTCTTGGGAATTCATCCACATTAGTAATTGGAATTGTAATTACCGCAGTATCTGAGTAATTGTAAGGATCGCTTACTTTAACCGATACTTCTAGCTCAGCATCTCCATTCTCATCAACGAAAGTCTCAAAGTCAAAGGCGTTTTTATCTTTCACGCTGATGATTCCGGTTTCTGAATCAATGGTAACTGCAGATAAAATAGCCGCAGCATTCGAATCTGTTAGTGAATAGCTAAGATCGTCTCCCTCCAAATCAAAGTCTGTCTCACTGTACTTCTCATTAACATTATATAATGCAGTTCCAATAGCTTGGCCTTCAGCAAAGGAATTGGTAGTTGCATTATCGATAATTGGTTTTACTAACCCTAACCCCCCCGGGTCAGTGAATTGACCTTCTATAGGATCACTATCTCCCTTAGCATTATCAGTAAGAGTTACTACAATACGATCAATAAGACCATCTTCATCGGTGTCAATAAGAGTAGCCCCGTCATCGAAAGTAGATAGGTCCTGGTCGTCCTTAAAGCTGAAGAAATTACCAAGGGTATCCTTTTTAATATAGGTCGTTGCTTCAATACCTTCAGGAAGATCAAGTACAATTCGAGTCTGTAATCCATTTTCTGGATTCTCATCTAAGTCAGTTAATTCCCTACCAGGCTCAGGGATAATTGAGAATTGATAAAGATCAGCCTTATACTCAAAGGTTTCTTGAATTTCATCTGGTACTGCGATAATACCTAGGTCTTTCAATTTGGCATTAGGATCAGATTTATAATTCTCATTTGAGAATTGTCCGTCTTTATCTGATATACTACCTACTAATATCGCACCGTACTTTGACTGAGTAGGTTGGGAACCTCCTTCCCCATTAGCCCAAGCCTTAGCAGAAATGAATTCCTCGTAGCTCGTCATTGGGAAGTGACTAATATTATTTTGTTTACGATCAGGAATACCATCGCCATCAATATCCTGACTCTTTCCTAAAGTTTCCAAATTTGTAGGAATTCCATCATCATCAGGACTTTCAGCAATAACAATCGTGACCTTATAAGGTCCTTGTTGAACTCCAAAACTATCTTCTACATAATATTCAAAAGTAACCTCTCCGTAGAAGTGTTCTTCAGGTTCAAAAGTATAGCTTCCATCTTCATTAAAGGTTAGTAACCCTTCTGAAACCGTTGTCTCAGGAGCTAACTCATAAGAAATAGTATCACCACGATCAGGATCTGATCCTTCTACCGCAGCAACTACCTTAACACCCTCTTCAATGGTTTGTACCACATCTTTACCCTCGGCGTCTTTTTTAACAGAACCATCTTCCTCTAACACTACCGTCTGAGTTTCTATTTCATCTTGAGCAGCTGGGGCATCATTCTTACCTTCAATAGTAATCTCAGTACTTACAGGTATAGATACTGTACCATCAGATATCTTATAGGATAGCCTTATTTTACCACTTTCAAGACCTGTTAAAAATTTAGATAACGAAAGGTTTAACTGAAGCTTATTTCCAGTTAAAGAAGCCGTTTTAACAATCTTCTCAAACTCATCGAGTAGATCTGGATCAGTTATTACTGCGTAATTATCACCTTCTGAACCTCCCCGTAAATACTCGATAACAAATTCACTAATAGTTAATTCATCCCCATCAGGATCTGTTACACCTTCAGTCAAATCAATCTCAATATCATCATCATCTTGAGAAAATGAACGACTTACAGGGCTTCCTGTAGGGGGGCTATTATCGATGATACCATCGCCGTCAGCATCTGGATCAGCATTATCGCCAATTCCATCGCTATCGGTATCAATCCATTCTGTAGAATCGAGAGGAAAAGCATCCTCAGTATCTATAACACCATCACCATCATCGTCGGTATCCGATACATTTCCAATTCCATCTCCATCTGTATCGATGGGAACAGATTCTGCATCTAAAGGATCTGTACCTTCCGCTATTTCATCAACATCAGACCAAGAATCATCATCGTCATCCTCGTCCCCATTATTACCGATACCATCGCCATCAGTATCAATTGACTCATTAGGATCAAGTGGTAAAGCGTCTTGTGAGTCTATTATTCCGTCACCATCGTCGTCCGTATCCGTCACATTTCCAATTCCATCTCCATCTGTATCGATGGGAATAGATTCTGCATCTAAAGGATCTGTACCTTCCGCTATTTCATCAACATCAGACCAAGAATCATCATCGTCATCCTCATCCCCATTATTACCGATACCATCGCCATCAGTATCAATTGACTCATTACGATCAAGTGGAAAAGCGTCTTGTGAGTCTAATACACCGTCACCATCATCGTCATAATCTAACCCATTCGTAACCCCATCACCATCAGTATCATCATCAGGTGTAAATTTCAGAGTGACCGGTATACTTAAACTGAAATCATCTTTAGCCGATATTGTAATGCTGTCTACTAAATTCGTTTCAGACAGGTGATTATAAACTAAAATATCTTCCAAATATTTTACCCCATTTAAGTTACCTAAGGATGGGTAATTGATAACTTTATACGTGGGTATAGAATCTTTGGTTGATGAATATGCGTATAAGTAATTCTCAATTAAAGCTGTTATTGAACCTTTTCTTGGAACATATATATTTGTCGAACTCAGAGTCGATACCTCGGGAATATCCTTTTCAAGGTCATTAATAATTTCTGATGTGCTAACTCCTTCATCATTTTGTGATGAAAATACATTTGATGATTCATCTATTATCGTGAAAAATTGGGAATTGACAGAAATATTAAATAAATCCCCTGACGATATTTCAAGTCCTGATTCATCAATATCAAATCTATAAATTAAGTCATCTAATTTTTCTATACTGTAATCTAAGGATTTTACGTTTTGGAAATTCCCGTTTTGAACATCTTCTTGTTTTAAATACTGGACCAAGAAACTATTCTCATCCTCAATAGGATAACCATTAGACAACGTAACCGCCTCATTTAATTTGGCTTGAATCTTAAGTTTGAAATTGTCTTCCCACGAAAGTTTTTCAAAATGCGGTTTCGTTAAATCATATTTAATTTCTAGGTTAAATTCATTATTACCGATAGTTTCTTCAAGATTATAATGCCTAAAAAATATGTTACTCCCAAAATTAAAATTTAGAATACCTTCCCCACTAAGTTGTTCGGTGAGATTTAAGAGTATTTTCTTACGTACACCATCAATAGAAACAATAGAAATATTTTGGACAGATACAGCCTGAGAACCTTCAACAATTTTTAATAGACGATCATTCAATTCATCTTGAGGGATTGTAAGAGGCAATTCAACATCTGATAGCAACTCTATTGAATAACCATCATTTGAAACACCCAGTAATGATATTTTTGGTCTCTTATTAATTATTGTGTAAGTCTGAGAAACTGACTGTGAAACATTACCAGCCTTATCAATGGAATATACAGTGATTATAAAATCCTCATCTATATTTGAAGAGTATTCATCTGGAAGCTCATAGATGAGTTCATAGCGTGAGTTAGTGCTATTATAGACTAATTGTTCCTCCGTTGAATTAAAATCAATGTTTTCTGAGAATTTAATATCAGCATATACATTTAATAATCCACCTCTATCCTCGCTATAATAGGTATCATCTATGGAAATGGTGAATTCCTCACCCCGTAAGAAGTAGTTATCAGATCTAAGACTATCGTCCTTTAATTTTAAATAAGAATAAAAAGATGGATCTTGTGGGGATCTATTATCCCATACAATATCTGTGGTTATATTCGTGTAGGAGCCCACATTTCCAGAGTAATCTCTCTGAGATTGAATATACCCACCAATTTTGTTATTCGAAAAGGTTGTAGAATCAGAGGTAAGAATATTTACTTCCCAAGTTTTATTATCTGAAGTAGTTGTAGATAATACCTGTGTAGGATATCCAAGGCTTAATGTATATCCGGATTTAATTCTTTCTGAAGCCGTAAAATTAATATTCAAGGTATCTCCAGGTTTCGCAAAGCTTTTAACCTGATTATTAACTTTCACCTCGTCAATAGAAATCGTTGGGGCTTTGGTATCATAACGCAATTCAAAAATTTCCTCCAGATTATAAATTCCATCTGAATCTTGGAAAGTACTATCAGGAACCGTAATAGTAACCTTTCCTTCAGTGCCATCGTTACTGCCTTTTAGCGTATTATAGTAATAAATATATTTCGATAGATTCCTATCATAGAGTTTCTGCAAACTCGAAATTCCCCATAATGGGCTACCTGGCCCAAAACCTTCGTCTGGTGTAAACTCTAGTTCAATTTCATTCAAGTCCAAGGGATCACTTGTGCCAGGCCAAGAGCTTGGTGTAAATCTTATTTCAGCCCATTTTCCACTACTTTGACTGCTACCATATCCAATGGTATCTTTTAAAATCGACTTGTTATTTAGATCTACTGCAGTAATTTGAATAGTCGGATATTCATTACTTACAGATATTACTTTTTGAGACACAATATTATTTCCTAACAAATCTTTAGCTCGGGCTTTGATTAGAACTCCGGCATCAGTACTTGAGTCTTCACCATCCACAATCCATTGATAAGTAAAAAGCAAAGGATTATTTGGATCCTGAGTAGGATTTAATTCTAATAAATCAAAAGAATCATTGGTAAAATCAAAATCTAAGTATACCGTTTCAGAATTAACCTTTTCATTGAATAAAAAGCTAATAAGTACCTCTTCATTGTCCGAAACTATATTATTACCATCCGATGTTGAAATTTGAACCGTACTTGCAACTAAATTGTCATATTCAACTGTAGATCCATCTGAAGTACTAGATACACTTGTACCCGAGTTACCGCTTAGATCACTAAATGCAACGGTAAACGGCACAGTACCTTCAGTCAATTGTTGCATCTGTTCACTGGTTAGTGATAAGGTCCATGCGTTACCAGAACCCGTAATCTGAGCATTTAAGCCACCAATGGTTGCGGTATCAATATTTACAACTTCTGAAGCCTGAATGTTTATCGTAATCGTATTATTTGGATTGGCTAAAGTACTAGTGGAATTATCACTCGATATACTGACTTCAGTTAATTCTGGTAATTTAGTGTCAACCTGAAAAATATAATCAACAGGTAAATTCCCTGTACTGTTTTCGCCAGAAAAACTATTTTCATTTATTGAAATACTAACATTCTCTTCTGTGCTATTCGATGGTGTATATAAAACCTGATACTCCTTACCCGAAATTCTATTAAAATTTGATAGATTTCCACTTCCCTGCAATACTATATCAGTTAATTCGAAATCTGTAGAGTCTTGGGAACTAGAAATAGTCAATAAGGACGTTTCGTTATAATTGACTACTTCATTATTCGATGTTATTTCGACACGTGGATTATCATTATTTATCGTTATACTTAGAACATCAGAATCTTGAATGGAATTACCATTTAAATCTGTGGCACTTATTGATACCACGGCGTCAGATTTATTTAAATCACCTTCATTAGGAGTCCAAGTATAAGACCATATTTTATTAGAATCACCAACACTTGTAAGATTAGCATCTACTACGTCGGTCCCACTCGAAACATCAATTGATACTGTCGGAGAAGAAGATATGGCTTCATTGAAAGTAAACTGTATTGTGTTGGGAACACCATCATAGGCTGTTTCGGCGGTCAAACTTGTGGATACAACATTTGGATCAACTTTGTCTTCAATTGGCACGCTTACACTTACTTCCGCATTTTTATTGCCAGCTAAATCAGTAATGGTATTTTGAATTAACTTTACTTGTGTATTTCCATCAAAACCCGGAGAGGGAGAATACTGGAGAGTGTAGTTTTTTGAATCAATCTTGGTTAGCGATGTGATGGATTCAGTCTTATCCTCTAAGCCTTCATATAATTCAAAATTAGAAATAGAAAGGTCACTCCTCAATTCTTCCGAAAGAACTACGCTGAAGCTTACGGTTTGATCATTCGATCTTGGATTATCAGAATCAGAAATTATGAAAGTTGGTTTAGTTGTATCATAAACAAAATAAAAAAGATCTTCTGCGCGAGCTGGAGAGGACCTAACTCGATAATTTCCACCGTCAGGAAACCAAGAAAAACTATCAGAATAACTATAACCGCTTTGACCGTTATATGTTATAGCTTCTCCATAATAAGTATAAGTGCCATTTTCCCTATCCGTTGCGAGCGCAGGATCATCATAAGGGTTATAACCATTGATAATGGTACCTTTATCAAGATTTGGATCAATAATTGTTGTTCTATCCACGTTACCACCATTACCATCATGACTAGATCCAATAGATAATATATAATCATCACTGCCATGGGTACCTACATGACCAGAACCGTCCATACTACCCGGTAGGTCACTAAAAGCTCGGAAAACAACGTTTACTTTTGTCATCCCGTTATAATAGAGAGTATTGCCAACAATTTTCCCTGGACCCCATACTATTTGCGCCTTACCCAGCTCTGTGCTAGGTTTTCCAGGTAGTCGCATATCGATTGGTAACGTAGCAGATACCGGTTCAATAACATCACCGTTATCGGCTAATACCCCCTCCTTTAAACCGATTTCTAAAGTTCCATAAAGTCCTTCGTAGCCGTAGACTGTTAATCTGTAATTATTTGCATCAATATTATCCGTAGAATCTGGAAATTCCGTGAATTCCCTAACCGATAATTTTGAGGCCGGTGGATTTATTAAATTTCCATTCGGATCCTTGAAAGTGTAATAAATATCTTCAAAACTGAAATTGCTAATAGGTGAAGAAAAGTTAAAGTAGAAGTAATTATAATTCTTGTAGGTAATAATATACTCAGGCGGCTCGGTAGTTAGATACTTAAGCTGAACTCCTTCTGATTCTATTGACAGGATAGTATTGGTTTGGGCAAAAACGTCTTCTCCTATGGTAAATAAAAGAAGTAGGAAGAAACAATGGTGGGATATTAGTTTAAAAACTTTCATGTGTGTAATAAGATAGATTGCGAAGTATCAAAAAGAAAAAAAGATTTAATCTAATAAGAACAAACAAACAGTAAAATATATATATTTTTCTTATTTATAAATAATTTTTATCTTTATATAAAATACTCAAAAACAAGTACTTATAATTGTATATTAGAAACCATAGATGATTTTTATTCTTTTATTATTAAACACTATCAACTTATTTTTTGCAGAGAAAGACCAATATTTCGAATTAAAAAAATTCAATTCTGATTATTACTTCCATAATGTTATAAGCTCAGACAATAGCCTGTTTTTTGGTACGTCAGAAGGAATTTTGACCTACGATGAAGAAGGAAACCTAGTCTTATATGACGAAGATCTAGTAGGTTCTATCGAAGAGTTAAATGGGAACCTAACATTAGGAGAATCTCGCTATGACAATTACTATAATTATTTGCTTCCAACCAACTATCAAAGTTCAGGCTCCACAGTTTTATTTCAAGACAATAGCCTTTTCATAACTAATAAGGGTGACCTGTTTCAATTCAGATTAAAAAAAGTTGACTTTTCAATAACTCCGAGTATTAGATCCATATCTAAAACCTACCTAGGTACTTATGAGGGTATATACAATCGTACTAATGGAGAAAAAATGATCTTTCCTACATACACTAATGGTTACATTCGAGAATTCGAAGAAATTACCATGATTCTTTGGGATGGTTTAAGCACTATAGAAAATGGGGTTCAAAGAAATTACTTCAGCACTAATGGTGAAGGTATTTTGATTGGTGATCAAATCTTAGGAAGAGGGATAGATGTTGTTGAGATAAAACACCCTAGATACCTAATCTCTTCAAATCAAGGATTGTATGAAATTAATTTAGACACTGAAGAAGCAATGCTTCTTAAAAAGTCTGAGGGTGATCCTTTTAAATTTATTAGAACAGAGCAAAATATCTTCGGAGTTGAACGCTTATTCTTTCATGACAAGGATCATATCTATCAGTACAATTTTAAAACTCAAACAGAATCAATATTGATAACATCGAATGATCCTATTTTAGATGTTTATTCAGAATCAGCGAGCGTTTATTACATTTTAACCAATAGGCAATTACTTCTAAGACATCTTGATATATCAAGAAAAAACAAACTATTAGCAGACAATATTTCAGCTCATAGTTTAGGTATATACGATAACATCTTATATCTAACAAGTGATCAGGGTTTATCTTTTTATCATCTAAATAAATCTGTGTATGCACCGAATCTAATAAAGAATGAGTTTAATCGCTTGGCTCACTATATTAATGATGATATTTTAGAATTAGGAACGATTAATGGTCTTTATACACTAGATAAAACTCAATTAGAAGAATTATTTAATAGTTATTCTCAAATTCAACCGAAAAGAAACAATTCAAATGTCCTCACTATAGCCATTTCTGCATTTACTATTTTAATTGTGATTTCGACAATATTATGGCAACGAAAAATTATCGAAGAAAAGCTTCAACCTATCGATAACTTAAATTTTCAAGAAGAGGTTACTGATTATATTAAGAACAACCTAGTAAATGTTGATATCGCATCAATATGCCGTCATTTTAAAATTTCAACAGTTAAGCTTTACGAAAGATTAGGTGACATCAAACCAGGTCATATCATACGTAAGGAGCGTCTTAAAATGGTACGAAAAATGCGAAGGGAAAACAAAAGCGAGAAAGAAATCTCAAGAGTAACAGGATTTTCAGTGAGTTACTTAAAGAAGATTTAGAATCGAATCGACCAAATCATTCAAAATGTTCAACAAAAATTAGAAAAACAATAAAATTGTTTAAAATTTTAGAATAATTCTTGCTGTTAATCAATATAGTACCTATCATTTTACCTATTTTTGTTTAAGATTTTAGACAGAATGATGAACAGTAGCAAAAAGTCGTTTAGCATTAGAGATCTCGAAAATCTTTCAGGGATCAAGGCACATACTATTAGAATTTGGGAAAAGAGATACAGTCTTTTAAGCCCTGAACGTACTGAAACCAATATCCGTACGTACTCCCTCGAAAGCCTTCAGAAACTTTTAAACATTACGCTCCTTTACAATAGTGGCTATAAAATCTCGAAGATTTCTAAAATTAAAGAAGAAGACATTCCTCTTTTAGTTAACGAGATTATTGCTAAAAACAGTGAAAAACACCATGCGATAAATGCATTCAAGTTAGCCATGGTAAATTTCGATACGCATCAATTCTATAACACTTATAATAGCTTAGTTGCAGATCGAAGTTTCAAAGAACTTTTCAACGAGGTCTTTATTCCATTAATGACCGAACTAGGTATGCTGTGGCAGTCAAAAACGATTTCACCAGCTCACGAGCATTTTATCAGTAGCCTAATCAAACAGAAGATTTATATTCAAACAGAGAAATATCAAAAATTACCTCCGACCAAAAACGCACCCATTTATGTGTTGTATTTACCAGAAGACGAAGTACACGAAATAGGCTTACTTTTTTTAAATTATGAATTAGTTTCAAAAGGTCATAAAACGATTTTTCTAGGTCAGTCAAATAGTATCCACAGTTTGAAAGAGTTATTGAACTATTATGACAATTTGAACTTTGTATCTTATTTCACCATAAGCCCAGGTCCAGATGAGTTAGATAGATATTTTGAAGCT
>Ga0181583_10003709_pt1 | contig 11195 bp, 8 predicted proteins | sample 071ome_31_FD_132461 | JGI IMG/M metagenome (GOLD analysis project Ga0181583, IMG submission 132461) | Coastal salt marsh microbial communities from the Groves Creek Marsh, Skidaway Island, Georgia - 071405CT metaG (megahit assembly) | ecosystem: Environmental > Aquatic > Marine > Intertidal zone... | reverse complement strand
GGTCATCGATGATACCATGGGCGACGATCTTCGCATTACGGTCATCGCAACGGGCTTTGACAAGGCCGTGGCCACAACCGCGTCGCGCAAGCCACGTGTGGAGCTTGACGTCCCGGCCTACACCCAGAACCCGATTCCGTACAAGGGCGAAGAAGGGCTCAAGACGCTTGACACACCAGCCTACGAGCGTCGTGGATCCTCTCTCAGCATGGGTTCGGGCGATGGCGATGGCCTCGGCGAGTCCACGGAGCCCTCGACGCGGGTACGCCTGCTGAAGCGGGATGAGATTCCGTCCGGTGACGGTGAAACGGAATCTGATAATGATGTGCCGGCATTTCTTCGCAAGATGATGGACTGACGGACAACGGACATTCGGAGCCGTCGTGCCCTCTGCATCTCCGAAGGCAGAGGGCGTGCACGTGCTTTGATGGAGATCGAACCCTCCACCATCAGCGTCATGCTGTGACCGGCCCCTGAGCAAGGCTGGGTGGATTCTGATGTTTGCAGGCTGTAGAAGCATCAGGTGTGGTTGGTTCGGTATGGAGCGCGCGGGCCCCCTCTTGAGGGGGCCCGCGCCATTTTTGTCCGGACCCATCGGTGTATGCCGGAATGATCCATCTTTCAGCGCCAAGGGCATATGCCCTATTTTGGCATCCCTTCCGGGGCCTACTCGGCCCGCGCCACTACCGAACACTGCTCCTGCCTCCTCCTCGTGCGCTCAACGCTCACATACGTTGCCTTCCTCTGCTCTTTCCTGGCACTGAGCCTGCCCGCAATACGGGTCATGGCACAGGACTCTTCGGTGGATCGGCCCTTGATTGGTGTGGATTGGGAAGCACCGAGCGATTTCGGTAGCGCCGCCAGTGACCTCATGGAAATAGCCGAAGTGGGGTTTTCGGCCGTACGTATGCCGCCTGTGTTCGACAGGGCATTTTATTCCCTGGCCGATTCACTAGGTCTTACGCTCTTCATTGAGCTGCCCTTCGCCCAGCTCTCATCACGCGCACTGCAATCGGAACTGGCTCAGGCCGATTCGCTCCTCTCCCTTGTACTGGCAGCCGGGCAGGGGCATGCATCGGCCGGCCCCGTTGGCATCACCCGCCTTTCAGATACCCGATCCCCAGGAGGATGCGATGCCATCGCGCGTGTGGCAGAGCGTATCCGTGCTGCGGGTCGGCGCGCCTACTACACCTCATCGTTCCTGCCGGCAGACCGCTGCACTGCGGTGGTTGACATGGTGCTTTTCGATCTCCTGAGTCCGCACGGCAACCTGCCGGCCTTGGCATCCATGATTGCTCAGGTCAGTCCCGGCGGCGCCGCACGCGAGGCAACGCAGAAGGAGGCTCGAGCGCGCGATACCCCATCGGACGTTTCGCATCGCGGCATCGCGGGACTCGGCGCCGCCATTACCCGCCCCGAGGCCTCTGGGTGGATGAACGAAGGGAGTCCCCAAGCGCAGGCGCGCTTCATGGAAACGGCGCTCAACCAGGTTGTACGCTCCCGCCTTCCCTATGTATTTGTTCATCGCTGGCGGGACCAAGCGCCCCACGCGTCCACGCTGCCCGATCCCTGGGCCCGCTCCTACGGCCTGTACACGGAAGCATCCGATCCACGCCCGGCGCTTCAGGTCGTCAGGGGGATCCTGCGGGGCTTCCAGGATACATTTGCCGTTGACAAAGGCGTCCCACCCCCGCCGAAAGATCCTTGGTACCCGGTTCTGGGATGGCTCATGGTCATGCTGACGGCGCTCCTCTATGCAGGCAGTCCTCGGTTTCGACACATGATTCCGCGCTACTTTTTTGCGCACGGATTTTTTCGCAATGCCGTGCGTGAAGCCCGCGAAGTGCTGCCACTGACCTCTACGATCATCCTGACCATCATCGGTCTGTCCATCGGTCTGATCGGCTCCTTCGTTTTTTCGCAACTGCGGGAGCTTCCGCTGAGCATCCACCTGTTCCGTTTGCTGAGCCCCGGCTCCCGGGCCTATCTGACGGCCATCATGGGCGAACCTCTTGTCCTGACCGTCCTTATCGGCAGTGGGACCCTGCTCTGCACCTCGGTGTGGATGGGATGCTGGATGGCCCTGACGCGATGGCGGGCTCGATTGCTTCCCAGTCAGGCCCTCATGCTGGCATCATGGCCCCGTTGGCAGATCCTGCTCATCCTTCCTGTGGCCATGACGCTGGAGGCCACGCCCGGCGTGCCGCTCTGGGCTGTCCTGTGCCTGGGCATGGTGTGGTTGGGTACGGCCGTGTGGGCCACAATCCGTACGACGTTCGATCTCTACAAGATCACGAAAGTTTCGCCTCTTGCGGCAGGGTGTGTCTGGATGCTGCATCCCCTCAATCTGGGGATCGCTACCCTGTTGGGCTGGAGCCTTCTACACTGGGACCAGGTCCGTTTCGCCTGGCATCTGCTCGTGTCAACCTAGCCCTGGAGTCAGGTAGGCCCACGCGTCACCGCGCGGCCAGGGGTAGCGGTGTATCGACCCCTTTCTCATGTCCGACTGTTCCTCGTCCGAGGCACGTTTCATGCCACAGTCGGTCGGCCAGGTCATAAAAGGGTTGCTTGTGGTGCATCCAGCCGAAGTGCAGGGCATAGGGGGTCACCCACATGAAGTCGCCCTTGCCCGGAAGTCGTGTGAACAGGCGAACCAGGGCATCACGCAGCCCATCGAAAGGCAGCCCGCGAAGGCCGTGGACAAAATCGTCTGCGTAATGGCGGCACCGCACCGCGTGAAAATCGCGGTCGTGGTCCACAAAACCCTCGATGAAGTCGAGCTGCGGGCTGTCCTGCCCTTGGAACCAATCGAAAACGGGCAGATCCAGGTAACTCATGGCCATGGCCATGCTCCATTCGCAGCTTTCCTCGGAACGGCCTTCGTCCAGCCGGCTGCGGAAATGGGTCTCATGCCGGCGAGCCAGGAAGTCCCGCGCAGCGGACATGACGTCAGAGATCGCCTGTCCGCTTGCCCCGTAGATCATACCGGCCTGTACCCGCGGTAGATAGGTCAGACCGAAGCGTCGCATCGTTCGTCGCCGTCGATCGAGGATCCGATCGGCCAGGATACCGAGTCCTTTGGGTCCTCCGAACCAGAAATCAGCCTTGTGCAATCCGGTGGCCGTGAACTCATAGGCAGAAAGACGTGCCCACAGGGGATCGGGGTTGCGACACCAGACAATGTCCGAGTCCACGTACAGGTTGCGCTCGAACGGCCGAAACGCATCCAGGTGGTGTTTGAATCCGACAATAGACTGGTGTGCCTCGGGCAGGACGTCAAGAACCGAAAACAGGGAGTCAAGCCCCAGTTCGTGCAGACGCTCAATCTGGGAGGGGTCCGCGTAGAGCGCCACAGGGCGCTCGGTATCATGACGCCGAAGCGTCAGCACCGAGGCGACAGCGTGGCGCAGATACTTTTCAGATCCGTAGGTGTGGAGTACGTAGCCTTCCACGTAGCGAGACCGCATTGAACATCGTGAATCCTAGGTCGCAAGCGAACGCAGGCTGCTCCCGATTGTTCGTCCGGCTACTCATTCCACGTCAGGACCGGGAGCGATTTTGCTCGAGACGCTTGTTCAGGTTGTCCATCAGGGCATCGAATCCGCGCTTTCGGATGTAGGACTGGAACGAGCGGCTGTAGCCTTCTACCGTACTCACGTCGTCGAGCACCACGTCCGTGGCCAGCCATTGCGCATCGGTGCGTTGCAGCGTGTAGGCTACGACCGTCGGTACGTCTTTATACACGGTCGTCGTGAGTACGTGCGCCGTGTCACCCGATACCGTGATTTCCTCGTAGGTTACCTGGGCGCGGTAGATATCCACATCCCCCAGGCTCTGGTAGCGAACGATTTCCGAAAATACGTCGACAAAAGCCTGCTGCCGCTCTACGGAGAGCTCATCCCAGTGGCGACCAAGGGCCTCGCGTCCCATGGCGCCGAAATCGAACATGTCGTTGACGGCTGTCCGCAGGGAAGCCATCTGGTCATCGCTCAGCTCCTGATCCGTACCCAGGATGGCTTTGATTTCCCGCTCTCGCTCTTCGAGCATGATGCGGATGGCATCGCTCTCCGAGCTTTGCCGCGCCATGACCGGTGGAATCGTCGCGGTGATGAACAGAAACGTCAGGAGGGCGAAGGAGGTGTATAGTCGGGTAGACATCATGAGGACGTGTCAATCAGTGTTCAGGGGGCTGGAGGGTGATTGCGTGGTCTGTGACTGATTAAAGACCAAGAAGTGTACCATCTCCCAAGGCCGTCTTCAGGTACCCGGCTTTTCTCCATAATCGAATGAGTGCCCTGTTGAACTCGAAGACGGCTTGTTCTCGTTGCGCCTGCAAGCTCAGGTTATCCCGGACAGCGCGAACGAGGTTTTCTGTATCTCCCAGGTCGAGGTCGAAGTTGATCTGCTCATCCCGCAGCCAGCGTTTGGAGATGAGAAGGGCTTCTTCCCGCGCCGAGACGGCTGCTTGGGCAATGAGCACGCGGCGGTAAGCCTCCTCTACCTCAAAGAGGACGAGCTGCCGCAGGCCTTCCTGCTGGCTGCGAACCTCGGCATGCTGGGCTTCGGCCTGGCGCACCTTGGCTCGTGTCTGGGAGAAATTCAGATTTTGGCGCACGGCAAACCCTGCCTGCACGCCGCGTGAGAGAAACGGGTCGCTGACGTACGGATTGCGCTGCCGCTCCCGTCCTGCGGCGTAGGCCCATTTTCCCGAGAGTCCCAAGAAAAGCTTGGGGAAGTAGTCCGACCGGGCCACCTCGACAAGCGATGCACGGGCCTCGACACCCGCCGTGATACCAGCCAGCTCCGGCCGCTCGGCCAGCGCCAGCGCCTGCCATTCCTCCAGTGACTTCAGATTGATCTCGATGGGCTCGAGCACTTGTGCCTCGACATCAACCGTTTGTCCTTCGGGCAGAAACAGTTGCCGCGCCAACGCCGCCCGCGCCAGTTTGCGGCTTTCCTCTACTTCGATCACGCGCTGCAAAAATTCCTGCTCCGTGATTTCGACCTGGAAGAGGTCAGCATAATCCACATCGGAGGCGCCTTCCTCCAGCAGCCGATCGATTTCCCGCTTGGCTTGATCTACGATATCGCCTGCCTCCCGGGTCAGTCGTCCCAGGGCATCAGCCAGTTGCAGGCTGTAGTACAACTCCGCGGTGCGCTCCAGGACATCGTTCTCTGTCACCCGAACGCCGGCCGCATCCACGTCGACGCCTGCACGGGCCGCATCGATCGAGGATCCAAGCTGTCCCCACGTCCAGAGCGGCTGAACGGCTTCGAATTCGATGCGATTGAAGGGAGACAGTACGCTCCAGTCATTACGCACATCAGGATCGAGGTAGAGGCGATCGACAGGCGTGGCGTTGGGGTTGTCCAACGCCGGCGCAACAGCATGCGCCGACGTGGCAGAGAAATCTGTCAGGTATCTCGATGCGCGCGCCAGAGACAAGCGAGCCTCGGCATAGGTCTTTTTGGCCTCGGAAGCATCCACTTCGGGACTGGCCTCCAGAGCGTGCTCCAGGGCATCTTCCAGGCTGATCACGAGCGTGTCGCTCATCTGAGCGACGGCGGGCCTGGGCAGCAGGGAGAGCAGGACACAAAAGAGGAATAGCAAGGTGCGCACGAGCATCTCAACGGGAAAACAGAGTGGAAGCGGGGAGACAAACGTATTCCCCGTCGCTGTTGTTCTTGACGCGGACAGCCGCCATGGGGTAACTTACCGTTCGCTCTTTCTCACTCCTTCGACGGACGCGCTGCCACGGATACGATCGTGTTGCAGCGCAGGGAATCCGGGTCAACACCATGCTGCAAGAACCTGAAAATGGTCACAAGGCATGTTGTTGGTAGCCGGAGCTGTACCCGCAACTGTACGAAACGGGTCACGCCCCAACGAACGATGGCACCACTGATGTCCTTTTCTTGTCGGAAAGGTCTTGGGAAGGTGGGTCGGGAGGGGTCGTGGCGTAACTGTTTCAAGCCAGGAGACCGGTCCGACGAATGGTGTCCACTACCTCCGGGAACAGAGGTGCCGGCATCGTTTCGCTGCATGTATCGTGTCTCCCTGCCACTGCCAGTGGCCTGGGATTGCCTACCCGTGTGGTAAACCGGGCCTGTACCTCAAAGAGGAACAGGCCTTTTTTTGAATCGCGCTACCCACGTCATTACTGTCGGCATTCTTGCAGCCATGCTGACCATCGCTGCCCTTCCGGGGTGGGCCCAGGTAGCAGATTCGGTGCTGGTGCTCGAAACCATCATGGTTGAAGGGCAGCGGGAGGACGAGGTGGCCTTTCCCGGGGCGCTCTCCATGCGTCTGGGGATGCTCTCGGCGCTGGCGGCACCGGATGCAGCGCGCCTGCTGGATCACGCCCCGAGTGTAGAGGTTGGGCGGGCTGGAACCAGCGGGGCGGCCCTGGCTTCGTTCCGGGGTCTGGGCTCGGCCTCAACCCGCATTGAATTCGACGGGATCCGCCTGGTTGACCCTGCCACCGGGTCGTTTGATCTTTCGCTCTTTCCACCGTCCCTGATCGGTTCGATCGCCGTCGTTTCGGGCGCTGCTGACGGATCGATTCCTGGTGGGCGGATCGTTCTCGGGGCGCCTCGGGCAGCCCCTTTTCAGGCATCCTTCGAGAGAGGATCCTTCGGATACCAGGAGATGGGCGGTCGGGTCGGCACGACCCGGCCGCACGCATCGGCTTCGATGATGGTATCGCGCTCCTCATTCGATGGCGCCTTTCCCTACCGTCATCCCGTCTGGCCCGGTAATCCCGTTGTGCGACGCCGCGGAGCGGCTCGCTCCCACACGGCAGCCCTCCTGAGCTTCCACCACCATGCGCGCCCGATACCGGATGCAGGCGGGCAGTCTGCGGGAGGGGTCCTGTATCGCGCTGTGGTGCTGGCTACCCATGTCGATCGCTTGTTGCCCTCGCTGTCGATATCCGAGGCGCAGGCTGCTTCCCAGCAGGATGCGTTGGTCCTCGCGGGGCTTCACATGCAGACGCAGTGGGGTGACATGCCCGTGCAAGCGACCGTGTCGACGACGCACAGCCGATTTCGATACGAGCACCCCGAGCGGGACTCATCCCGCGTGGCGCTGGGCCAGGTCGCGCTCCGGGCCCGACTCGACAAAGTGCTCTCGCGGGCGTGGACCGTGGCCGTCGAGCCGTCCCTGGCCATGAGCCGCACGACGACCGTAGCGTCCTACGACGTTCATGATGCTGCGCTTCGCCTCTCGGCAGGGTATGTCCGCAGGGGATGGATGCTCGGGGTATTTCTCGATTCCCGTCATCGCTCGACCCGCACGATGGGCTCGTCTTCCGGTGAAAACGTACTCGCGATGACGCCCGGTGTGTGGTGGTCCCGGGTCCTCATTCCCGGACTGGAGTCGAGGCTGGCTGTTGCACGTGTGCTTCGCCTGCCAACCCTGAACGAGCGCTACTGGACGCCCGGAGGCAATCCCGAGCTGCGCTCCGAGCAGGGCCTGCAGGCCGAATGGATGCTCTCCTACCAACCGAACCCGTCGCTTCACGTACGGCTCGTCTCCTTCCTCAGCCGCATGCAGGATCGTATCGTCTGGCGACCTGCCTTACTCGACCCCTCCCGTCCCATCTGGACGCCCGATAACGTGGCCCTCGTGCAGGGCCACGGGATGGAATTCTACCTGAGCTGGTCTCCTCTCCCATCCATGACCGCCATGTTCTCGGGTACGCGCCGCATTCAGCTTGATCGCTCCAATCCTGCAGCCGCCTCCCATGGCCATCAACTACGCTTTGTTGCCCCATGGTCTGCGCGCGGCACGCTGGAGTGGTCACGCGGTACACTCGGCTTTTTTGCGACCTGGTATTACAGCGCGCGGCGCTTCACAGCCACCGATGAATCCACGTGGATGCCGTCGCATCGGACGCTCGATGGCGGTCTGGCGTGGCGGCCCATCCTGAAGCGTGTCCCCTTTACTGTCCGTCTGAGCGGAATGAACCTGCTGGGCGCAGCCTACGAATCCTCTCCATGGATGCCCATGCCGGGCCGATCCTGGCGATTCGGCGTTGCCGTTGGCGGGTGATCCTTTTGTTTCCTGCGTCACTTTCCGACATGACTCCTTTCTCCATGATCCCGATCTCCCGTCTCTTCCCTCGTTTGTTCGCTGCAGCGGTCCTTGTTTCTCTTGTTTCCCTGACGGGATGCGATGCCCTTGACGGCACCGAGGCGGACTCCGCTGTTCCGTCTGCCGAGGCGATCATCGTTGCGAATGGAGGTAATTTCTCGGATCAGAACGGCTCGTTGACCTTTTTCGACCCTGAAACAGGTACGGTCACCCAGTCTTCGTCCCGAGCCGGGTTCGTACAAGGCGTACTGGCAACACCAACCGGTCTGGCCATCCTTATCAATACGTTTGACGAGGGCCGTATCGACGTTCTCGATCCCGTGGACGGGGTCCTGCTGGCGCAGTACACTGGCATGGACAATCCACGCGATGCCCACGTGCATGATGACACGCTGTGGGTGACAACGTCCACCTTCGGAGAGATCGGACACGCCCTGGCGCTGGGACCAGCCGGGCAGGTGCATTCCGCCACGCCGGTCGGATTCGTTCCCGAAGGTATCCTCTCGTGGGCAGGCCGTACGGTCGTGGCCAACAATGGAAGCCTCGGGAGCGGCACCACCCTCAGTCTGGTGACTTCTGACGGTCAGGAGGCTGAGGAGATCGAGGCTGGCTGTGATGGCCCCCGGGACCTGTACGCTGCCTCTGCCCTGATGGTCGTATGCTCTGGAAAAACGGTATACACCCCGGACTTTTCAGCTGTTGTGGAGACCACCCCGGGTCAGGTCGTCTTCATCGATGATCAGTTCGACATTGAACATACCCTCACGCTTCCAGGTCAGGCCGGGTCCACGAATGGTACTGAGACAGCCTACTACGCTGAAGCCACGGGAGAGCTCTTCATTACCCTTTCGGCATCGGAACAGGTTGTTGTCATCGACGCGGCCACCCGTTCCATTACCGGGACGTATGATCTCTCGGGGCATCCCACGCTGGTGGGCCTCTCCGGTATTGCCTACGATGCCGGACGGGGCATGCTCTACGTTGGACGGTTTCCGCAGTCGAGTGCCGGACCCTTTCCGGACTATGCCGCTGCCGGAACCGTGCAGGTCCTGGATACCTCGGGTGAGCAGATCGATGCCTTTCCGGCCGGTATTGCCATCTCCTCGATCATTCTTCAGTGAGATCCGTAGCCGTGCACCGACACCAAGGGATATGCATCAAGCGCTGCGTCTGCAGCCGGGTTGATTTTGCTGACCTCAAGGAGCTGGCCGACCTGCATGGCGCAGAAACGATCCCAGAGCTGCAGGCGATTCGTGAGTTCGGCGTCAACTGCCGACTCTGTCATCCCTACGTGCGTCAGATGCTGCGTGATGGAACCACCGAGTTCTCGCACATTGTGCACGGGGATGAGCGCAGCTGATGTCCGGGCCGTTGAGGAACCGTTTTTCCGGCCCGGAGTGCCAATTCGACACGGTATGTGTCCCATGGCTGAACCCCTGCAACATGGCTCCCGCCACTCTTTCCGGCCCACTGCTCCGCGTATGCTGGCCGGCATGATGCTCCTGCTCCTGCTGCCATCGCTCTCGCTTGGGCAGGTGGCAGAACGGGCAGGAGACCAGGGCGCCCGGGTTACTGTGGTGCCGCCCGAGCGCGTTGCCAGGGTGCTCTCCGAAGGCCAAAATGCCTTTGCTCGTGAGCTGAGCGGTCTGCCGCATCCTCCCCGGCAGGCACGCCCGCTGACTCAGGCGACTACGGGTGCGCGGCCCCGGCAGGATGCCTTCGATGTCCACTACTATCATCTTGATCTGAACCTGGATGGTGACCGCTCCCCGGAACTCATCGGACGGGTCCGGATCTTGGGTACGGCCCGCTCCCGTATCGACACCTTGGAATGGGATCTCTTCAACGCCATGGAGGTCGTGTCCGTAACGGACCAGAATGGAGATGCGCTCCGTTTCATCCATGCCCCTGCGCAGGCGCCGGATAAGCTCTTGATCCTGCCATCGCAAACCGTCGAGGCAGGCGAGCAGCAGAGCGTCGAGATTGCCTATCAAGGCAACCCGGTTTTTGACGGCGCGCGGGGTGGATACCAATCCGGTCTTCGAAGCGGAGGAGACCCGTACATCTGGACACTGTCCGAGCCGTATGGCTCCTCGGCATGGTGGCCGACAGAGGATCATCCCTCGGACAAGACCGACTCGGTGCGCGTCACGCTTACGGTGCCCGAGGGCATGACGGCGGCCTCAAACGGCATGCTTATCAGTGAGCAGCACCACGAAGAGGGCACGGTCACGTTCGACTGGCTGCACCGTCATCCCATTTCGACCTACCTCGTTTCGATTGCCGCCGGTGACTATGACCGTATTGTCGAGACCTACATACGCCCTGCCCATCTGGCTGCTGAGTTCGGGCCGGCAGAGGTGCCCATCGAGCACTACGTGTACAAGGATATCCCTGCCTTCGAGGGGATCGGGTCGACGAGTGGTTGGCGCTTGACAGCCGACGCCATGGCTGCTCAGGAAGACTGGTTCGGGCCCTACCCGTTTGCCGACGAGAAGTATGGTCATGCCCACGTCACCTTCAGGGGGGGTATGGAGCATCAGACCATAAGCTCCATGGGCAACATCGGCATCGAGCTGGTTGCGCACGAATTGGCCCATCAGTGGTATGGCGACGCCATTACCCCGGTGTCCTGGCGGGACCTGTGGCTCAACGAGGGCTTTGCCACGCTTGGGGAAATGCTGACGTTCGAGGCCGACCCGACCTTCGCCTCGGTCCGTGATGTCCTCTTCGACCTGTATTACGAGCGTGCACGGGCGGCTGCGGGAACGCTGGTTCTAGCCGACACCACGGATGCCGCGGACATGTTTTCCCACGGAAGGGTCTATGCGAAGGGCTGGATGGTACTGCGCATGATACGTTACCACATCGGGGATGAGCGCTTCAGAGAGGTACTGCGGGCCTGGGCCGCGCATCCTGACGCGCGGTATGGCACGGCCACCACACAGCAATTCCAGGAGACGGTGGAGCAGGTTACCGGCACCGACTGGTCCCGGTTTTTTGAGCAGTGGGTAACGCGCGGTACAGGCCTGCCGACCTTCACGGTGGACTGGGAGGACACGTCGACGGCTTCATCAAACCGGATCCGCCTGCACGTTGC
>Ga0181583_10003701_pt1 | contig 11207 bp, 4 predicted proteins | sample 071ome_31_FD_132461 | JGI IMG/M metagenome (GOLD analysis project Ga0181583, IMG submission 132461) | Coastal salt marsh microbial communities from the Groves Creek Marsh, Skidaway Island, Georgia - 071405CT metaG (megahit assembly) | ecosystem: Environmental > Aquatic > Marine > Intertidal zone... | reverse complement strand
TTGAATCTATCTGAGATGAGTCAGCAAGATTGAAAGCAGCATTAATGCAAGCGGGTCGACTTTGGATCGATGACATACCGATACCCGAGCCTGGCCCAGGCGAAGTGTTGGTTGCGACTAAAGCCTGCGGAATCTGCGGTTCAGACTTGCACGCGGTTCAGCACACCCAATCGTTCATAGAGACCTCCCGCGAAGTAGGGGGCGGCTTCAAGCTGACCACTGATGAGCCGGTGGTGCTCGGGCACGAGTTTTGTGCCGAGGTCGTTGAATTTGGGCAAGGCGTCAGCAGCCACTATCGTGCAGGGGATCTCGTTTGTTCAATGCCGGTGCTCCTTCGATCAGAGATGGTAGGCCTTGGCTATTCAGACATCGCGCCGGGGGGCTTTGCTGAATACATGGTGTTGACTGAACGGCTTTTGAACAAAGTGCCTGAAGGGGTCGATGCAAATACTGCCGCGCTTACCGAACCTTTATCGGTTGGATTGCATGCGGTGAACAAGGCAAGTCTTCATCCTGAGGACCAGGTGTTGGTGGTTGGCTGCGGTCCAGTGGGGCTTGCGATTACTGCGGTGCTATCAATGCGGGGTTTCGAGGTCGTGGCGAGCGACTTTTCGCCAGGTCGCCGTGCCCTAGCAGAGCAACTCGGAGCGCACACGACTATCGATCCGAGTATTCGCGACCCGCTTGCAGAGATGCAGTGGTCAGAGGATGGTCATACGGTGATATTTGAATGCGTTGGCGTTAAGGGGATGATTGATCGACTGTTCGCGACTGCGCCCCGCCAATCAAGAATTGTAGTGGTCGGGGTTTGTCTCGAAATGGATGCGGCTCGTCCGCTCATTGCCATCAATAAAGAGCTTTCGATGCAGTACGTACTTGGTTACACGCCTGCAGAATTCTCTGAGACGCTAACCCTTCTAGGGTCGGGGCGGCTCAACGTGGAAGGGCTCGTCACCGATCAGGTAGCACTCGATGAAGTGGCCACTGCATTTACGCGTCTCGGCGATCCCAACACAGACGGTAAGATTCTCGTCGTTCCTTAGTGTGTCCTGGCCTTTGCTTCGTCCTGCGTCCGCTCCGCCGAACGCTTGCTGTTTCGGCGTTGTAGGTTTGAGGACCCCAGAGGGATGGTCAAGCCGGCTGGATGCGGCTCGCGAGGGCGTGACACGCTAAAGCCGACTTCAACTTCTGGTTTGATGAGGTCTGCTAAGCGCTTTGAGTGTCAGAAATCCACCCTGATCATCTGCCGCTTATTGATATTCCCCGCGATGCGGCTAAAAAAGTCGAGCACTTTGATTTGCCATCCGTATTTTGCTCGGAGTAGCGTGTAAGCACTAGCGACCTCGGTGTCGTCATGGATAAGCTGTCCCGAGGCGTCCTTGGATTCTCCAGTGATCCTCCCTGAAATCGTGCAAGGCGCGATTTGCACGGCCTCGAAGTTCTTCAGTCGTTTTACCTTGCCAGCGTCGGCAGCGGAGAAAATGTAAATCGACTGGCCGCCAGATGCTTCAGCGAACCAGACGGGCGTCCATACCCAGTCGCCTGATTTTTTTTTGGTAGCTAGCGAGACGTAAGGTTCTTTCATGGTTTCGTACCGTAATGACTGGAGTGGACAAGATTCTGATGCTTTCAATAAGCCAGGTTTTTCCGATTTCTGAGCTTAATGCCGAAGAGCAATGTCCAGGATCACCGCCTAGGGTGAATGCTCGCTGCTTTTGATTAGATATACATTAGCAGGTCATCCACCGATCGGTCTTACTTAAGAGGTTTCGTCTCAAAGGTTCTATCCGAATGGTTGTATCTCAATGGCTTTGACTCAACGGACCAAACTCTCTAGTGCCACGACTGGCGTTGCCAAATGACACCTGTATTCGAGGCGATTGATTTGTAATTGAAGGGGCTGGAAGTTTAGCCCAACAGTACTGACGACTGTGGCCCGTTTTCTAGCTCGCTGATTCGGGGTTAGAAACGCGAGCTTCTCTTCAGGGTAGCCCATCAACCCCGGAGCTTAGCCTTGTAGTTTGAGTATTGGTCCTAGGCAGTCATTCAGGCTGAGAGGCGTTTAGCAACCGGTGTAACGCGCGAACGGGGAACTAACGCCTGAGAACTGCGGCAAGCTAGTCTCAATCAATGATTGGATCAATCGATCGGACATCGTTAATCTCTTAACGTAAAGGTGTAGTGGCCTAGGAGAAGAGAGTGAGTCCTTCGTTCAAGAAAGTGCTTGTTGCAGCGTCGATAGGCGCGGTCGCCACGTTAAGTCTGTATCTTGCGGTTCCTCAGAACGACGAGCCCAACAACATTGAGTCAGCGTTGCGAGGGGGAGCTCCTAGCGACGTCGTACGCCCTCCGGTTAATAAAACGCCCAAGGGCGCGGGGTTGAGCGATGTTCCAGCTGAATCCTTTAGTGAAGGAGACGGCGAGCAGCTAGCTGTCGACATTCGCGACGGGCTGGAAGCACTGAAGGCGCGCATGGAGTCCTCGGAGCGCACTCGAGGGAATCGCGATGCGGCTTTTCGCGAGGAGTTGGATAGCCTCCAATCAATCAATGCAGATAACGCACCCCCGACGCTAGCTTATGGCCCAGGCGGCACGCTACGCGCTGTTTCAGGAGATTTTGAGCTGAGTGGTGGAGATCAACCAGCCGCTATTGAGACCTTTGTTGCGAACCACAAAGCGGTGTTTGGTTTGGGTTCGCTTGAGACCCCAGTGGTCAGCCGTACCCAGGATAGTGCGCTCGGGCGCGTGTATCACCTCGACCGAACTCTGGATGGGTATCCCGTTTGGGGTCGCCAACTGGTGGTCTCTGAGTCCAATGCCCGTGTGCGCTCGGTTACCGGGAAAATGCAGCCATTGCCGCCGCTTGATACTCGAGCAGATTTTGGTGAGACAGAGGCGTTGCAAATCGCTCAAGCCGCCATTGCCAATTGGTCTGGAACGCTTGCTGAGTACACCGCAGACAAAGGCATTTTTGTGTCCGGTGGAAAGGCGCATTTTGCTTATCGCTTAGACATTGCCTCAACCGCGAATAAGGGATGGCACGTTTACGTCTCTATGAACTCCAAGGCGGTGCTATCCACAATCGTCAAGCACTACGAGAATACGCCGAGTCAAGGTGTTGATCTGTTAAATGTGACGCGCACATTCCAGTCCGAATTGGCTAGCGATGGTGTTACCTATGTTCTGAAGGACCCGTCTTTTCCTACCAGCACAACAGGAACCGGGGTTGGTTACGATGACCCCGACTCAGACAACTATCTCTACGTGCAAAGCGAGGAGGCTACCTCAGGATGGCGGCCATCGGCGGTTAGCGCCATCCATAATGCGCGAGCAACTTATGATTATTTCTTAGAGACCCACGGCCGCAATAGCTTCAACGCCAACAACGAGTCAGACACTCCCTTGCCACTGCTCGCCATCGTGGATGTGCTAGAGGAAGACGGCTCCGGACTCGACAACGCCTATTGGTACGGCGGCACGATGTATTACGGAAAGGGAAGCTCTTTCAATAATTTAGCTGCGTCACTTGATGTGGCGGCCCATGAATTTGGCCACGGCGTAGTGGAGTACACGGCCGGCCTTCGGTACCACAATCAGTCCGGTGCGCTGAATGAATCGTTTGCGGATCTTTTTGGCGCCATGGTTGACCGGGACGATTGGTTAATTGGCGAGGACCTTTATGACAACGGCGCAGCGCTAAGGGACATGGAAACGCCGGAGCGAGGCAACCAGCCCTCGACCTTTGCCGATTACGAGCACCTGCCAGATACCCGAGAAGGTGATTGGGGCGGGGTGCATATCAATAGCGGCATCCAAAATCGTGCGTTTTATTTGATGGCGGAAGGCCTCAGTAACGAGGGCTCTGGAACAAGCATCGGCAAAGAACGCCTTGAGCAGATTGCTTATCAGGCATTACTTCGCTTAGGTGAGGACGCCGAATTCATCGACGCTTATCTTCAAATGAAGCTTGTCGCAGAGGAGCTCTACGGTGAAGAGGCCAAGGCGGGGGTTGAAGCAGCCTGGGCCGCGGTTGGGATCGCAGAGGCCACGGTTCCCGAGTCAGACGATGTCGAGGTTGAATTTTCTCTCGCCTCAGGCAGCGACGCGATTGCCTATTTGTATCCTAGGGACGAAACGTTCGATTATGGAGGAGGAGATACTTACGTCATCCATGTGTACTACACAGATGGCACGTCGACCCGTGACGATTTTATTGCTGAGAATGACCTCGGGCCGATTAACGACTACGACGCTGCGCTGATTCGACCAGCGATTTATAGCCTGGAGTTAAGTGACGGAAGTGCAGCGGAAATTGTTATTTACGTAAATACCGATGGTCAGCTTGTGCTGGCTGATGCGCTCAACGCAGTGGATGATCAGTTGGTCGAGTCCGAGCTTTCGATAAACGCTGCCGCTATATCGCCAGACGGTGATCGTCTTGTGCTTGTACCCACCCAGTCGAGAAACATCGTTTCCATCAGTCTCACGTCAGATGATGTCGACTCTTTTGAGGTCCTCGGCCCGAGTTATTCCGATACTGAAACGGACTCGCCGGTTCAGCAAGTTGACGCGATTAACTTTGACTATACCGGCTCAAAGATTGCCTTTGATTTTTTATCCTGCCAGCCAAATCTTGATGGGTCGGAATGCGTGCCGTTCTGGTCTATCGGAGTAGTAGATATTGATTCTGGCGCTTTTGATTACCCATTCCCCGGTCAGGATGAGTATATCGATCTGGGCTACCCCCAATTTTCAAACATCACAGATGATGTATTCGTTTTCGATTTTCTTGACTACAGGGATGGAGACGCCGTCGACTCTCTAGTGCTGGCCTACAATCGGGAAACCGATGTATTCAGTGTGATCGGCTCACCTGACCCGGATAGCATTCATGGTGGGATATTCTCGCTGCCGACAGTGCGTGGCGAAGACACCTCCGTCGTCTACCAATACCTTGCCACCATTGAAGGGAGTGACACATTACAACCGGTGCTCTACTCAGCAGTCATCGACCAGGATTTTGAAGGCCAGACATCTGGCAGTGATTTTCTTTTTAACTTCGTTGGGGGCTTCGCGGAGGCGCACCGAAGCGGCATTCAGGATTTAAGTGCTGATCTTTTGTTTTCATCAGACGAAGTCGCGCTTGGTCAAGTGAGTGGCAGTGAACTCATTGCGCGGGAAATCTCAGTCAAGAATACCGGGACGCGAGATATCGAGATTGCAAGCGTCGCGCCGTCAACCAACATACGCACGAATTTGACCAGCACTACGGTTAGCGCGGGCGAGACACTAACGTTTAGCATCACGATTCGGCCCTCTGATTTTAACCTTGGCGAAGCATCCGGCAGTGTCGCGATTGGGCACGACGGTGACTCAGGGCAGAAAACCATTCTTGTCAGTGCGACAGTGATTGACGCGGGTGAAACCGATGGGTCAGGTGGCAGTGACACTTCGAATGAAACGGATTCAGGCGGTGATGATGCGACTGATGGTGGCGACACCAGTGGGTCAGACGGGGGAGGTGACTCGGGTGGCGTCAGCGATGATGATTCCGATGGCGATGGTCTTCCCGATGATCGCGACCCTCAACCTTCAGTAGATAATTCTGAGGACCTGGCCCGCTACAAGTGGGTGAAGGAAAAGGTTTCCTGGGAAGAGGCTCAAGCACTCGCCGCCGCGGAGGGAGGTTACCTTGCCTCCATTTCGTCACAGTTTGAAAACGACTTGATTTATGCGGTGGTAAGTGAAGGGTTTGATGAGAACTCCTACCTAACCCTTGGGTTTGCCGAGGATGGCGGTAGCGCAACGTATGTCTTCATTGGGGGCTCAGATCAAGCCAACGAAGGGACGTTTGTTTGGGATAGTGGTGAGCCGTTTGAGTATGAGAATTGGGGTCAGGCCGAGCCCGATAATTTTAACGATGCTCAGGATGTTGTGGGCATGGCGCTTGAAGCATGGCCCCTCGGCACGAGTACCGCCGATGCCTTTGGCGTAGCGAGCGAATGGAACGATATAGCAGAGACGAATGAACTCACTTTCGTCATTGAGTTTGATGAGCCTCAGGGTGGGGGCTCAGATGGTGGAGACGGAGGCGCCACTGACGCGGGTGAGTCAGATAGCGGGTCAACAGATGATGCTAGTGATGACGCAGGCACAGTTGGTGACGGCGGTTCATCTGACACAGGCGGCGGTTCGACCGATGATGGAACCACCGATGGTGGAACCACAGACGGTGGAACAGCTGACGATGGTTCGACCGATGACGGAGGCACGGACAACGGTGCTGCAGATGATGGGTTTGGCGACGGAGGAGAAGGCTCAGGTGGAGTAGTGTCGGGGGCAGGGCTGCTCGACATCGACGCTGATGGCGAACGAGCTGCGCTCTCAGACGGGCTGCTCATTATCAGGCACTTGTTCGGCTTCCAAGGGGATTCACTGATCGCGGGCGCGCTCGCATCTGGCGCTGAGGTCACGAGCGCCAGCGATATTGGGGCAGTGATCGAGTCTCGAAAGACACAGCTGGATGTTGATGAAGATGGAGAGACGAAGCCGTTGACCGATGGTCTCTTGATCATCCGCTACCTATTCGGTTTTCAGGGGCAATCGCTCGTCAGTGGTGCGGTGGGGCCCGATAGCGATCTGTCGGATTCAGACATTGCTGCTAATTTGCAAGCATTAGAAGGAGATGACGCATTCGGCGGTACTGATGATGGTGGGGCCATCGACGAGGGTGCAACCGATGACAGTGGCACAGAAGGCGGCACTTCAGGCGAGGGGACCTCTGACGACGGAGGCACTGACGAAGGCACTACGGATGCTGGAAGTGATGATGGGTCAGGTTCGGGAGGGTCCACGGATAGCGGCGCTGCAGATGATGGCGTAAGCGATAGTGGATCAACTGATACCGGCGAAGACTCTGGCGGAAGCGAAACTACCGGCGGGACGTCAGACGGTAGCGGTGAGACCGGTGAAACTGGCGGTGGCTCTACTGATGCAGGCGAAGATTCCGGAGCAGGTGAGACAACCGCTGGCACATCTGACGACGTTGGCGACACGAGCGGTGGCACTACCGATGGCGGTGGCACCAGTGGCGGTTCGACCGATGGTGATGGAGGCTCCGGCTCAGGCTCAACGGACGGCGGTAGCGCAGATCTAGTCGATATTCAGCTAAGCGTGCTGTATGAGCGTGTCTATCCGGTGATTGACACCAGTTCAGGGTTTTATTCGGCCCGACTCGATTACGAGGGAGCAGAACTTCTTCCTGGGCGGCTCCTTAACGTGAGCGTTTTCGATGCAGAGACCGATCAAGAGTTTGTGTCTGAAATACCTTGGCAGACTGATAAATCAGGCCAAGTGACTGCCGAGTTGCCTATCGGCCGTCAGTTTTATTTCAAGGTCTACGCCAAAACTGACGTGGAAGGGAGTGATGGAACCTGGCGTGTTAGCGTGCACGATAACCAAGGAAGCTCATCGATTGCCAGCTATCCAGTGTACGTGGCCGTCTCAAATTCTTTTGAGACTGACCAAGACCGATCGATCACCCTCACGATTGAGAGCGGCTGGACAGGGTCCGGTTACACCGAAACCCGTGCATCTGGGCCGTTTGCGATTGTCGATAGCATGGTTGAGGCCATGCTGAAAGTGGGCGACTCGATGAAGCTGACGTTTAGGCCATTGGAGGTTTATTGGAGTCCGGTGAATAGCACTTCGAACATTGGCACCTCCTTTTACACCCAAGGAACGGTATTTATCCTTGGCAAAGAGGATGAAGACACGGATGAGTTCGACGCTCACATCATCGTTCACGAGTGGGGACATTACTTCCAAGACGTGCTTTCAAGGGATGACAGCCTAGGCGGCCCCCACGGGTCGGGTGATATTTTGGATCCAAGGGTCGCGTTCTCTGAAGGATGGGCGAATGCGCTCTCGGGGTTAGTGCTGGGTGATCCCGACTACAAAGACACCGCTGGAACGGATCAAAACGGCGGGTTCTATCTGCCCTTGGAGGAGGGGTTTCCTTCATCGGTGGTCAGTATTACTTCAGGTTGGTTTTCAGAAGATAGCGTCGGGGAAATTGTGACGGATCTCTTTGACGCGACTAATGATGCAGCGGATGCAGACAACGTCTCATTGGCTCTCACCGAAATGACAAAAGCATTGGTCGGTGATGTGAAGACTAGTCCTGTTGCCACCACAATTTTCAGCTTGTTGGCACCAGTCATCGCTGAGAACGGGTCACAGGCTAGCCAGATTGATAGCCTCCTTAAGCACCACGACATCGCGCTTGATGGTCCTGCTACCGACGTTTACGGAAGCAACGAGTCACAAGTGGCGAACGGTGTGACGAGCAACGCATTACCTGTATTCACGGAGATCCCGATCGATGGGGAGCCGGTCCGAATTTGTCAGGACAAACGGCACATTGGTTCACCCAGTGGGGCGCTGTTCCAAGCCAATAAGTTAGGCAACCGGACGCTTGGTCGTTTTACTGTCCAAGCGGCAGGCGACTACCGATTTAGTTCGTCTTCTGGCTTGCAGAATGGCACCGGGGCCTCGTCGGACCCAGAAGCCTACGTTTTCTCGAGCGACGGCTACTTCAAGAGGCTTGAAGTCGAGGGCCCTGAGTCACAAATTTTGACGCTTGAGCCTGGAGAGTACTGGTTCGAGGCGTACGATTGGGCCTACCTTACGACCGCGGCTAGCGCTGAACCATGTCAATTCGTGGAGATTACTTCGCAATGATTCGAAGACCAAAACTGAGTAACCCAAACCTGCTTGTACTTGTTTTTATGAGCCTACTGATGACGGGGTGCGCGGACCAAATCAGTGGAGAGGTCAGATCCAAGCCGATTGCCCTCAAAGAAACCAATTGGAATTCCGCTACAAGCGGAAAAACCTCAGGGCCCATCCAGTTTCGGTATCGTTTAGAGGAACACGAGGGGCGGCTCTTTAAACTGCGAATTTTTGCGAGGTCAGCATTAGGTGACCTCGAAGGCTGGAATATTGATGTGACGGAGAGCGGTCTTAAACTCACCGAGGGGACGACGGCGCTTTTAAAGGCAAATGGTGCGGACTCCTTGCCTATGGCCAGCAGGCAATTCGAATTCAGGGATGAGGCGAGTGAATTCGAGGCCGTTTCTGTAAAGGTAGAGGTGTTTGTTGGCAATCAATTAGCCAGTAAAACTTTCAAAGTGAAACTTGGTCCGGATTCAGAGAAGGCCGTAGAAATTTGTGAGAGCACAGTCACATCATGTGAGCGTGCTGTTCCCGCAGTGATCGATATTGGCGTTGGCAGGAAGAAGGAATAGAGGGGCATGGCAGTGAGTTTGCGGGCGGAATTCGGTCATCCCCACATTTCTCATGCTTGTATTTAATTAAGAATGGTTTCAAACTTTAGGACTTGGCAATAAGGGTCGAATTGATGACAGATTACTTGGGTTGGTTGAAAAAAGGGGTTGCAGTTTCTGTTTTGGTTGGTTTAGCGCAAGCGTCGGTGGCCGCAGAGCAGACTATTACGACGGATCCCGCGAATACGGATGTGAAAGCTGGTGAGACGGGTATTGTGCTCAATCTCAGTTATTCCGCGACAGATAACGAGCAAACGTCTGGTCTGGGCGTGAAGATCTTTTTCGATAGTACGCAAGTGGATTTCGTTAGCTTGGCAGCAAGTGAGCAGGCTGAGGATTTCATTACCGGGATCACCGAGACGCCGGACACCATTACTGCTGATTCAGACGACCTGGACGGAGATCCAAAAACCGACAAATTTGCCAACATCGCTGTTCTCGATCTTCGGAGCAAGTTCCCGGATGAGGATGCTTGGCCGGAAGATGGATCGCTTCCATTTGCAACGGTGACTTTTGACTTAGCGGATACGGCGCAAGAAGACACGATCACCACCATCAATTATGTGCTCGAGGGCGCGGCAGGGTTCGATACCGTAGCAGAGTCGGCGACGATCACGATCAAGGGTGATGAAATTCCACCCGAGATCTCTGCTGCCGAGACTTCGATTACGATTGAGGCGGAAGGGCCGCTAACGTCTGAGGAATCAGAGCAACTAGTGGATTTTCGAGCCGGTATTACGGCGAGCGATAATGTTCAGGGAGATATCAGTGACGATGTCGTTGCCTCGGTAGATGGTGAGATCTTAGACGAGATTTTGTTTCCAGTCGGCACAACGACAGTCGATTTGGACGTGAAGGACTCGAGCGGTAACTCTGCCGAAACAGTGCAGGTAACCGTTACGGTAGTGGACACAACCGGGCCTGTGTTGTCTGGCGTTCAGGATGTTACGTTTGAAGCAACGAGCAGCGAGGGCATAGCCAGTGCAGCTGACGTTGTCGAGCAGTTTGGCGACACGATTACGGCGCTGGACCTTGTCGATGGGGAGAGGGACGTCACTCCCTCGGTGAATGGAGGGGAGCTACCAGAGTTTTTTGGACTCGGTTCTACGACGATAGAAGTGGCAGCTCAGGACCTTTCGGGTAATACAACGACGAGTTCATTGATCGTAACCGTCGTCGATACGACTGCCCCTTCGATTACTTCTGCCGCAGGTCTGTCGCTTGAAGCAACTGGCCCAGAGGGTTACACGGGCACAACGGATGACGTCATCGCGGCCATTCAAGTGGCTGATCTGGTCGACCCAGCACCTGTCGTCACGCTTGCAGAAGGCGTGAGCACGCCCTTTCCATTGGGTACGACTGAGGTTGGCGTAACCGTTACCGACGCCACAGGAAACTCTGCACAGGGATCTGTGCCCGTCACGGTAGTCGACACCACTGGTCCTACCTTTTCTGGGGCGAATCAGCTCGTGCTAACGGTAGATACTGAAGTGCCAGTCGCTAGCAGTGATGCAAGGGTAGCGGACTGGATTGCTGGTATTTCCGCGAGTGATTTGGTCGATGGCGCGGTAGATTTCACCTACAGCGAGTTGCCAGCAGAGTTCCCTGTGGGTGAGACAACAGTCACCTTCAGCGCGACTGATGCAGCAGGAAACACCACCGATAAAGAAGTGATTGTACTTGTGGCCGTCGGCCCAAGCGTTAAGGTGGCAGACCCCATTACGATTGTTTCGGTTGATGGTGAGGCAGTATCAGCGTCGCAGCCCTTGATCGCCGCATTTATTAGCGCGGCTACCGCGACTGATTTCTCCGGCAATGAGCTAGAAGTCACCAACGATGCGCCGGATTCATTCGCCGTTG
>Ga0181583_10003694_pt1 | contig 11216 bp, 8 predicted proteins | sample 071ome_31_FD_132461 | JGI IMG/M metagenome (GOLD analysis project Ga0181583, IMG submission 132461) | Coastal salt marsh microbial communities from the Groves Creek Marsh, Skidaway Island, Georgia - 071405CT metaG (megahit assembly) | ecosystem: Environmental > Aquatic > Marine > Intertidal zone... | reverse complement strand
CACCTTCCATGTTGGGATTGATTCATCGATTCAAATACCATGGGGCAACCTGGCTGGTTCCTTTTTTTCATCGACTGATCCACGAAACTTGGTGGTTTGAGCCGGAGGTTCTCGCCTGCGATGGGATCCTGCCTGTGCCTTTGCATGCCAAGAGGCAGCGAGAGCGAGGCTTCAATCAGTCGGCTGTATTAGGTCGTGGGTTGATAAACCAGCGCTCGGTGGATTGGTTGGACGGGGTCATGAAAAGAATTGCACCCACGACATCACAGACTATGCTTTCTAGGGAACTGCGGTTTGTGAATATGAAGCGTGCTTTTGAGGTGTGCTCAGCCTCGGCTCTGAAGGGCAGGCGCCTCCTCCTTTTGGATGATGTCTTGACATCAGGGGCCACAGCTGAGGCCTGTGCACGAGAGTGTTTGCGAGCAGGGGCCCGATCAGTGATTGTCAGAACACTGGCCCGAGGCCTGCTCCAAAAAGGCTGAATCTCACAACTGTATGCCTGCTTAGAGACAGCAAGGCCTGTCCCTAAAAACTGGATAATTTCTCAGTAACATGACCGAACCTGTTGATCCATCTGAATCCAAGCTCAAGACACGTGCTCTACCGGGGGTTGAGACCAGAGAACCCTCCATCACGCCGCCACCATCGGCTTCGGATCAAACCCCGCTCAAGCGACCCAAGCCCGTGAGTGGTGGTCCGCGAAAGCGCCTCATGCCCGAGGGCATCTGGACCAAATGTCCCAAGTGTCAGGAAACCATTTACCGCAAGGAATTGGAGGCCAAGCTCAATGTCTGCTGGCAGTGTGGCTACCATTTTCCCCTCACTGCCTGGGAGCGAGTCAGTTCCCTCATCGATGGTGATTCGTTCGTTCAGGCTGACTCTGAAATGAGCAGTGTCGACGTCCTCTCGTTTCCGGGCTATCTCTCCAAGTTGGAGTCCAATCAGCAAAAAACTGGGATGAAGGATGCGGTGATCACGGGTCTCGGGCTCCTGCACGGTCGCAAGGTTGCCCTGGGGGTGATGGATTTTGGCTTTAATGGAGGTTCCATGGGATCTGTGGTGGGGGAAAAGTTGACCCGCATCATTGAGAGTGCGACTGAACAGTCTCTGCCAGTGATCATTTGTTCCACCAGCGGGGGGGCCCGCATGTATGAGGGCATGTTCAGTTTGATGCAGATGGCCAAGACCTGTGGGGCGCTGGCCTACCACGGGCGTGAAAAACTACCGTTTATCAGTGTCTTGACCGATCCCACCATGGCGGGTGTTATGGCCAGTTTTGCCAGTGTAGGGGATTTAATCTTGGCTGAGCCAGCGGCGCGAATCGGCTTCGCTGGGCCCAGGGTCATCAAAGACACCACCAAAGCCGAGCTCCCTAAAGGATTTCAAACCGCAGAGTTCTTGCGTGATCATGGCCTGATCGATGCCATTGTCCCACGCAAGGAACTCAAGGGTAGACTAGCCTGGTATCTTGACTGCCTGATGGCTAGTCGGGATGCAGCCCAAGCCTGAGTCGGGATGCCAGGGCGCCCCAATCCGAGCACCCCGGCATCAGTCCCTACTTCCTAGTGATTGTTGATGGTCACCCCGGGCCAGTCGTCGGTTCGGAAAGGTGTCAGCGGCAAACCTTCTTTGTTCTGAACATTGCAAACTGGGTTGTCAGCCCACGCGTAGCGCACAGCTACCGGCTGATCGACCGATTCACTCCAAACCTCGATCTGGCGTTCGTTGAGGATTTTGGCCTGGGCATGTTGAAATACCTGGTCTGCACCGGCAATGGTAAAGCCTAGGGGAGTCTGCACATCAAATAAGTCTAGACCTCCTCCGATATGTTCAATATCGAGCACGATCTTGCTACCCTGGCGATTCATTGATGCATAAATGGGGCTTCTATGGACCAGATCGAAGCCATACTCGCGGGCCAGGGCCCATCGAGCCAGTCGTTTGCCCACATCTTCCTTGTTCTTGGGATGAATGTCTTGAGCTTCCCCCAGTTCGATGATCACCGCCTCACCCGTGTTGGGTAAGCGCTTCATGGTCATGGTCTGGGCTTCCCGCAGTTCAGCCCAGTCGCTGTCTGAGGGCTGGTCCTTTTCCAAACGGAAATCAGCCAGTTGAACCCAGTAGAAGGGGAAATCACCCTGGCCCCATACGTCTCTCCAGTTTTGAATCATCAACGGAAAAAGCTCTCGGTATTGATAAGCGCGGCCCGCATTGCTCTCGCCCTGATACCAGATGACTCCCCTGATGCCATAGCCGATAGTAGGACGCAGCACGCCATTGTAAATGTTGCCCGGGCGATGGTTTCCGGTCAGCGCGTTGTTGGGTCGATTGGGACGCCTGGGAATGTCCTCTCCCATGCCACGCGCCTTGAGCGCATCCAGCTTCCAGGTCTCCATGGCTTGCTCGTAGTCGCTCATGGCCTTGAGTAAGGTCTGGTCAGATTCTGTTTTAGCCCACCTTTCAAGCAACGGTTGGTAGCGCACATCTGCCTCCAGCAGGTCTCGACGTACCCAGGCCTCCGCGGCTGAACCACCCCAGGCATTGTTGATGAGACCGATGGGAACGTTGAGTGTCTGATTGAGCTGACGGCCAAAGAAGTAGCCCACCGCAGAAAAAGAACCCACTGTGTCGGGGGAACAGCGCTGCCATTGTCCTTCAAAATCCGACTGGGGTTCTTGGGTTCCAACCCTTGGCACAGTGACCAACCTAATATCTGGGTAGTGAGCACTCAGCTTTTCCAAATCTGGGTCATTGGAGGCGTTGACCGACCACTGCATATTGGACTGACCGGAGCAGATCCATACTTCTCCCACCATCACGTCTTCCAGCACGAGGGTGTTTTTGCCCCTTAGGTGCATGGTGTAAGGCCCTCCTACAGGCAGGGGTTTGAGGGTAGCCTTCCAGGCACCGTCTGAGGCCGCCCGAGTTTCGACTTCCTGGTCATGAATGGTCACTTTGATGACCTCATTGGGGTCAGCCCAGCCCCAGATGGGATTGGATTGCTCGCGTTGAAGTACCATGTGGTTCCCAAAAATAGATGGGAGACTCACTTCTGCCTGAATGTGGGTGAGCCACAAGGGCGCCAAGAGGCTCAAAAGGCCTACGCATTTCAGAGTAAGGGTTGATTGGGTCATGGGTTATTCTGGGTTAAATGGGTTTGCATCAAAAGTTTGGATCGTTGGGTGTGCTCATCATGTGTTGCTTTGGGTCCATTCGCCAAGATCATTTTAGCTGGATCTTTCTCAAGAGAATGCTCCTTGCCTAGCATCCGATGAAAGCAGGGAATCAAAGCCTCGCCATCCTGAGGATAGGAGGTTTTGGCATGTGAAAATCCCTTCCGATGTCATGAGACCATGCCCTTGATGGCTGTCAGCTGAGAAATTAGGGTGATCTATACAGTGACCTGGGTCGGATCAATCTGTTCACGGACCAAGGTGGACAACAGGCTTGGGCCATGGCTAGCATGTGGCATGCCCGTTAAATGCGAACGATCCAACCCTGCGACAGGTCCAGGCTCACGCTTGCCCTTCGGACTGGGAACCCGCAAACCCAGACATTTTACGGACATGCTCAAGGTGATCTGGGAAAATCGCGATAACTTGCCCTATGCCTGGAAAGTCTTGAACCGGGGGGTCTGCGATGGATGCGCTCTTGGGGTAGCAGGTCTTCACGATTGGACGATCAAGGGGGTTCACTTGTGCATGACGCGACTCAACCTGCTTCGCCTCAATACCATGCCGGCGATGCCTGAGGAGGCCCTAAAGGATGTTGCTTCTCTCAGGGGAATGAGCAATCGCTCGCTGCGTTCTTTGGGCCGCTTGGCCTATCCCATGCTTCGTCGCAAGGGAGAGCCGGGCTTTAAGCGAGTCAGTTGGGATGAAACCTTCTCCTCTCTTGGGAAGCACTTTCGAGATGCTGATCCTCGCAGGGCTGCTTTCTTTGTCACCGCGCGCGGTGTGACCAATGAGGTGTATTACATGGCTCAGAAAGTCGCTCGATTTTTGGGAACGAACCACGTGGATAACGCAGCAAGGCTTTGCCATGCCCCTTCCACTGCTGCCATGAAACGCACCCTTGGCATCGCTGCAACCACGTGTTCCTACAAAGACTGGATCGGCACGGATCTATTGGTGTTCTTCGGTTCCAACCCTGCCAATGATCAGCCCGTTTCCACTAAATACCTCCACGAAGCCAAGGCAGCTGGCACCAAAGTGGTGATGGTCAATCCCTATCGGGAACCAGGCATGGAACGCTATTGGGTGCCTTCCAACGCTTCGAGTGCCTTGTTTGGCACTGCGATCACAGATCACTGGTTTTCGGTGCATCAGGGTGGGGATATTGCTTTCTTGAGTGGCGTGAGCAAGATCATGATTCAGGAGGGGTGGATCAATCGATCATTTGTGGAGGATCACACCGAGGGTTTTGAGGTGTGGAAAGAGCACCTGCAGGCTCTATCATGGGATTCTCTGGAGCGAGATGCTGGGCTTCCACGCGCTGCCATGTTGGAAATGGCCAAACTACTACGTGATGCGCGCAATGCAGTTTTGGTCTGGAGCATGGGGATCACTCAGCATGGCTTTGGGACTGATGCTGTCCAGGCTATCCTGAACCTGGGTCTTGCACAGGGCTACTTGGGCCGCGATTTCAATGGCCTGATGCCCATACGCGGCCACTCATCGGTTCAAGGCGGTGCCGAGATGGGGGCCTACAGCACGGTGTTTCCTGGAGGGATTCCAATCAACTCGGATAACGCGGCACAACTCTCGCAGCAATACGGCTTTGAAGTGCCTGACTGGCCTGGCTACTCGGCTGTTGAAATGATTGAAGCGGCTGATCAAGGCGATTTGGACATTCTCTACAGCATCGGCGGTAACTTCCTTCGAACTCTCCCTGACCCGAATCAGGTATCCCAGGCCCTTAGCCGAGTGCCAGTGCGGGTGCATCAGGATATTCTCATGACGGACCAGGCCTTACTGGACGGTGGACAGGAGGTCTGGTTACTGCCAGCTCGCACTCGCTATGAACAGCGCGATGGAGGCGTTGAAACCTCTACCGAAAGGCGTGTGATGTTTTCCCCTGAAATTCCCAGGCAGGTGGGGGAGGCAATGTCTGAATGGGAAATACTCCGCGAACTGGCCATTCGAACCTTCCCCGAAAGAGCTCATCTAATAGGCTGTGAAAGCGGGTGGGCAATGCGTGAGGAAATTGCCCGGATCGTGCCCTTTTATGATGGCATTCAGCACCTTCGTCAAACTGGGGATGCCTTTCAATATGGAGGCCCTCATTTGTGCCCCGATGGCGTTTGTCCCACAAGCGACGGCCGAGCGCGCTTTCATGCGACTCCCTTGCCCGGCCTTGGCCATCAGGAAGGCACCTACTGGGTCAGCACGCGTCGGGGCAAACAATTTAACAGCCTGATCTACAGTGAAGTCGACCCCTTGAATGGGGCACCCAGGAATGCCGTATTAATCAGTCAGGAGGATTGTGAGCGAGAGGGGCTTGCCCAGGGGGATGGAGTCATGCTGCGCAGTGATACGGGTCAGTTTTCGGGAGTGGCCTGGCCGGTCAGGATCACCCCAGGTAACCTTCAAATACATTGGCCTGAGGGCAATGATCTGATTGCGACGGGGCGGACCGACAAAGGAGGAGGGGTGCCCGATTACAATGCCCGGGTAACGCTTGCTAGGGAGCCATGAGCGCCATCTAACGCGGATGGGTGCTGCATTCAAATCAATCGGCCTCCTCTCTCTCTAGAGAGAGCGGGCTCCATGAAAGCGAATCATGTCCTGCACCCCAATTTAGTTTGTTCGCTGGATCAGCATGGCCGTGTTCCAGGTCAGGAATTCGCGCAATATAGGAAGGCGAGTGATCCAGCTCAGTTCAGGGTAGTAGCGGGGCACACAGTGTATCACTTTCAAGCCTTCCTGTCGTTCAATCCAGCTCAGCGTTTGGCCAATGTAAGTGGGATACAGGGTTTTGAACGGTTCATGGATACGTTGCTTGCCGATCAGTCGGTCGAAGCTACGTGGGCCCCAATTGGGCCCGAGATAGTGAAAGGGTGAAAAATCGTGCCCACCCCAAGGTGATAGCCAGTTGGTCCAACTCAGGTAGAGCATGCCCTCTGGTTCGAGCGCATGAGCTATGTTCTCAATGAAATGGCGAGGCCTGGCCAAGTGTTCGAATACATTGGAACAAACGATTAGGGGGTATTGGCCTAGGCCAGAGAGATCTCCCTGATCCAGGTCAATGGCAAGAAAGGGTTCCCCCTCAAGATCCGAGTTCAGCTGGCATGTGATGTCAGCAAAACTGACCGTACACCCAACCTGCTTGAGGCTGGCTCCAAAAACACCATGGCCACAGCCCAGATCCAGGACCCTCGGCCCAAGGCTAAAATCGATACCATGGGTCCCCATCCACTCGATGGCATCCTTTGCTTGCATGGCATAGAACTGACGGTCGTCTCCGTGGCGAAGATGGTGAGCAATGAGCTGAGGCAAAATCATGCGCTTTCCTGTGTCAACAGAGGCCAGGGTGTCAGGCAAGCCATGGGCGAATGACTTGTCCAGAGACGTCAGTGAGGCGGTAGCGTCTCCCTTGAAAGCGGAAAGTCAAATCCTGATGGTTAATGCCCATTAGGTGAAGCAAGGTGGCGTGGAGATCATGCACACTGACTGGATCCTGCGCGATATTATAGCTGAAATCATCCGTGGCACCATAGGAGGTTCCTCCCTTGATGCCTCCCCCAGCTAACCAGATGCTGAAGCATCGAGGGTGATGGTCTCGACCATAATGACGCGCTGAAATCTCTCCTTGAGAATAAGTGGTTCTACCGAATTCACCACCCCAGACGACCAGGGTATCATCCAACATGCCGCGTCGTTTTAGATCGATGAGCAAGGCAGCTGATGGTTGGTCTGTTTGGCGACATCTTGACTGAAGGTTGCCAGGGAGATCTGAATGATGATCCCAACCACGATGGAAGAGTTGAATGAAACGCACATCGCGTTCAGCCAGGCGACGTGCCATGAGGCAATTGTAAGCAAAAGATCCTGGGACTCTTGCCTCTTGGCCATAGAGATCAAATGTCTGCGAGGGTTCTCCCGATAGGTCTGTCAAATCTGGGATCGAACGCTGCATGCGAAAGGCCATTTCAAACTGCGAGATGCGAGTCAAGATTTCCTCATCGCCAAACTTTGAATAGGATTCCATATTGAGGGCAACCAGGTCCTCCAAGATGCGCCTTCTTGCTTCAGGAGGCATGCCTGCTGGATCAGAAAGATAGAGGACTGGATCGCCCGTCGAGCGAAATTTGACCCCCTGATGGACCGATGGGAGGAAACCGCTTCCCCAGAGTCGGTTGTAAAGGGGTTGGCCACCACGATGAGAGACCATGACCACGAAGTTGGGTAAATTTTCATTGGCGCTACCCAGACCGTAGGAGAGCCATGAACCCATACTGGGCCTTCCCGCTAATTGGAATCCTGTCTGAAAAAAAGTGATGGCAGGATCATGATTGATGGCATCGGTATGCATGCTGCGCACGATGCAGAGATCATCCGCAACCTTTCCCAGATGAGGCATGGCCTCACTGATACTCTGCCCCGATCGCCCGTGACGATTGAAAGCAAAAATGGAGGGTGCCACCGGAAAACGATCCTGGCCAGCCGTCATACCGGTCAATCGCTGGCCCTTGCGCACCGATGGGGGTAAATCTTCTCCTGCATGGTTTTCAAGAAGGGGTTTATGATCGAAAAGATCCAGTTGTGAGGGACCACCTGATTGAAACAAGAAGATGACTCGTTTTGCCTTGGGCGTGTGGTGTGGGTTGCCAAGCCAGCCGGAACCATCTGCCCTCCCCACATCTTGCTGAGCCTTCATCCCAAGCTCCCAGAGAGCCAGGGAAGCAAGCCCAGTCGTACACCGCCCAAGAAAATGACGACGAGAGGTCTTAACGGGGCTTGTGATCATGTTTTGCAAATGAGGCACCTGTGGTTCATCCAAACACGATTCGTTGGCTCTTGCAACGGATTGATCGCTTGAAGCCATCACCCAATCGTGATATGCCACCGCATCGTGCAAGCGCATTTAAACCGATCCAGGAAGGCCCGGTCCGGGGTAGGATTCATCCTTTTCATGGCTCTGCTCCTCCATGGCCATCAAGCCACTGCCGCCAGCTTGATGGAACCTGGCCTCCGGCTTTCAGCAGCTGAAACCAGTGCCATGCAGGCTGCATTGATTCCTCTCAATGAAGCCATCCACGCCCTTCAGGAACCAGACCATGCCTGGGCCGAGCCCCACATGCCTGATGTGCTCGTTTTTCAAAAGGCTGTCTCTGAAGCTTTGGAACACAATGAGTTTCATGCCAGAAATCAAATCCAGACAGCCCACGCATTGATTGCGGAGGGGTTGGCCAGAGCCGCCCACTTACTCAATGGACGAGCCCCTTGGCTAAGGGAAAAAGGTTGCGTGGTACGTGGTTTTCGATCCCGTCTGGACGATTCCATACAACCTTATGGACTGGTGATTCCCGAGACCTGGGACCCGGATACGGATCAACCCTTTCGGCTGGATGTTTGGTTACATGGCCGAGACAATAAGCTGAGCGAACTCAAATTCATCGATCAGAGACAGCGTTCCAAAGGAACCTTCGCTCCCGACCATACGATTGTACTCCATCCTTACGGTCGCTTTTGCAACGCTTTCAAATTCGCTGGTGAGAGCGATGTTTTCGAAGCCATGGAAGCGCTCGAAAAGCACTACTCTATCGATCAGGATCGGATAAGCATCCGAGGGTTTTCCATGGGCGGTGCAGGTTGCTGGCATTTGGCAGTGCATCATGCCGATCGCTGGGCTGCAGCTGCCCCCGGAGCCGGTTTTGCCGAGTCGGCTGATTATCTCAGTCTCTGGAAAAAAGAAATCAAACCCCTGTGGTATGAGACGGACTTGTGGAATCTGTATGATGCTGATGCTTACGCCTTGAATTTGTATCATCTCCCAACCATTGCCTATAGCGGTGGGGATGATAAGCAGATCCAGGCCGCTCGTATGATGGAAAAAGCCATGGAAGCTGAAGGCATGCAGTTGGCTCATCTGATTGGTCCCGATACAGGGCATCGCTACCATCCAGACACGCGTGTTGAATTAGACGAAAAAATCACTCGAATAGTGGCCGGGGGTAAGGAGAAGATGCCCAAACGAGTCAGGTTGGTAACGCATACACTACGATATGGTCGGATGCATTGGGTTCAACTCGAAGGGCTCGAGCATCACTGGAAGAGAGCAGAAGTCGATGCCCGGATGATTGAAGATATTGGGATACGCCTGGAGACCGAGAACGTAACAGGCTTGTCTTTGAACATGCCTCCTGGTTCCTCTCTGCTGAGATCGGATCAGGCACCAGTGGTGACGGTGGACGGGCAGCGCCTGGTTGCGCCCCGTGTTGCCTCGGATCGTTCCTGGCAGGTCTCGCTCTCTCGAGACAATGGGCAATGGGGTGTTGTCAAGGGATTCACGCCTCCTGCTGGGCAATGGCGCAAGGCCCCAGGTCTTCAGGGGCCGATCGATGATGCCTTCATGGATCGTTTCGTTGTGGTTAAACCCAGTGGCCAGGCACGCAGGAGTTATGCCGATCGCTGGGCCAGGCGAGAAATGGATCGACTCACCGAACAATGGCGATCTCAATTTCGCGGCGATGCCCTTCAGGTGCTGGATCTGGATTTCAAGCAAGACGATTGGAAGGATGCCCATTGGATCCTTTTCGGCACGCCCGAAACCAATGCGATGATCAAACGTTTGATGCCCTACCTGCCGATAGAGTGGCAAACCGATCAGCTCGTGATGGGAACGCATCGTTTTGATGCAGCACGCCATGTCCCCGTGATGGTTTATCCCAATCCGATCAACCCTGGGAAATACGTGGTCATCAATAGCGCCTTTACTTTCCGTGGTTTTGGCAGCAATGCGACTCAGATTCCCATGCTACCTGATTACGCCGTCATCGACTCAAGGACGCGTGCCACCGATAGCAGTCCCGGACGCGTCCTGCTCGCAGGTTTTTTTGATGAATCATGGCAGTTTGGTTTTTGATGGTTTGACTATGTCTCGCTCCAAAGCATCAGCTAAAAAAAATCATTCGCCCAAGGCGCTGCCCAGTGGCGGCCCCAAAACCATGACAGCAGGAAAACCCATCCTTGATCTCCGCAACCTCTCGGTTCAGCGCAATGGGAAAAAGATACTCAATCGTTTCAACTGGTCTATCCTTGCTCATCAAAACTGGGTGCTTCTTGGTGCCAACGGTTCGGGCAAGACGACCCTGATCAGTGCTTTACTGGGTTATTTTATCCCCACTCAGGGAACCATTTCACTTTTGGGTCAGGTCTATGGGGAAGGGGACTGGAGAGAACTCAGGCAGCGCATTGGAGTGGTGAGTTCGTCGCTCAGGCAAATGATGCCAGAGGATGAACCTGCTCTTCACACGGTGATCACGGGTAAATATGCCATGATCGATCTGTGGGGTAAGCCATCAGCAGAGGACGCGCGACAAGCCCAAGCTCTACTGCGACGGATCGGAGGCAGCTCCTTGGCACAGCGACCCTGGGCGGTTCTCTCGCAGGGAGAGCGTCAAAGAGTCCTCATAGCGCGTGCTTTGATGGCCAGGCCAGAGTTATTGATTCTCGATGAGCCATGTGCTGGTCTTGATCCAGCAGCGCGCGAAACTTTTCTGTGTTTTTTGGAAAAATTGCAGGCTAAACCAGGGGCTCCTGCCATGGTGTTGGTGACCCATCATGTTGAGGAAATTTCCCCCATGTATACCCATGCCTTGATGATGAGAAAGGGAAGGGTAATCGCCAGTGGCCCCATGAATAAAGTGCTTAAATCTGAGATTCTGTCCCAAACTTTTGGTGGGCCGATGACCCTCAGTCGGCATAACCAAACATGGCGTGTGTCGGTCCAACCACCCACCGACCGCCGTATTCTTTAGGAGATGTAGAGAATGGGCACCTGGTTGTGCCCTACGATCCGTCGATCATTTCCAGACGCTTGGCAGCCTTGGCTGCAGCGGCGGTTTCTGGGTAGCGATCCACAAGATCGCGAAGCAATGAGATGGCTTTTTCTGGTTGGTCCAATCGGCCCGAATAAAGGTTGGCAAGGTGAACGGACATCCATGCCCATCGCTCTGGAGCCAGTTTTTGCTTTAAGATCTCTTCATACTCCAT
>Ga0181583_10003691_pt1 | contig 11219 bp, 5 predicted proteins | sample 071ome_31_FD_132461 | JGI IMG/M metagenome (GOLD analysis project Ga0181583, IMG submission 132461) | Coastal salt marsh microbial communities from the Groves Creek Marsh, Skidaway Island, Georgia - 071405CT metaG (megahit assembly) | ecosystem: Environmental > Aquatic > Marine > Intertidal zone... | reverse complement strand
GGGGGGGGGGGGGGGGGGGGGGGCGCGGCGGGGGGGGGGGGGGGGGGGGGGGGGGGGGGGGGGGGGGGGGGGGGGGGGGGGGGGGGGGGCGCGCGGCGCACCGGTTGCGGAGCTTGACGATTTCCTCCATGGGCGGGGGGCCGTAGAAGGACGACGCCTCGAGGAGCACGGTGGGCTTGTATGGGAGGAACCCCTTCACGCCGCGCAAGGGCATGGTCTCCTGGGGGGGCAGCTCCGCCTGGAGGCACACGAAGGTCGTGAGCCCGGCCTGGACGATCTCGCTGATCTGCTGTTCCCCCAGGGTCCTCGTCTTGCACCTCGACGGTTCCACGAACGGGTACCTCCCCACCATCAGGTGCCCGGGCACGAGCCAGTTGGCGTAGCTCGTGAACTGGTGGTCGCCCTGCAAGGGGGGGTCCGTGTGGGGTCGACAGAAGGGGTTCAGAAGGGGAGGTCGACAGAAGGGGATTCCGGGGACCCGGGGGCGCCGGATTGCGCGTTATGGGCGAACGGGGCACGGAGCGGCGTGGGATCACCCGCACGCGGAACGATCGACCGGTATTGCTGCCGGCCCTCGAGGGTTGGCCACCGGGGATAGAACGCGAGCCGCGGATTGCGCGCCAAGGACGGCGCGGGGGACGACGCCCTTACCTCGTACTTGTCGTCAAGAGGACGGAGCTCGGGCAGCTCGTTCTCCGTGGACGAGGTGCTCCGTGCCTCGGCGGCGCAAGCGACGCGGGGGGCGGCCTTCTCCGTGCTGATCGGAAGGGAGCCGCGAAGGGCGGCCGAGAAGGAAGGAACGCGGGAAGCAAGGGGCGCGCAGAGTACGAAAGAGTGCGAAGCGACCGCCGACACCGAGGATGCGGCCGGCTGCGCGCTAAGCGCAACCCTGATCGAGTGCATTCTCCAGTGGTCGTTGGGTCCCTGGTCCGTGAATGCGCGGTTCGATTACGTCGATCCGGCGTCTACGGGCCAGAATGGAGGAGGAATGGCGTAGGTATCGACTCCCGGGGCGAATTTGTAGCACTCGTGTGCGCTCCGTTGGGCCTGTGCCGGTAGAATCTACTGGATGCACTTGCGGCGAGCGACAGACGGGTGGACCTCCGCCTCCTCTGCCCGCTCGTCGGGCGAGCCTCCCCGACGGAGCAGCCCCTGTCCACCCGCTCACGGATGAACCCGGATGGGTCACTGCGACCGTCACTTTTGACAGCCGGGGTAAGCTGGGCATCGCCAATTCCTCGTCCCCCCTCCATCGAGAACGACTTAGGTGCCTCTCTCCTGCGGTCCACAAGAGTCCTGCCCTTGTCGGCTGCGCCCCTGCCGTGTATTACCCAGGATACACGGACCGAACGCCAAATCTGCCGCTCGCTGACCCAGCGCGACGCGCAAGGCTCAACCATGACTGTGCACCACGTTCGCGACGACGCGAGCTTCCAGCCGCTCGTGAATCAGTCAATCGTGGAGAACAAGCCGCTTATCATCAAATTCTCCGGTAGGTTTGGGTGTGTGTGTGGGGGCCTGGCTTGGGACACACCAGGGTACGCCTCCTCCCCGCCTGCCCCAACGACCGCCCTTGCGAAGCCACTCACAGCTTGCCCATCTCTTCCCGCCATGGCGCAGCGGACTGGTGCGGCCCGTGCCGCCGCATGACCCCCGTCTTCGAGCGCCTCTCCGGTCAGTACGCCGCGCTCTTCTGCGAGGTCGATACGGACCGCGCCCGCCAGACGGCGGGCCGCAACAACATCCGCAGCCTGCCCACCTTCCAGGTGTGGGTGGGTGGCCGCCTGCGCGCCGAGGTCAAGGGGGCCAACGCGAACGCCCTCGAGGACATGATCGCCCGGGAGTGCGCCCCCGGACCCGCCGAGCCCGCCTCCCCGGCCGACGACCGCGTCTTCTTCCTGGGCCAGGTGGAGGATGCCATTGAGAAGGCGCGGCGGGAGCACAAGGTCTTTGTATGCTTCCTGTACACGGAGGGGGTGGACAGCCACGCCATGTCCGAGGCTCTCAACGTGGGTGAGCTGCGGAAGCGCCTGGAGGAGGAGGCCGTCGTGATCGCCCTGCCCGACTCGATGGACGAGACGCAGGCGCACCTCTTCCGGGCGGCGCGGCAGTTCCGGCGCCTCTATCCGACGCCTCTGGTGCCCTCCGTGGCGGTGCTGTCCTCGCGGGGGCAGGTCCTCGCCTACCAACAGGGCACCTGCTCCCCGGGGGAGCTCACGAGGACCGTGTCGGACGGCCTTAACGCCAACCTCGCCTCCGCCATGCTCTCGGCCGTGTCGGCTGCCGGGGGCGGCGCCTCTGCCCCCGCGCCCGCCCGCCCCGCGCCCGCCCGCCCCGCGCCCGCCGCCCCCGCGCCCCCGGCGGAGGCACCCAAGGCGGCGGTGGTGGTGGAGGAGAAGGGTGGGAAGAGAAAGAAGGTCGTCTGTGACGGGGATGTGTGCCGCATGGTGTCGGACGACGGGGGGGGGGAGGGGCCCGCGCCGGCGGCAGACGCGGGGGACGGCGGCCCGTCCGGGGCCCCCGCCGCCGAGCCCCCCCGGGAGCGGGACCCCCCGGCCAAGGCCCCGGAGGCGGTGCTCAAGATCCGCCAGGGCGACGGCGCCATGCTGCAAGCGGCCTTCGCCCCAGGGACCCCCCTCTCGGAGGTGGTGGCGTGGATCGCGGCCCACCGCACGGACGGGGGGGGGCGGTACTTCCTCGAGCGAGCGTACCCGCGGGCGACGCTGTCGGCGGGCGACCTCGGGGCCACGCTCGCCCATCTCCAGCTCGACGGCCGGGCGCAGCTGACCATGCGCGACGACGCCCGGGGCGACCACGGGGCCAGCGTCCAGGCCGGGACGGCCACGCCCAGGCCCCCCCCGGGCAGGGCCCCGGCGCACGGGCCGGACGCCCCCAACCCCCTGCTGAGCATGGTCGGCGCGGGGGGCGCCGGCCCGTCTTCGAGGCCCGCCCCGCCGCGGCAGGCACCCCGGGGCGCCGCCCTGCCCCCCCCCCGGGCGCGCGAGTGGGGCCTTCTCGACTACCTGGACCCCTTCGCGTGGGCCTACTGGCTCCTGGGGGCGGAGGGCGACGAGCCCGCGGAGGACGGGGGGCGGGGCGCAGGCGCGGGGAGGGGGGCCTGGGCGGGCGGCGCCGCCGGCGAGGCAAGGGGGAACGTGGCGACCCTCCGGGGCGACGAGGGCGGGGCGGACGGGAGGAACGAGTACTTTGGCGGGGACAGCACGACGTTCCTGGGCAGGGACGACTGACGGGGCTCCTCCCCTTGAATCGCACCGCCGGAGGCGCTCAGTCGTCCTCGGCGTCCTCGCCCTCCGCCTCGCGGAGCAGCCTCGCGCGCTCCTCGGCCCTCCTTGCCGCGTCGGCCGCCGCGACCCCCGGCGCGAAGGAGGCCTTGCCCCCGCCGATCCCTGCCCCCGCCGCCGTCCCGCTCCCGGGCATGCTGAACGAGAACCCGCCCACCGCGCTGGCAGCGCCCCCGCCGCTCGTCGCCGCGGTCGCGGCTCCGGGCATGCTGAACGAGAACCCGCCCACCGCGCTGGCAGCGCCCCCGCCGCTCGTCGCCGCGGTCGCGGACCCCGCGGCGAACAGTGGTCGCGATGGAGTCGCCCCGGGGGTGAAGTCCCCCCCCAAGCAGCCCGGAGACCCGCCACCGGCTGGCCTGTCCGCCGCCCCAGGGGCGGCCCCCCCGGCCAGGCCTACCGGCGGCGGGGTCTTCGACGCTGGGACGCAGAGGAGCGGGTTGTCCATGGACCCGTTGACCGCCGACAGAGCCCTTTCCACGGCCTCCCGCGAGTCGAGGACTACCAGGGCGGAACCCTTCTTCTTCCGCCCGCTGTCCCGCAGGACGACGTCCTCAACTCGTCCATGCCGGGCGAAGGCCTTGCGCAGCTGGTCGGTCGAGTAGCCGTCCCCGGAGCCGGGAGCGGGCTCGCGCCAGGAGACCTTCACGGTTCTCGCAAGCTGCTCGCGGAGGATGTGCTCGTCCGGCCTGCCGGCGCCCTCGGGCTCGGCCGTGCCACCGTTTCGCCCGGCGCTGGTCGAGGTCTCGGCAGGGACCTCTTGCGTCGTTCCGTGCGCCTGAGTGCTCCTCCTCAACGCTGCCATTCGGCTCAGCCTCTCCAGCTCGACACGCAACCTCTCTTTCGCCTTATCCTCCTCCGTCATGGCCTGGCTCGCCGCGTGTCCCCCCCCTGCGCCCCCCGAAACGAAAGCAGCAGCTCTCTCCCGGCTCTCGAGATCCTCCCTGAGCTTCCTGCGCTTCGCCGACTGTTTCGCTAGCTCCATTTCCCGCTTGCGTCGCGCATTTATCACTGCATCTACGGCGGACTTGGCGTCCTTGTCGCTGAGAACCTCGTACGCCTTCCCAATCGCCGCAAATTCGTCGGCTGCATTCGGGTTGTCCTTGTTCTTGTCGGGGTGCTTCGCTAGGGCCAGCTTCCGGTACGCCTTCTTGATCTCCGCCTCCGTCGCGTCCGGACCAGCCTGCGGGAAAGGGGGGGCGGGGCTCAGCGATGGCCTCGGCAGCGGGGCGCCCGGGCCGGAATGGCAGCTCGTGCGTCACCCCCCACGGTGGGACCGAAGCATCGGCCCCCGCACAGCGCACGGCGCACGGCCGTGCTCCTCTCGGTCAGAGCCGCTCACCTCCACCCCGAGGACCGCGTACGGGTCCATGTTCTCGTCGTGCTTCGCCATGGCCGCTGCCGCACACCCTCCTCGCTACACAAAGCGCACCCTCGCCCTCGGTGTCTTGACAATGTAGCCGGGGGACGACACGACCCAGCTGTCGCTGGGGGATCCCTGCGCCGCTGCGCCCACGTGTGGTCCCGGCCCCGGACTGCCGAGGGATTGCCGCCCCCGGGATGTGTAGCGGGGCGAAAGATGGAGCCTCCATCCTCCAGGAGGAATCATAGGCTTCTGCCAGCCCCTGGATGTCAGCTGAGCACTATCTTTTCTGGCGGCCAGCGGGCCCAGGTGGGCGTGTGCGGTAGGGATCAATGACGGGGCCGCCCATGATTTAATTGTCGCTGCGAACGCTATTCACTAGCAGATGGCGGTTTCTCGGGCGTCGCACGCTCCTCTGCAGCAGGAAAAGAGTGGAGCAGATATGCGGGGGTTTTAGTGGTGCCTTGAGGACGAATCTGCCTCCTTCTCTCTCGCCGTTTGACTTCTTGCGGATACGAATATCCCCATAATCATGCCGTGGAATCGAAACAAGCCCGAGCTCTACTCCGGTAGGTGTACGCAGGCCGCATCTCCCCTCTTGCAGTGACGCCTTTCGCGGCGCTCCACAGAGTCGACTAGGGAGTTATACCGCATAACGACACGACTTTGCGCGACATCATACCTTGAAATACCGATTGACAGATTAATCGTGTACTTTCATGGCATGACAGGTGTGCGGCCTCGGACCCACCCTGCATGCGAAGGGGTCCTGTGGCCACCCGGGGTCCCTGGGACCTCCCCCCACCGGACGACCACCCACCACACATCCGCAGAGTGGACAAAGCGGCGGGTCGACGAGCTCGCGGGCCATCTCCTTGCCGTAAACGAGAGGAGGCAGGATGCCCCCACCCTCGGGGAGTTGGTCGACGCGGCCTTGGAGCGGAAGCGGGGCGGCCCCAGCATCCCACCCCCGAAGAGGAACGTGGTGACGATGTTGCGCGCCTGGAAGGGCAGGGCGGGGATCCGGGAGCGCAAGCAGCTGAACATCAGCGACGATATCCTCCTCCTCGGGTCCAAGGAGGTGGCGTCCAGCGTCCGCACCGCCAACGCCGTCATCCTGAACCCGTCCGAGGGCGCCCGGAGCCGCCCCGCACTGGACGGCGCCGACACGGAGCAATTCCTGTCCGTCCTGCTGAAGGACCCCGCGAACCGGACCGACGACGACATCGACGACATCCTCGCCGTGCTCGAAGGCGTCGACTTCATCAAGTCCCTGTCGGACCCGGCCCGCAGGGACATCGCCCGCCACTTCCAGCTCCGTCGGCTCGGGTCCCTTGAGGCGGCCGTCCTGCAGGGGGAGGAGGGGGGCGCCCACTTCCTGCTCCTGGCCGGCAGCGCCCTGTGCTGCCGCTTCGCGGACGAGGCGGACGCCGAGGAGATGCTCAAGCACTTCTCGTCAGCCCTGGCCGGGGATGGCGTCGTCGCTGAGGTCGGCGACCGGTCCTACGTCCGGTACCGCAGCAAGATGGAGGCCGTGGCCGTCTTCCGCCCAGGGAAGGCCTTCGGGGAGGCAAGCGCCGGCGTCGCCCCCGGGGAGAGGGCGCGGCGTGTGGCCTCCGTCATCACCCTTACCCCCTGCGACGTGGCGTGGCTGCCCCGCGAGGTGCACGAGCGGGCGCTCGGGGCGCAGACCCTCCACGGGTTCGCCATCAAGGAGGCGGCGATCCGCACGCACCCCCTCCTCCGCGACCTCCCGGAGGCCGTCGTCCACCGGCTCGCCGAGTCGTCAACCGTCACCAAGTACCCCGCCCGCTCTGTCATCGCCCACGAGGGCCACGAGGCCGAGCACCTCTTCGTCGTGCTCCGGGGGGAGGTGTCGCTGACCAAACGGTTCACCGGGAGCCAGGTCGCGCGGCACTACGCCCGCGTCGCGGCGGGGGAGGTCGACCGGTACTCGGACCTCGAGGTCGCCCGCGTGGCCCCGCCCCTGGGGAACGTCTTCGCCGAGATCCGGGACCGCGCTCCGGTGAGAAGGGCGAAGCGGGGGGCCGAGGCGGCGCGCGCGGGGGTGCTGGAGGACCGGCGGCGGGGGTGGGGGAGCAACGCGGGCCGGGTCCCCGAGCCAGGGAGCGGGGTCGAGCAGGGCGACCGGCCAGAGACCAGCGACCCGGAGGACGACCCCTTCTGGGAGGGCGTGTGGACGCCCCCCGTCAATTTTGCGAGCACGCTCAGGCCCGACCGGTCCGTGTCGCCCTCTAGCGAGGACAGCGACGAGGCGGAGGCGTCCCTTGAGAGGGCCGTGTCGGCGGTGGGGCGGCGGCCCAAGTCGCGCCTGGCTGCCTCAGTCACAAGGAGGGGCGGGGTGGCGCCCCCCCCCCCCGCGGGGCGGAGCCTGGGGGCGGGGGGATCCTCCCCGGCGCGGAGCAGGGTCTCCCGGGCGCAGAGCAGGGCCTCCCGGGCGAGGGGTGCCGGCGACGCGAGGCCCACCCCGCCCACGCCACGGCCGCTTCTGCGGGGTGACGGCGGGGGGGGCAGCGGGGGGGCGACCCCCCTGGTGAGCGGGAACCTCACCGCCGCCCTGGCCGACGCGGGCGTGCCGAAGGCGGCGCTGGGTCGGTCGCTCCCCGGCCTGGAGGCTCTGAAGAAGGGCTTCAAGGCAGAGGTGACGAGGCTGGGCTCGCAGAGGGAGGAGAGAGCGGCGTCGGCGTCGGTGGAAGTGGAGAGCCTGGGCGGGGGGGTCGAAGCGAGGATCCTGGGGGCGATCCGGAGCGGTCCCGTGCGCGGGCTCCGGCCGGTCACCGCGCCCGCGCCGCCAGCGGACCGGGTGCCGGTCCAGGACCGGCCGCTCACCCGGAGACGGCGCCGCCCGGCCACTGCGGCCCAGGGGCAGGCCGCCCCCGCGGGGGGGGGCGGCGCGGGCGCGGGGGGCCAGCCGAGCAGGTCCCGAGTGGCGTCGTTCGACAGGTCGGGGGGGGCGCTGTTCACCCCCGGGGCACGGAGCCGGCCCTCGGCGAAGGAGACTCCCCTGAGACCGACGCACCTGCCCCTGGGCTGGAGTGACGCTCCCAGGACCCCTCGGCAGGCACCCAGGGTGGAGCAGTCGGAGGACACGATCATGGCCCCCGGCGTCAGGCCACGCGTCAAGAAGAGCGCGGCGGCGGCGCTCTTCGGGGGGGGCTCCGGGGACGGAGGGGAGCCCGCGGAGGAGTCGCGGGAGCTCGAGTTCTCCCGCGAGGGCCCGGGGGGGCACTTTGGGGAGTGTTCGATCCTCGGGCTGCGGCACGAGGCTACCGCGACGACCACGGCGCCGACCGAGGTGCTGTCGATCGCCCGCCCCGAACTCGCGTCCCTGCTCCCCCCGGAGAGGCGGGAGGAGCTCGCGCGGCGGCACGAGCGCCAGCGCGGAGAGGCGGAGCGACTGCTGGGGCGGCTCGAGGTCGTCCGGATCTGGGAGGCGTGGAAGCGGGGGCTGAGGGAGGCGCTGGTGGGCGAGGCGCTAGAGAAGAGGAAGGCCCGGCAGGCGCTGGTGCGGGGGCCCTACCGGCAGGGCCCGTGGGTGGCGGGCTGAGAGGAGCACCGGTTGAACGAGGCCATCGTCACATCCTGCTCCGCTCCGCCCCCGGCGCCGTCGGCCCTCGCCCCCCCGCCGCCCGCAGCGCCCCGAGCTCCCTGGCGAGCGCGTCGATGTCCTCCGCCGAGTGAGCGGCCGAGAGCGAGATCCGCAGCCGGCTCGTGCCCGCCGGCACCGTGGGGGGGCGGATGGCGGGGACGTGGATCCCCCTCCCGAGGAGCGAGGCGCTCAGGCGCAGGGCCTCCGCCTCGTCCCCGACGACCACGGGGATGATCGGGCTCTCGGCCGCGCACCCCAGCGCGCCCCCCGCGCGCCTCACCAGCCCCCACAGCCGCTCGCGCAGCTCCGGGCGATCCCCCGCTGTCCGGAGCGCTGCCTGCGCGGCGGCGACGGTGGTCGTGGGAAGGGCCGTGGAGAAGACGTAAGGGCGCCCCCGGTTGGCGAGCCACGACACGACCCCCCGGCTCGCTGCCACGAACCCCCCCTGCGCCCCGAAGGCCTTGCTCAGCGTCCCGACGTGCACGTCGACGCTGTCCGCCACCCCCATCATCTCGGCAGCCCCGGCGCCCGTCTCCCCGCAGACCAGCGTCGCGTGGGCCTCGTCGACGGCGAGGAGGAACCCGTGCTTCCTCTTGAGCGCCGCGAGCCCCCGCAGGTCCGCGAAGTCCCCGTCCATGGAGAACAGGCTGTCGGTCACCACCAGGGCTCGCTTGCCCTCTTGGGCGCTCTCCCCCAGCAGCCGGTCGAGGTGCCCCAGGTCGCTGTGCCGGTACACGCGCGTCTCGGCCCCGGCGCGGGCGCCCAGCCGCGCGCCGTCGATGATGGAGGCGTGGTTGAGCTCGTCGGAGAAGACCACGCAGCCCCCGCCACCGGCCATGAGCGCCGTCACCGCCCCGACGTTGGCCGCGTATCCCGTTGGGAAGAGGAGGCAGTCCTCCGCCCCCTTGAGGGCCGCGAGGGCCGTCTCGAGCTCGCGGTGGGCGGCCGTGTGCCCGGCCACGATCGACGCCGACCGCGGACCGCACCCGTGCAGGGCCGCCTCTGCCGCCACCGCCGCCCGCACGCTGGCATGGCCCGAGAGCCCGAGGTAGTCGTTGGTGGAGAAGAGCGAGAGGGGGACCGTGCCCGGGGGGGAGGCGCTTCCGGGCCCCGCCGCCGCGTGGGAGGCGCGTCGCTCCATCACGGGGGCGTCGCATCCCGGGTACAGATCGTCCAGCCACCCGCGCAGGTCCGAAGAGGAAATGTCCGCGACGACCGGGCTGGACGAGGGGAGGAGGACCCGCCTCGTCCTCTGCAGGGTCCAGTGACCGCGGGGCAGGTTTTGAGGCGGTTGGAGGGGATAATTCCCGAGCCCAGTGATCCTTCGTAGACATATGTTCCACCAAGCCCACATATCGCGCGACGGAAGGGGGATTGGGGGTCAGGATTCCGGTCTCTCACCAGGAGCCCCCTGGCCTCCCACTCCCTGAGGGAGCCCGAGAGGTGGGTGTCCCAGTCCCCGGGGAGAGGGGACATGGCCAGCTTGGACTGGTCGCCGTGCGCGACTGGGAGGGGTGACGCCAGTGCCCGGGTCGGCGGGGGGGGCACCCACTCGTGCAGGAGGGCCGGGGAGCGAAGCTGCGTTGCCACGGAGGGGCGGCCACTGCGCCGTCAGGCAGCCCGACCCAGAGTGTGGCGGGGGAGCGAAAGCGGCGGGGGGCAGGAGGGGGCGGGCTTTTGGGGGCGCGGGGCGCCGCTACGGCAGGATAGAGCTATCACACGCCCGTCACCTCTGCGAGCGACGGCGCCGCGCGACCGCTCGCGCGATCCCTGGAAACTCTCTCCAGCCCCTCCCCCGCGGCGGGCCCTTGTGGGGCGGGCTATCAATGTCGATGGAGGATGCGGCCAGAGCGCTCGCTCGGGGAACGACGGCGGCGCTGGTGAATGCCGCAGCCGTGATGGAGAGGGCGGACGAGCAGGCGAGATTCCGACCCCCGGCCACGGGCAGCACCAGTCGCGCCCGTGCCACTCTCCCGCGGCCTTTCGGCTGCCGAGGAGCGGTGATTCGCGCGCACTGCGTCCATGCCGGCCTATCGACACGTGCGCTATGCCGCGCGGCGGCCCAGGCGACGCCTCCCGACCCCCCCTCGGGCCCGTCACGTGGGGTTTCGAACCGGCCCTCCGCGACGCCCGCCCGGCCCGCGCAGGTGCTCCCGTCGGTGTACGCCTTCATCGGCAAGTCGCTCGCGGCCAGGCCCAGCGACCTGGGGATGCTGGTGCTCTGCCGCGCCCTGGTCCAGGCCCTGTCGTCCCCCTTCTCGGGCATGCTCGGGGACGTGCGCAACCGCCGGACCATCATCGGGGCCGGGTGCCTGTGGTGGGGGCTGGTGACGTGCTGCATCGCCGTCATCTCGGACGGCCGGGCCGGGTACTACCAGGCCATGGCGCTCTGGGCCCTGAACGGCCTCGGGCTCGCCGCCGTGATCCCGTCCTCGCAGAGCCTGCTCGCAGACTACTTTGCGGGGGGGCGGGGCCAGGCCTTCGGCTGGATGTACCTGACGGGCGCCGTGGGGGGCATGCTGGGGGGGTTCTACGGCACCAACATCGGGGGGAAGGAGTTCGCGTCCCCCTGGCTGCCCCTGCCCGGGCATGGGTGAGCCGCCCCCCGCACCCTGCCCCCCGCGCGGGGCACCTGCCCCTGCCCCGCTCTCCCCCCTTGGCCGCCCCCTCGACACCCGCCCGCCGACACCCCCCCCCGGGGCGCGCGCGCAGGTGGGAGGGGTGGAGGGTGGCCTTCTCCGTGGTGGGCATCGTGTCCCTGGTCACGGGCTGCCTGGTCCTCGCCCTCGGCGCCGACCTCCGGCACCCGTCAGACCTGGCCAAGTACCGGCGCTTCGTGGCGTGGCGAGGGGGGGCGGGCGCGGTGGAGCTCTCGCCGGCAGGCGACCCGGAGCAGGCGCTGGGGGCGCGCGGCCGCGCGGGGGGCGCGGCGGAGGGGGCGACAGGG
>Ga0181583_10003689_pt1 | contig 11221 bp, 8 predicted proteins | sample 071ome_31_FD_132461 | JGI IMG/M metagenome (GOLD analysis project Ga0181583, IMG submission 132461) | Coastal salt marsh microbial communities from the Groves Creek Marsh, Skidaway Island, Georgia - 071405CT metaG (megahit assembly) | ecosystem: Environmental > Aquatic > Marine > Intertidal zone... | reverse complement strand
GCTGAATTGTCAATAATTGCAAATTCAGTAGCTTGTGAAGATAGATCAACAGTACCACCAGTAAGATCTAAATCCAAGTTTGCTGCAGCAACAATATCTACATCTCCAGATGCAGAAGTTATTGAGTTTGCTCCGATTGTTAAATTTGCTGTTTTAAGTTGATCTATTTTACTGTTAGAATCAACTACAATTGCTGAACTTGCTGTAAGTGTACCCGCTGTGTGGTCGAGCATATTGACATACAGCTCACCACCGATTACATCATTATTTGAACCATCACCGATAAAAAGTTTAGACGAATTAAATGAATATGCTAATTCCCCTGTACTTAGTGCACTCGCAGGGGTTGCGGCGGTGGTACTTCTTTTAATTTTAATTGTTTGTGCCATTATAATTTCCTAAAACAATCCTCCGTCGAGATTGTCCATTGTATCTGTTGCTGCTGCAAGAGGTACGAATTCAAAAACATTTGAAGAAGTTTCTCTGTACACTTTTAACTGATCATCATCAGTGTCGTACCAAAGATCTCCTTCTGATAAAGTGTCGCCAGTAGGTTGACTGGCAGATCGAAAAAATTGGTCTGCTAACTGCTCTAAAGCAGTTTGTACGTTTGTAGCGGTTACTGTATTATATGGGGTTAAAGATATACCACTTGCAGAAGTGGCTGCTTCTGGAATAGTTGCACTTACTGATACAGTAGTAACATCTTCTTGTATTGTTATTGCTGTATCACTCATACAAAAGTCTCTGAATCTAACGTATCCATATTTCCAGTAGCTGATGCTATTGGTATCCATTCAAACGTACTTGGGGAAGTTTCTCTATAAACATACAAATTGTCTGTAGCAGTATTATACCAAAGGTCTCCTTCTTCTAATGTATCCCCTGTTGGAGTAGATCCCTGTACAAAATGTTGATCTGCTAATTGTTCTATTGCACCTTGTATGTTAGTTGCTGTTATTGTATTATAAGGAGTTACTGTAAGTTCTGACGCAAGTAATGCTCCTAAAAATTGTTCTACTGCTACTGTTGAGCCATCTGTAGTTTTATTTACAGTAATTCCTGAAGAGGTTTCTGTAACAGTATGTATTGTCTCTGCTAAAGTTACGGTTGTTGTAGCCGTTCTGTTAATATAGGGCATTATGACCTTGTTACTTCACCTTTAACTGTGGCTGTTCCTTGTATTAATCTTTGTACCGTACTCGCTGTATATATTTCTACATCATATGCATATTGACCTACTGTGATATCTTCTGTTGTTGAGTAGGGTAAGCTAATAGTACAAATTCCATTAGCAGCATCTGTAACAGTTCCTGTAAAACTTGCTGTAAGAGTGCTAGAATCTATTGTTGGGCGCATTTGTCCTCTGACACTAAAGCCAGTAAGATTTTTTGCAGAACCACTTTCTTGAATAGTTAATTGCAAAGAAAAATCTGATCCCTGATCTATACTTATATTATAATTTCCTGCACTCATGGTTTTTTCTTTATACCTCCAATGTCTTAATTATACCAAAAAAAGTCACCTAATGTCAAGCATTAAATTTTGAATGTGAAATCATTAGACCTTATGTTTTAGGATATTTATCTTTTACTGCTTTTAGCTCTGTGTAGAAAGATGTTAATTTTGCTGAGTCACCAAATACTCCATCATCTATTGCATGCCAAAAAAGATCCAACTGTTCTGCTATGCTTGGATATTCAGTTTTTCTTGCTTGTGCATATGTATATGTTTTTGTTAAGTTTTTATCCAACGACATGACTTAAATCTCCATAAACTGTTATACGAAAAGTATAATCTATATATTTATCTTTTGTTAATTTAAAATTAAAAGTTCCTGCATTTGTTCCAGTAAGACTTAATGTACCATCGGCAGGTATAGTTCCAATACTTGTACCATCTACATAAACTGTTGCTCCTTCTGGAATATTTGTAATATTCATTACTTCATCTAACATCATAAAAGTTGCGGGAAGGCTAGGGCTGAACTGACCATACGCAACAATATCTGTGCCCTCCTCGTTTACATAATATAAATCAATAGGGGGCAATGTATCTACAGTAATATGTAAATGAGAAAGCCCATCTTCTGCTTGATTGTCAATTACAGTTTGAGGAGTATCATTTATAGTTCCCCAAATTATTTTTTTATCTGAATTATAAAATATATGATAGTCCATTTTTTCTCCTATACAAATGGTGAATCTGTGTTAAAAATAACATAAGCATAATAAATTGCTTGTCCTGTGTAGTTTGATGAATGTGTAGTAGAAAAATTATAATATTCTCTATAAGTTCCGCCTTCACATTGATTTTTTATTGTTAAATTAGTTGTAGTTGTTTGATAATAACAACCTTCGTCGTAATCAAGCTCCCACTCATTAAAAGGTTGCCCATTTCCTGTCCATATGAAATGATCTCTAAAATAATTTGTACCTTGTCCTGTATAATTATCGTAAATTAAAGTATCTGCATTATAAGCTTTGTATACATTTGTTGCATATGCGGGCGCTCCCCCTCCGCTAGGGGTACAGGTTGCACTATTAGATGTATAAAATCCTCCATTTGTTACAGTAACACTACTTACAGAGCCTCCGCTAAGTGTTGCTGTAGCTGCAGCAGCACTTATCTGACCAGGACCAGAAAAAGTAAGAGTTGGGGCAGTTACATATCCTGATCCCCCACTTGTTACAGATACACTAACTACAAACCATGCACTTAAAAAACTATTATAAATTAAAGTTACACTAAAAGTTGCAGCACTTGTTGGATTTCCTAATACACAATTTTCTGCATTAGTATAGGTTACTTCTACAAAAGGACGAAACCCTAATCCATGACTAAAAGTTCTTGATGCTCCTGCATTTAATATTCCCTGTCCTCTTGCTGCTACATTAAATCCTTTTACAGCAGAATTTGAATCAAATATAAGGCTAGAGGAAGTACTTGTAACATCTTGTCCACTTCTACTAACATAAAGCCCATAGTCTGAGCCTCTTTGTCCTAATAATACTCTATTTGCCATTAGAATAAACTCGTACTTGGTATTCCCTTAAATAGAAATACATTGATTGTTTGTGAGTCTACAGTTACAGTACCCGTGCCCCCAGAATAAATAGAATAAGTAGAAGCCAGAGTAGTTGAAAAAGTAGATCCAGAACTAAAAGTAGTGCTAAGAGCATCAGTTCCTTCTACTAATGCAAAAGAGGTTTCTCCTGTAGCTGTAGTTACAGAAGTACTATTATTTACTGTTGTTCCCGCTGCTTGATTTGTACTTGTTATTTGATCTAACACAATAGCGTGATCAACTTGGTCAGTGCTATTAGTAGAAAAAATTAATTCATCATCTGCACAAGTTAATACATTACTTCCTGAACGACTCACAAATAAACCATATTGTGAACCTCTTTGTCCTAATAATACTCTATTTGCCATAATTTAAGTCCATAAATTTTCCGTATTTCCTAGTGTTGGATGATTTGCTAATGTTTGAGTAGTACCACTTCCATCTAAATAGCTACTGCCCATAAATCCATAACCGCAAGGTATTCGTAATACTACAAAAGTTGTGGCATTACTTGTTCGTGAATCTGAAAATAATGCAAAAGAAGTATTACTTAATCCATTATAATTTCCATTATCATACGCCGTTTGATGAGTAAGCCAGCCAGCTTCAGGAGTTGTTACAGGAGCTATAGAACTATTTGTTAGTTTCCAAGCATCTGATTGATTATTCATCGTTGTTATATCTTCATCTTCTTCAAAATTTGTAACTTGTGAATTAAAATGTGTTGCTCTTGCATTTTGTTCAAAAATAAGATACATAGGAATATAAGTAAGAGTAGCTTTTGAACCACTTGTCCACGTTATGGTAGAAGAAGTTCCTGAAGTACTTCCTCCTGCATATATCTGTCCTGTTCTTGGTTTAGTAGAATCAAATATAAGATTTTGTGCAGCAGTTGATGTAACATCTGCACCTTCTTTTGACACTTTTAATCCATATTGACTACTTCCTAAATTTCCTAGTAATACTCTATTTGCCATTAGTCTGTAATTAAAATCCTTCCATTTGTTCCATCAATTGTTACATTTCCGATTGTTATACTTCCACCACTTGCAACTGACATACTTCCTGTAACATTTCCTGATGTATTAATTGTTGTTCCGTTATTTGTTGCATTATTTGCAGGTTTTTGAGCTCCACTAACTTGCGTAGAAAAGTCTGCACTACTTTGTGTCGCTAAAGCTCCTTGACCTGATATAGCGGCTGCTGTGCCTTGAGAAGTAATAATATCTGTATCCCCTAAAGTTGCTGATCCTGCAGCATTTTTAATATGAGTTCCTGCTCTTACATCATTACGAGTTGCTAAACTTCCCTGACCTGATATAGCGGCAGCTGTATTTTGTGAAGTAATATCTGCTCCATCAGTATAGTTTAATCCTAAAGTACTTTTATTGATTGTTTGAGCAGACCCGCCGCCTCCACTAAGAGTAAGCGTGTTTGAAGAAAAACTTAAAGATAGATTATTATTTAAAATACCTGAAGGAGCATTAGTTAAGTCTACATCTACTTGTCTTTTGTTTGCTACATTACCAAGTCCAACATGAGTAGAAGTAACTCCTGAGACTGTTCCAGTAAAAGTAGGGCTTGAGAACATAGTAGTTTTACTTTCATTTGTTACATTTTGTAAAGCAAGATTTGTTTTAAATGTAGTTAAATTTGCAATATTTGAAGCAAGATCATTTAAAGGAGTAAATCCAAGTCCACTTGTTACATTTCCAGAAGTTAAACTACTATTTGCATAATCAGTATTTACTAAGTTAAGTGCTCCAAGCCCAGATGCACTTAAATCAAAAGTAGGAAATTTAATCTCAAAGAGTCCAGGAAAACTATAATCAAATTCTATATAGATTGTTGGGGCTGCCCAAGTCCAAGAAGTTCCTCCTGCTGCTTTTGTTCCAAAAGATTGCCAAATTGATTTACCTGCTGCAGGAGTAGGTACTGTAGTACTCCAACCTGTAGGAGGTAAAGAACTTCCAGAAGAAGGAGTGCTCGGTGCAGTATATCCTGTTTGTAAATAATAAATAGTTGTTGTTCCTGCTCCTTCGTCTCCATCAGCACCATCTGTTCCTTCTAGTTGAAAAGGAGTTTGCCAAGTTGTTGTTCCACTAGTTGATGTTTCTCCTTTTGAAGCCCAAATTGGATTTGCTCCTGAAGGAACACTTCCTGTATCATCATACCAACCCGTAGGAGTAGTCCCATAGGTTGTTGAACTTGGAGTAGTTGGCTGAGTTGCACTTCGTTGGAAAATAAAGTTAGCAACTGGAACAATTCCAAATTGTTTTACAGGAGTTGCCCATGATACACTTGCAGCTGTTTCTGTTGGAGCATCATTTACTAAACCAATAGATAAGTATAGATCGCTTCCAAAATTAAATATTGGGGGGTACTTTGACCATCCTGTTGGTACTGTAAGAATTCCTGTTGTTAAATCAAAACTTCCTCCACTTGGAGTTGCAGGGGCAGAACTTCCTAATGAAACTTGTTTGTAAACACTTACTTCTGCAATGGAGTTACCTGTTGCTCCATCTTGTCCATCAGCTCCATCATCAGTTCTTGTAAAGGTTTGTTTTTTCAATATTGTTTGAATATTTTCTACATTTATTGAATAAATAATAGAAGCTGACGTTCCTGTCATACTACTATGATCACCAATTACTACTGGATTTCCTGTGCTAGATATACTTCCTGCTGTTATATTTGATTCTGTAGAAACAGTAACTTTAAATTCCCCTGTTGTTGGAGTTCCTGTTGTAATACCATTTAGTTCTGTTCCACCTTTAAATACTTCAATTGTTGCTCCAGATCCTGAATAACTAGAAATTGATCCATTTGAGTCTGCACTAAATGTATGTGCTTCATTGTCTAATATAACAGTGTAGGAATTTGTTCCTTCTTTTACACCAAAAATAGAGATTGTATCAAAAGCAATTTCTGTTGTAGATGCAGCTGCTTCAGCAACTCCTACTCTTAATGTCTTTGGAGTTGTAAAATGAGAAGAGGGAACAGTAAAACTAAAAGTATCATTATCACCTGTTCCATCAGTATATGAAGTTTCATCAGTTATACCATCTCCTGTAAATTTAAAATAAGGATCATCAAAATTCTGAGAAGAAGCTGTAAGAGTTATTGTTCCTGAAGGATCTGGATTTGCTCCATCTTGATCATATACAATAGAATAATCTGCTGCAGTTAATCTTACAGTTTTTGCATCTGTTCCATTTGACCCACTGTTTCCTTTTACAGATTTTGAAATACTATATGTTTGATCAATAGTTACTGCATCTCCTGTTGGAGAAATGTTTGATGGAATAGAAGCTCTAAAAGTATTTACTGCTAAGTCAACAGTAAGTCCTGTAACTTCATATACACCAGTTGAACTATTTATTGTACTTGTAAGTCCACTAGTTTCTTGTCCTGCAACTTCACTAAAGGTACAACTTGTTGTTACATCTGTTGTTCCTACATAGACTTTAAATGTACCCCCCGCATCATCAAGTGCACCACTTGCTAAACTTCCATCATTATCTGCTGCTACAACATGGGCGGAATTTGTTAAAAATGCTGTGATTGCGTCTGAACCATCTTTTAATCCATAGATAGTTACTGTATCTTGTGCTTTTACATCTCCTGTTGTTCCACCATCTCTTAGTTTTACACGAACCTGTACAGTTTCATTTGGACCAGGCTCATCTGCATCTGGTAAAGTAAATGTGCTTGTTGTAGAGTTTTGGGAAGTTGCTCCATCAATTAAAAACTCATAGTAAGCAGTTCCTGTTAATTCTCCACTGCCCTGTACATCTGTTGTAAATGTAATTGTTTGTCCAGAAGGAGTTTCAGTATCATCTGTTGCACCATATGTTATTACACTTGTAGATTGTAAAAGTTTAATTGCTATTGCATCAACACCAGTTCCTCCGGCAGATCCGTCAAGAGTTACAGTAAGAGGAATTAATTCATTAAATACCTCTCCTGATGTATCAGTTGTAGTTACTTTTATAAGTTTATTTGTTGTTGCATTTGAAGCAGAACTTGCATCTACAACTGCCTGATAAGGAGAAGTAGTATCAGTAACTGTTGTACTTGCATTTGTAAATTGAACATCTGTTTGAGAACTTTGATCTGCATCTAATATAGTAAATGTTACTCCACTAGTTGGAGTTATATTTCTTAGTGTTGCTGTAAGAGTTACATCCTGTGCAGATCCAGAGGGAGTTAATACACCACTATCATTAAATTTAAGAGTAATACTTGATATATCTACATCTAACTGAGGAGAGAGTACTTTTGCTGTACCTGCTGTACCTGCTGTAATTACATCATTGAATCCACCAAAGAGTGCTTTTGATAATTGATTTTGTGTAAAGCTAGATAGTCTTCTGTGACGAATCCAATAGTAAAAAGTTCCTGCTTCACCAACTGCATCAGAGAAAGTAGTTGCATTGTCTACAACACCGATTAAAGAAGCATGTGCAGTTATTTCACCACTTGTTCCTTGTGTACTTGCTCTCCATATTTCTGTCGAATCAATTGCTTCTTTGAAATTACTTGCATTTGTCCAGTTAAGTGTAATAATACCTGGCTTTGTAGTTGTTACTGAATCAAGAGTTGGTGCTGTAGGTGGCTTAAGTGAAAAGTCGCCACCAGTTGCTGCCCTTTGTGCACTACTTGCTCTTTGAGGAGTAATAGCATATATACTATCATCATACTCTCTTGCTTTTACAGATACGTTACAATTTGGTAAGAAGTTTAAGTTTTCAATTCTAAAGAGTTTACTACTAAATCCAAATGGTTCGTATGTAAGAGCAATAACTTCACCCGCTTTTAAAAGAATACCTCGAGGCCCAACAGTAAAACTTACTTCTTTACTAAATCTACTTTGTATTAATTCTTTCTCTACTCCTATACGAGCATTATAATAACTTGTTAATCCTGTAAAAGGGAATGTTCCTGTTTTTACAATATTTCTATCTGCTTTAAGAAAATCCGAATTAAAGAAACTTACACTTCTTGATCCCCAGTTATTTGCTGGATCAGGAATACTTGCTTTGATAGTATTTTTTGAATTTCTTTGACTATTATCTACTATCGAAATACTACCAATAATATCACTTTCATCAATATAAAGTGGATTACTTTGAATTCCTTGTGATGTACTTGCAACTGGAGTAGTTACTTGAGTTTCTACATCTAATACATATTTTCCATTTGCATAAGAAAGTATACCATTAAAATGACTAAGTAAGGCATTTATATTATCAAAAATAGGTCTACTTGTATCAAATATAAAACTTGTCTGATGTCGAGTTGCCCAAGATTGTCTTTGATCTTCCCACCCTAAATATCTCCAGTATTGAACATAATCTGAATCATATAAACTATATGTAGGAATTTTTCCATCTACTGCAACTGATAAAGTGCTTGGTCCAGACCCTGATACTTTATGTAAAGTTAAAGAAGATATTAAAGTAGTACCACTTGTTACACTATCTCTGAGCCCTGCAGTATCTACTCTATAATAGGTATTATCTGTAGTATAAATTATGTCTCCAACATTATAATTTATGTAGTTATAAAAAGGTCTCATAAATTTATGTGACATTTCTGTAAATACTACTTGTGAAGACGATGAAGTAGTTGTTAATACTTTACCTGAAGCTACATGGTTTCCTGAAGAAGTACCATCATCTGTAAGTTTATATACATCTCCTGCAGTACAAGAAGCTGCACTTGCTAAATTCATAGTTACATCAGAGCGAGTATCACATAAAAGAGCAGAAGTTTTAAAACTTGCTAAGTCTATATCATTTGCTAGTATTAATCCTTTACCATACTTATCATTTGTCAAATAATCAAGAGTTTGTATTGCAGGATTAGTAGAAGCTCTTAAGTCTCTACCTCTTCCTGTAATTGTAAAAGTATTGTCTGTATTTGGAGTAGTAATAAATGGGGCATCTAAAGTTATGAATTTATTTGTTGTATCAAATGCAATAATTTCTCTTTGTTCACCAGTTTCAATAATTGTTAGAATACATCCTACGATTTCATTTGCATCTGTTACCGCATTGACTGTAGTATTTCCAGAAAAATCATATTTTCCAGCAGGTTGTACATTTACTGTTACTGAATTATTTGCTCCATAATTAGTTCCTGGAAAGTTTAAAGTTGTACCACTTAGTGTACCCTGTAAATTTGAATATTTTACATTTAAAAGTTCTGTTGGAATATTATAAAACTCAAAGAAAGCATCACTAGTTGTTCTATCATCTGTTATATCTGGGAAAATTGTAGAAATTGTTGATGCATCACCACTAGATACTGTTGCAGAAAGTTCTCCACTTGAATCAGTTGATAAAGTTGCTGATGCAATTTCTTGTTCTGGGAAAGATTCTGCAGTGCCCACTAGATCATTATTATATGTGATCATATGCCAATAGTTACTGCCAGATTTTAATCTTAAATATTTTTTACTTGGTACACCATTTGTGTAACTTAAATCTGGAACTGAATCAAGTCTAAATCTATAAAAAGCAGTACCTCGTGAAGTCGTAAAGCTATACTTATCTAGTATTCTAAAAGTTCCTGATAAAGCAGACCAAGAAGAACCATCTGTAGATACTTCTACAGTTACATCGTCGCCTTCTGAAAAGTTTGTATGACTATCACTTGCTCCAAGCACAGCATCATTTTTATATGTGCCATCATAATTAAAACATTCTAATAATTTTCCTTTTACTACATATTCTATTTCTGGTACTGTTGTTTGATCTTCATCAATTTCAAATTTCATTACTGAATAAGCAGTATCTAGTAGTTTATGATCTGGACTCCAGTAACTTTCTGTGCTTGTAAAATAATCATTTTGTCGTTTAAATCCATTTGATGCAGCAATTGAATTAAGCATTACATCAGATTTTTGATTTAGTCTTCCCATATGGAAAGCAAATTTCATAGTATACGGGTGACTTATACTTGCAGTTTCTTCATGTTGTAATCCATATGAACTTGAATCTGCTGTTACAGAAGTTATACTGCTCTCACTAGCAATTGTTTCTCTTTTTCGTAATGCTGCAATTTTAGCTCTACGTACTAGTCCTCCAATACCGCCATCACCTAAATTTTCTAGTTTTTCTATTTCATCACTATAATCTGGGTAAGAAGTAGTTGTAACTAAAGCATCTCCGCTAAGAGTATCTCCTCTGTCCGCTCTTCCATAGCACTGTAACTGACTATTATCTTTATCAGTACCACTTGAAGAGTTTCTTACACTAAAGTCATTTAAATCTGTACAGATTAAAGGGGCTCCATCTATGTACATATTATAGAGACCATGTATCTCACCTTCTGCAATTGTATAGGCTACATAGACTTCTTTTGAATTATCACTTTTTGTGTCCGCAAACACAGGTACACCTTCTACTCTTTGTACACCATAAACTACAGGAATATATCTTCCTTGTAAAAATACACTTAGATCAATTTCATTATCAACTTCTTCTTGAGTTTCAACAATATATTGTTTTTTCTGACCAGTAAGTCCAGCAAATCCTCCTCTTTTCTTAGTTTTTATTTCATAGCGAGTTTCAGTAGTTTGATAAATTGCAATAGTATTTAATGAAGTTTCTGCATGTAAAAAGCCCAAATCTGTAGCATATTCAGGTCTAAGAGCTAAAAGTGGTTGTGGTTTTCCATTGGCATCTAATGCTCTATGTAATTCATCTGTTCCTATTCTTCCACTTGCTTGTTGGAAATCTCCCCAATGACTTGTTAAATTCCATTTTACTCTTGAAGAAGTTTCTCCTTCAGAAATATCTGTGCCAGAAATAATTCCTTTAAAAGTAAGAATACTTGTACTACCGATAGGAGTTGTTAGATTATCGGGATCAAAAAAGATTTTGTGAACAAAGACTTCACGGTTCAGAAAGGAAGGATTGGCAAGATCTGTACCTCTTTCCAGTAACGCTCCTTTCAATTCCTCTGATTCCAAAGTGAAAGTTAGTGAGGTATCATTTAAATTTACAAAATCATTATCATCGGTATCAGTGCCTGTTCGTTGTAGGGCTAATGTTTGATTATTGTTAGAAAATCCTGAAATTATAAAAATCTTTTCAGAATCACCGTCAGAAAAATTTGTTCCATTACTTTTAACAATCTTTACTT
>Ga0181583_10003688_pt1 | contig 11221 bp, 8 predicted proteins | sample 071ome_31_FD_132461 | JGI IMG/M metagenome (GOLD analysis project Ga0181583, IMG submission 132461) | Coastal salt marsh microbial communities from the Groves Creek Marsh, Skidaway Island, Georgia - 071405CT metaG (megahit assembly) | ecosystem: Environmental > Aquatic > Marine > Intertidal zone... | reverse complement strand
TGTTGGTGGTGCTGGTTATGTTGGTGGGGGAATAGTAGATAAACTTCAAATTAATCACAATGTAACGGTTTATGATTCGTTAATTTACGAAAATGAATTTAGAAAAAAAGTTAATTTTATATACGGAGATATAAGAGATTATTCAAAATTAAATAAACTATTAAAAGAATTTGATGCAGTTGTTTGGTTGGCAGCTTTGGTAGGAGACGGAGCATGTTCGATTAATCCAACATTAACTTATGAGATCAATTCAGAATCAGTTAAAAATCTAGTATCTAATTTTAAGAGAAAAATATTGTTTTTTTCAACTTGCTCAGTATATGGTGCTCAAAGTGGAATCTTAACAGAGGAATCTAATGTTAATCCACTATCAGAATATGCTAAATCAAAATTACTTGCTGAAGAATATTTATCAAATTCTGATGCAATAATATTTCGTTTAGGTACTCTTTTTGGCATTGGTGACCAATTTTCAAGAATTCGTTTAGATTTAGTTGTAAACATTCTTGTTACAAAAGCATTAATTGAAAAGAAAATGAGTGTTTTTGGTGGAGACCAGTGGAGGCCGTTATTGCATGTAAATGACGTGGCGAATGCTGTAAGCCATACTATCGAAAGTCAAATCAGTGGTATATATAATTTACATTTTAATAATTTTAAAATTTCAGAAATTGCAAATTTAGTAAAGGAAAAAGTTTCTGATGTAGAAATTATAACTACTCCAATTCCTTTTCAAGATGCAAGAAACTACCAAGTAAGTAGTGATAAATTAAAAATAGATACAAATTTTGAATCCAAAATTTCTTTACAATCTGGCATTGATGAAGTTTATGATTTAATTGTTTCAAGAAGAATTACAGATCTTAATAGTCCTAGATATTCTAATCATAACTATTTAAAAACTTTTGGAGTAAAATAGCTTTTGGAACCTCAAATTTATAACTTTAATTATTCAGAGGATTATAGAGGTAAAGTATTTTATAACAATGAAGCAGACTTAACAAAAATTGTAAGAACCTACTCTGTTGAAAACATAAATCTTAAAACTGTCCGAGCATGGCATGGTCATAAATTTGAGGAAAAGTGGGTTAATGTAGAAGTTGGAAAGTTTTTAATTTGTATAGTAAAAGTAGATAACTTTTCTAAACCAAATATAAAAAATAAAATTTATGAATTTGAAGTTGCTCCAAGCTCTGGAATAATTCATATACCCTCAGGTTTTGCAAATGGTGCTATGAATTTAACACTAGAAAATAGAATAAGGTATTATTCAACATCTACTATTAATGAATCATCTCAAGATGATTATAGATTTGAACCTCAATATTGGGATCCTTGGTCTAAATATAAACCTAATTTATATGAGTAAAATACTAATTCTAGGTTCAAATGGCATGTTAGGAAAAATGGTGTACTCATATTTAACTGAAAACACAAGTTATAACATCTTAAGAACAGAAAAAGATAATATTAATTCAAATTTAAATTCAATAAATTTTGATGTAAGAGCTGATAGCTTAGAAAAGATTTTAAAAAATTTTAATCCAGATGTTTTAGTAAATTGTATCGGATTAATTAAACCAGTTATAAAAGAAGAAGACATTAACTCAATTAATGATGCTTTTAAAGTAAATTCATATTTTCCACTATTACTTTCAAAACTTTCAAAAAAATATGAATATAAATATATTCAAATTGGTACAGACTGTGTTTTTTCTGGAGACTTAGGAGGATACGTTGAAACATCTTATCAGGATGCAAAAGATATTTATGGAATGTCAAAAATAGCAGGTGAAATTTTTTCTCAAAACAAACTTATAATCAGATCTAGCATAGTTGGTCCAGAAAGCGGTGATGGACGGTCACTTTTAAATTGGATCATTCATAATAAAAACAAAAAAATCTTTGGCTACGAAGACCATTTATGGAATGGAATTACAACTTTAAATTTTGCAAAAATAGTATTAGGAATCATAAAAAATGAATTATATGACAATAGTTTGCAACATTTAATTCCTAAAAATATTGTAACTAAGTATGAATTGTTGAAATATTTTAAAAAATATTTCAATTTAAATGTGGAAGTTGAAAAAACTAATTCTGGAAATTCTATTGATAGAACACTAAATACGATTTATAAACATAATAATTCAATACTTTGGAATAATGCTGGTTATCAAAATATTCCAACAATTGAAGAAAATATATATGAATTATCTAAAAGTAAAATTACACAAGGTATTCTAAGTACGTAATGAAAGATATCGCAATAATTTTAGGGATAAGGCCCGATGTAATAAGAGCTTCAAAAATTTTGAAAAAATTAAAAGAAAATAAGGAAATTCAAGTAGATTTTATTTGGTCAGGTCAACATTATTCTTCAAATATGAAAGATATTTTTTTTAAACAACTTAATACACCAAAACCTGATTTTGAATTTGAACTAGATACAAAGAACGATTCAACTATTGTTTCTTCAGTAATTTCACAAACATATAATCATTTAGAAAATCATAAATATAAAGGTGTTGTTTTTTTGGGCGATACAAACACAGTGATGGGTTCAATCGCTGTTGCACAACAAAACATTCCAATAGTGCATATAGAAGGATGTATGAGGTCTTATGATTGGCGCATGCCTGAAGAAAAATATAGAAAAACAATAGATCATCTTTCAGATAGAATATATGCCTATTTAGAGAATTACAAAAGTCAAGGACTGAAAGAAGGAATTTCAGAAAGCATCATTAAAGTGACTACTAACCCTATTGTTGATATTATTAATGAAAATTTAGATTTAATTAATAATGGTCAAGAATACCTTGAAGACAAAATTTTAAATGTTGTCAAAAAAAATGAATTTATCGTCGTTACTTGTCATAGACGCGAAAACATTTTTAATTTAGATAGCTTAAAAAAGATTATTTCTCTTGTCAATTCATCAAAATATAAAGTTATTTTTCCTATTGGGTATGCAACTCAAAGGCAAATTAATAAATTAGGTTTGAATTTAAATGATAATGTGACTGCTGTAGATCCTATTGGTTATCTAGAATTCATGTATCTACTTAAAAATTCAAAATATTGTATTACTGATTCTGGGACGGTTGTAGAAGAAGCTTGTATTTTAGGCGTTCCTTCAATTCAAATGAGATACTCAACTGAAAGGCCAGAAGTTTACGAAGTGAATTCTTCAATTAAATTTGACCCTTTAAAAGAGATTAAAGATTTTGGTTATTTTCATTTGGAAGCAGAAAAATTAATAAATACTAATTGGAAACACCCATTTGGTGAAGGCAATGCTTCGCAGATCATTGTTGAAGATTTAATTGAATTAATTATAGAAGAAAATTTTAATCATCATAAAAAAGAAAATTACGATTTTGATATTTCTCGTTCTTTTTTTAAATGAATAAAATACTTTTACATTCACTCACATTTCCACCTGACTCAGTATCAACTGGTATGATTGTATCTGAAATTGCAGAAGAGTTGAATAAAAAGCTACAAAATATTGAAGTTTTAGCAAGTTCTCCACAATATAATAATTTAAAAAAACAAGACTTAGATTTAAAAAATATAAAATTTTACAATAGAAGTTATAAGAGTTTCAAAGTAAATTATTTAGTTTCTAATCAAAGAAGTTTCAAAAACTCAAAAAGGTTTTTACAGTGGTTAATTTTTAATTTTAAATCTATGAAGTTTATTTATAAAAATAGAAAAAGTTATAAAAAAATTTTAATTTTTAGTTATCCACCTACAATGAATCTCGTTTGTATTTTTTGTTCAAAATTTCTTAAAATCGATACTATATACTCAGTCTGGGAACTTTATCCTGAAATATCAGATAAGTTGAATAAAACTAAATTCAAATTTATCTCATTATTATTTAAAATTATAGATAATTATTCATTAAATTCTGTTAGTTCAGTTGTTGTAAATTCTTTAGAACTTAAAAATTATTTAATTGAATCTAGAGGAATACCTAAGAGTAAGTTACATGTTATTCATCATTTCTCACCAAACTTAAGAAATAAAGTGCTACCTAACTTAAATTTAAAGACAATTATATACACTGGTAACATTGGCTCCCCTCAAAATTTAGAAGATTTTATTAAATTTTTTAATTATGCATTTCCGAAAGATTGGAAACTTAAAATATTTGGTTCTGGTGAATTGTATGAATCAATTTATAAGTTACGCAGTGAAAATATTGATGTGCTTCCTTATGTTGAAAGATCTGAGCTTGAAGAGTTGATTAAAGATTATCCATTCGCATTAGTTTCGCTCGACAAAGAAATTACGTTTGAAGGATTTCCAGGAAAAACGTTTGACTATCTAGCTATGAACAAAATAATAGTTAATTTTTCAAATTCAGAATCTGCAGTTTCAAATTTTGTTACCCAATATGGTTTGGGGTTTAATTTAGATCCTAAAGTTGAAAAAAGTGTAGAGAGTTTTTTACTTCAAACACAAGATGTAGAAAGTTTAAAAAGAAAATTTGAAAACATTGATAATTATTTAACTAAATTTTCAAATAAAGAAATAGTTTCTAATCAATATTTAAATCTAATTATCTAGCACCCCTTCTAGAAATAACTGCTTTTAAAGTTTTCAATAATATTTTTATATCAAATATAAATGAACTATTATCGATATATTGTAAATCCCAATATAGGCGTTCTTGAAGACTTAAATCTAATCTACCTTGTACTTGAGCTAAACCAGATATACCAGGTCTAACAGATATCCTTTTAATTTTGTAATCACCATATAATTCTGATTCGTATTCTACTAATGGCCTTGGACCTATAAATGACATTTGAAACTTTATAACATTAAAAATATTTGGTAACTCATCTAGTGAAGTTTTTCTTAAATAGCTTCCTATCTTAGTAATCCTGTCATCGTTTTCTATTCTTATTGGTATTTCAGGACTTAGAGAAGGTTTTATTTCTTTATTAATTGATAAATTTTTATAATGTTTTTCATGAACATTCTGGCTACTTGAATTTAACATAGTTCTAAATTTATATAACTTAAATATTTTTCCGTTTTTTCCTACCCTATTTTGAGAGTAAATTACAGGTCTGCCTTGAAAAACTAATAAAATAAAAAATATTATTGGAAATAAAACTACAAAAAATGGGATTAAAGTAATCAAAATTAAAATATCTAATACAATTTTCATAATATTTACTTTAAACAAAATAAATTATTCTTATTTAAATTATAAATTAACATTAGAGTTAAATTGTGTGTGGAATAGCTGGAATTGTTAATTTTGACAACACAGAAATTGATCAAACTTTAATTGAAAATCTAAAAAGGTCACTTAAACATAGGGGCCCGGATTACTCGTCTCATAAATATTTAAACAAAAATATATGTTTTGTACATACTAGGCTTTCAATAATTGATTTAAGCGAACGTTCCAACCAACCTCTTTCTGATCTAGATGAAAAATACACAATCGTTTTTAATGGAGAAATTTATAACTATAAAGAATTAAGAGAAGAACTAATACAATATGGGTTTAATTTTGAAACAAATGGAGACACAGAAGTTCTTCTTAAAGGATACATAAAACATGGTTCAAATTTTCTTTACAAACTAAGAGGACAGTTTGCTTTTGCAATTTATGATATAGAAAATAAAGAGCTCTTTTTAGCAAGGGATAGAGTTGGTATAAAACCATTTTATTACTCAATAACAAAAAATAATATTATCTTCAGTTCAGAATTAAAAGCTATTGAAAACCTTGGAATGGTTAATTTTAAACCAAATAAAGATGCTTATGTTAGCTATTTAAGACATTTATGTGTTCCACAAAATCAAACTGGTAATGAAAACATTTATAAGTTACAACCTGGAGAATTTATGAAAATAGATACAAAAGGAAAATTTGAACTAGTAAATTACTGGGATCCTTTCGATATTAAGATTAACGAAGACATTACTATAAATGAATCGAAAATTCAGTTGAATAAATTATTAAAAGAATCTGTTGAATACCGTAAAGTAAGCGATGTAGAAGTTGGAATATTTATTTCAGGTGGTTTAGATTCATCTCTCTTGGGTAAGTTAATGAAAAACAGTGATAATGTTAAATTAACTGGTTTTAATATTGATTATGATGAACACTTTGAAGGTTACAAAGGAGAAGTTCTAGAAGCTAAATTTGCTTCAAAATATATTGGAATTAATCTAGTTGAAGAAAAAATAACTTATAACGATTTTAAAAAAATATTTGATAATTATTCCTTTTATGAAGACGATCTAATAGGCGACGAAGTTGGAATACCATTATTTTTTTTAGGTAAAGCTTCAAGACAAAACAATATAAAAGTTGTACAAGTAGGTGAAGGTGCTGATGAATTGTTTTACGGTTATGATCACTGGCATAGGTTATTAAAACTAAATAAATATTTACAACCTATTTTTAAAAGTTCAAAAGAGTTTTCTAAATTTACAAATCACAGGTTGAATCTAATTTCAAATATTCTTTTTAATCGTACAATTTTTTCAGGTGGAGCTATTGGCTTTAACCTCTCAGAAATAAACTATTTACTTAAAGATGGATTAAATGATGAGTATAAATTGATTAATTATGTTGATGAAAAATGGATTGAATATTTTTCTCAACCAAATAGTTCATTGTATAAATGGATGACTTTAATAGACTTAAAAATTAGAATACCTGAGCTATTACTTATGAGAATGGATAAATTAGTAATGCAATCTGGAGTAGAAGCTAGGGTGCCTTTTTTAGATCATAAATTAGTTGAATTTATACTTTCTCTTCCTCAAAATCACTTAATTAATTCTTCAGAACAAAAATTTTTGCTTAAACAAGTTGCTTCAAATTACTTACCAAAAGAAATCTCACATAGAAAAAAACAAGGCTTTAGGGCACCAATTGGGGAATGGATTAAAAAAGACGCTAAATCTTTTAATAATTATATATTTGAGTTTAATGATGATACCAAACTTTTTAATGATAAAAGCTTAAAGAAAATTCTTGAAGGATTCGATTATCAAAAAAAGTGGTATCTTTTAAATTTATCAAGATGGCATTTAAATAGAATATAAAATGGAAAATTTGAAAAAAAACTCAATTTACATCTCCTTAATGCAAATAATTTTATTAATTGTAAATTTATTAATTATTACATTAATAAGTAGAAATTATGGTGCAGAGGTTTATGGAGAATATGCATCAGCTAAAAGTTTTTCAGTTTTAATTGGTACTGCTGCAGTACTCTCATTAGCCTTAGTCGTTACAAGAGATAGAGCAAAAAATCAGAACTCAGATTTAATAATTTTTGTTAATTCTTATAGGGTAGTATTAGAAAACTTATTAATTGCAATTTTAGTGATTATTCCAGCATCTTTAATTCTTAATAGAAATCTAAAAATGAGTTTACTATTCTTATTCAGTTTCGTAATCAATGAACTAATTCATATTGCTCTTGCATACTTTCAATCAAAAGGTGATTTTATAACTAGTTCAAAACAAATTATTTATAGAACTCTAGCTTACGGAACAGTGTCAATTTTCATTTTAAGCTATAAAATTTCAATTTTATATTTTTTATATTTTCAAGTATTTTTATTATTTGTATCTTTTCTTTATGCTCATTATTCAATACCTGAAAAAAGTAAACTAATAGCTTTAAAAGACAAAGATAACAATAAAAAGCATTTAAGACAATCTGGGAAAAAAATGGTTCTTACAACTTTCTCTAGTGCACTAATTTCTGAATTTGATATTTTAATACTTGCTTTATTTTACAATGGTTCAATGTTAGGCGTTCTTGCTTGGACAAGAAGAATCCTTGAAATTCTATTTCAAATTATTGCTGCTAGTTTAGATATATTATTTCCTGAGCTTTCAAAAGAAACTAATTTTAATAAAATTTTAAATATTAGAAAAAAACTGCTTATCTTTTCAGTTATACTTTTTTCAATTCCTCTAAGTTATTATTTTATTGTCGATATAGGTTCAGAATTATTTACGTTATTGCTAGGTTCTGAATTTAAAGATGTATCAAAATTTACTTTTCAAGTACTGTTTGCACTTCCTCTTATGGTTTGGTCACGAGTTAATATTATTTATGCAAGAGCCTTAAATTATGAACTTAGAATTACAAAAGCAATAATCTTTACATGTTTCTTATCTTTTGTCATTTATTACGTTTTAAATAGTAATGAATATAATTTTCCAATTATTTCAATTATCATGTCTCAATTTCTTTTAGCAATTGTATCAACTCTTAGTATTAGAAAATCTTATGCATAAAGTGTTTAACTTGTTAAGAAAAATTAAGTATTATTTTTTTAATTCAAAAAAAATTAATATAAAAAAAATTACTTCTTCAATAAATTTAAAATACAAAAAAACAAATTTAGATAATTTTTTAGTAAACACATTACCTTTACTGATAAATCAATATGAAGAGTTTGATAGATCTTCCAAAATTGTATTTGGTAAAAAATTAGATAAAGATATAATATCGCTAAACGAAGATATTTTTAATTCTTACAAATTTAACTTTAAAAGATTTAAACCTGCTTATTTTAATAAAGCAGATGTAAAAGTTACCTATGAAATAGCAAGACTTCAAGGTCTGCAAGTTGAAAACTACTTTAATAAAGAAACCATTACATATAAAGACTTTAATTTTCCAGCAATATATTGGAATAGTCCAATGGATGTTTCTATCCGATTAGTTAATTTAATATTTCATAGAGTTCTTTTAGAAAACAATCTAAACAAAGTAATTTTATTTGATAATAACAAAGACAAACTTGAGAATGAAATAGCAAAACATTTTGAATTTGTTTTAAATAATTTAGAAAATAAAGGTAACGTTATTGGGAACCATTACCTTGTTGAGTTAGCTTCTTTATTATTAACTATTTCGAATTTTGAAATAGATATCGATGCTAACTTGTTTAATGAGATAGTTAATGAAGCTATTAAAACATTAAATACTCAATTTTATGAAGATGGTACAAATTTTGAAGGTAGTTCACATTATGCAGCATTTGCGACTGAAATTGTTATTTTATTTAAATTAGCTTTTCAAGCTTTAGAGTGTGAACAAAAAGTGATGAAAAGGATAGATAAAATTCTTCTAAATAATAAAATTTTCATATCTTCACTTTTAATTGATAATGAGCTTTCACAAATAGGTGACAATGATTCAGGAAGGATATTCTACTTATTCCATAATGAAATCCAACCATTGAAATTAGACTGGTTAATTTTAATGGTGGATTCTTTATTTAATGTTGAATCTAATTTGTATAATAATTTATTCATTAAAGAGATAACAAATAATAATATAAACTTAAATAATCTTATAAAAATTGAAAATACTCCGATTCAAATCTTTCATGAAACTTATGAGATTTATAATTTCGAACTTTTTGGAATATATATTTGGAGAAATGAAAAAGAATATTTTAGTATAAGATGCGGTCCAATTGGTCAAAATGAAATTGGTGGGCACGCTCACCACGACCAACTTTCAATTGAGGCTTATACTAATGGAAAATGGATAGCGAGAGATCCTGGTACAGGTACGTATACTGATAATATTAAAGTTAGAAATTCATTTAGATCTTTAGATTACCATTGGGGACCTAATCTTAAAATTAAATTTCCAGAAGAGAGTATCTTCGACTGCTTTAGACTCAATGGAACAAGAAGCGGAAAAGCTTTAGCTTTTAATAAATTTTATTTTTTAGGAACTGCTGAATTCTTAAATTACAAAGTTTATAGAGAAGTCCATATTGATGATGGAATAATTAGGATAAATGATTATTGCAATGAAGAAATTATTAATCCATATTTAAAGTGGGGAAGTAGTACAAATGGCATTAAGAAAAAATTTTCAAATGGTTACAAAAGATTAAATTAATGAAGGTACAAAAACTTTTTTATTCTGTTCTATTTTTATCAATATTATTAAATGGACTCGATGCGTTTAGTATACTTTCTATACCTTTACCCTGGATAGCTAATTTATTACTAGTTACTTTATTCAGTATTTTTATTTTATATAGAAAAATAATTTTATTAAAAAAGTCTAAGTCATTTATATTTTTTTCGATTTACTTGATGACAATTTCAATTTTTTATTATTTTTATAATTTTAATTCTTTAGTTACAAATGCCACGACAAATATTGACTTGTATATTTTACTTAGAATTACAAATGTATTGGTATTCACCGGGGTATTAATTTTGATAATTAATTCACCTGTTAATAAAAATCAATTGGTTGATTTAGTTGTTTATTCATCTTTAATAATTTCAGTTTTATCTTTAGTTTCTTATTTTTCATACATATTTGAATATTCTGATTTCTACAGAAATCGATTGGGTACTGGGATTGGCTTTCAAAGTATAATAAAGGCTTGTACAATTTTAAGAAATTATGGAACATTTAGAGAACCAAGCTTTTTAGCCGTTTGGATTTCACCAACTATACCGTTTTATATTTTGAAAAGTAAATCAAATAAATTATGGAATATTTTTATTTTTATACCTCTTCTTTCATTAATACTAACGAGAAGCTTAACTGGTGTACTTAGTTTAATAATTTCTATATTGATATTGATTCTTTTTTCAGTAATACAAAAAAAAAGATTTGAAAAAAATTATATTTTATTATTTTTCTTTATTTTAATAACATTGTTTATTTCAAATTCATTATCTTACAAATTTCCACCCCTAGACCCTAATCAATGTCCACCATATTCACCCGATTATTGTAGTTGTGAATATTATGATGACGAACAAGATCGTGCTAAGAATTCTGAAGATATATTTTCTAGTTTATTCGTAAGAGCTGAGAGTATTATGAAATCAGGGATTGATTCATTTGAAAGTTTAAATATAGGTTTAAATTATATAAAAAATAATAAAATAGAATTTTTTGGTAAAGGTTTGGGAGTTGCAAATTTAGAACTATCTGATCAGTATATAAAGTCAAAAACTCAATCCGATTTAACTTTTTATATTAGAAACGGTGTCATAATTGAAAGATACAGCAATAATATTGTATCTTTTAATAATTTATATTTTAATATTTTAATTTCTTCAGGAATTTTTGGAATTTTATGGTTTGTTTTAAATTTAGTCTTATTGTTTAAACATTTAATTCTTAACTTTAACGAAACTAATGAAACAATTGCATTAAGTATATTG